>Ga0268262_10001647_pt1 | contig 27217 bp, 22 predicted proteins | sample TergutNc150P3_FD_190354 | JGI IMG/M metagenome (GOLD analysis project Ga0268262, IMG submission 190354) | Nasutitermes corniger P3 segment gut microbial community from laboratory colony in Florida, USA - Nc150 P3 (SPAdes) (version 2) | ecosystem: Host-associated > Arthropoda: Insects >... | reverse complement strand
TGTTTCGTCCACTCTGCGTTGGGGTTTACAGTTCCGAATGGGCTTAAATCGGTTGTGGTATATGTTCCTATACCACCTGCAAGGTACTTTACCCGCAAGTCACCTTCAAAGTTATTATTGCCAAAATTTTCCGATGTAATCATGCCTTCAAAGGTTACACTATTAACGTACCAGGAGTAGAAAGCGTAAGGACCAATGCTGGTCACGCTGGCAGGTATGGTTATGCTACTAATGACGCAATTGTAAAAAGCCTCTCTATCAATGCTGGTGACGTTGTCCGGTATGGTAAATGCGCTGTATCTGTCTCCTTTTCTTGCTGGATAAGTATGTAAAACAGTTTTATCTTTGTTATACATTACGCCGTCTTCTGAACTGTACACGCTGTTACCGGAATCAACGTCTATTGAGGTAAGGGTGATGGTATCAAAAGCAAGCTGCCCAATGCTGGTAACGCTGGACGGTATGATTACGCTGGTAAGACTGGTGTTTCTAAAAACTCTATCCCCAATGCTGGTAACGCCGTCCGGTATGGTTACGCCGGTAAGGTTTTTGCGATCCTTAAAGGCTTCATTGGCAATTCTTTTTGTACCGTCAAGTAATGTTATATTTGTATTTGCGGGCATATCGCCTTTGTAAATGTATGCTACTTTCCCAACATAAACTAAACCGTCCGGCTGGTTAGTTAACCATGGCGTTCCGGAAAAAGCATCCCACCCAATGGCGGTCACGCTGTCCGGTATGGTTACGCCGGTAAGTTTGGTGCAATCGGCAAAAGCGCTATTCCCAATGGCGGTCACGCTGTCCGGTATGGTAAATGCGCCTGTTTTTCCCTGCGGATATTGAATTAAAGTGGTTTTATTTTTGTTATAAAATACGCCGTCCTGAGAACTATATGAGGTATTAGCAATATCAACATTTATTGCGGTAAGGTTGGTACAACCGGAAAAAGCGCCATTCCCAATACTGTTAAGGCTTTTTCCTATGTTTATGACGGTAAGATTGGTGCAACCGGCAAAAACTAAATCTCCAATGCTGATAACGCTGTCCGGTATGTTTATCTCGGTAAGGTTTTTGAACCCTCTAAAAGCATATGAATTAATCCTTGTAACGCTGTCCGGTATGATTACACTTGTAATGTTACCGTAACCTAATTGTCCACCATTACCTTCATCTCCCCACATTGGAATATTGGTTATTGTACTGCCGGAAAGGTCAAGGATGATATATCTGTTTGGGGAAGTGAAGGCATTTTTCAACGACAAGTAATTATGGTCATTCACATTAACCTTTACGGTATAAGGTTTATCTACTGTATTATCACCTTGAACGCTTAACCATGCCGCCATATCCGCAATGCTGAGAAAGCCCGGCGCTTCTACTGTCGTCCCGTCCACAAGGGTGATTGTTCCGGTAATGGCTGTCATCTTCCCGCTTTTGCTAATGCTTACATTGAATGTGTCATCGGCTTTTGTGGGCTTCATCGTCAATTCGCCGTCACCTTTGATAGTGGAAACAATACCTTTGCTTTCTTTGTCCGGTTGTCCCGACTGTTTAATGGTCAGCGTGTAATCGTCGCCCTTCGTACCTTTATAGACGGCGCGTGAGGTTTCTCCATTGATAGCAAGGATGTATATATTACCTAAAATATCGACGCTTTCAAAATTAGCCGCCTTGGGCGCGTTATCCTTTGTCGAGTCATCATTTTTCAAGTCTTCATCACAGCCGACAACCGTCATTGCGAATAACAGCGCTATTGCCGCTAATACTAACAACAATTTTTTAGTTTTCATGTAATACTTCTTGGTCTCTATTCCTACTGCTTCTCCCAAACAGCGCTGCTGCCTGTGCCGCTTGTGCGATTATATGTTCCCGGCGTTCCGTTGGTTGTATTTGTTGCGTAGAACTTGCTCCGCAAGTCTCCGTCGAAGTTACTAGCAGTTGAAAAACCCGACGATGGAATTGTACCTTGAAAGGTTACGCTGGTAAGGTTGGTGCAACCAGAAAGAGCAAAACCCCACATGCTGGTAACGGTGCTTGGTATGGTAACGCTGGTAAGATTAGTGCAACCATAAAAAGCAAAAGACTCAATGGTAGTAACGCCGCTTGGTATAGTAACGCCGGTAAGGTTGGTGCAATTAGAAAAAGCATAAGACTTAATGGTAGTAACACCGCTTGGTATAATAAAAGCGCCTGTTTTTCCTGTCGGGTATACAAGTAAAGTGGTCTTGTTTTTGTTATACAATACACCATCCTGAGAACTGTATGCGGTATTAGCGGCATCAACATTTATTGCGGTAAGGTTTTTGCAACCGGTAAAAGCGTTATCCCCAATGCTGGTAACGCTGTTGGGAATGGTTATGCTGGCAAGACCGCTACTATTAAAAGCGTAAGCTCCAATGCTGGTAACGGTATTTGGTATGGATACGCCAGTAAGGTTGGCACAATTGGCAAAAGCATTAGACCCAATACTGGTAACACTGTTTGGTATGGTAAATGCGACTGTTTTTCCCTGCGGATATCGAATTAAAGATGTATTATTCTTGTTATACAAAATGCCGTCTTGGGAGCTATAAGCGGTATTAGCGGTATCAACATTTATTGCGGTAAGGTTGGTGCAATAGCTAAAAGCGTTATTCCCTATGCTGGTAACGCCGTTTCCTATGCTTACGCTGGTCAAACTGTAACAACTGCCAAAAGCGCTATCCCCTATGCTGGTAACACTATTCGGTATGGTTACGCTGGTCAGTCCGGTGTAGTAAAAAGCCTGGCTTTCAATGGTGATAACGGTGTTTGGTAAGGTTACGTCGGTAATGCGGGAGCAAAAGTAAAAAGCTTTTTCCTCAATAGCGGTAAAAGTACTGCCGGAAAGGTCAAGGCTTATATATTTGGAATAAGAGTTTTGAAGCGCGTATCCTATGCTTCCTTCCGTGTCGGAATTGCCGCCGAGAGTGTTTACATTCAACGTAATGGTATAGGGTTTTGAGGCGGTATTTGTGGGCTGGTTGGATAACCATGTAGTCATATCCGCCGCGCTGGTAAAAACATTTCCGTTCTGTTTCGTCCATGTTGTGCCGGAGCTTGACCTCGTATATGTTCCTATGCCGCCGTCTGTAACGGCAAGATACTTGTCGCGCAAGTCGCCGGGGAAGGAATAATTTCCAAAATTCGCCGATGGAATTGTACCTTGAAATGTTACGCTGGTAAGACCGGTACAATTGGAAAAAGCGTAACTCCCAATGTTGGTAACAGTGCTTGGTATGGTAACGCTGGTAAGACTGGTGCAACCGTAAAAAGCCTCCGCCCCAATGCTGGTAACACCGCTTGGAATGGTTACGCTGGTAAGACTGGTGCAACCGGAAAAAGCGTAACTCCCAATGCTGGTAACGCTACCTGGTATGGTTACACCGGAAAGATTGGCGCAAGACTGAAAAGCGCTCTGCCCAATGCCGGTAACGGTGCCTGGTATGGTAAAGGCGCCTGTTTTTCCTGCCGGGTATGCAATTAAAACGGTCTTATTTTTGTTATATACTACGCCGTCCTGGGAACTATACGCGGCATTAGCGGCATCAACATTTATTGCGGTAAGGTCGGTACAACCGGAAAAATCAGAAGTCTCAATGCTGGTCACGCTGCTTGATATGGTTATGCTGGTAAGTCCTTTGAGATATTTAAAATAATCACCACCATTGATGCCGGTGAAGGTACTGCCGGAAAGATCAAGGCTGACGTATTTGCCTGAGAATACATTTTGATTCATCAAATCTACCAGATTGCTCACATCATTCACATTCAGCTTAACGGTATATGGGTTAGCGGCGGTATTAGCGGTTTGGGTGGATAACCATGTAGTCATTGCGCTAACGCTGGTAAAGGTGTTGGAGTTGTTGACTGCCGCGCTAATCGTAAGCGTTCCCGCGCTCAAGCCCTTTGCCTCGTTCCAGCCTGTTACCGCCGCTACGTCAAAGGTTACAGCGTAAGTACCGCCTGCCGTAGGAAGCGTTGTACTTTTGGTGTAAGTTGTGCCGCCTGTCCCAGAGTAATAAATTGTTCGTGCGCCGCTTGACTTGCCGTCTTTCGGCGTAATGGTTACGGCAGTAACACTGCCAACTGTCTGAGTCAGGTTGCCAATGTTATAATCTAATACCGTGGGAGTTTGGTTGGGCTCGCTTACTGTGGTGTTATATTCATAATCAACCCCCGGTCCCGCGGTAGTATCCCTGATATTGGCAGGGGTGGAATTAATATAAACCGCATGACCTTTTCCATTGATGTTGTTCACTTTATTGCCGTTCGCATTATCGTCGGTATAGCCCGTTATGGTTCCCCCTACTTTGGCAAAGATTCCTTCTCTGTCCACATACACCCCGCCGCCGTAGTTAGAAGCGGTATTGCCGGAAATTTTTCCGTCATTTACGGCAAGGGTTCCTTCGTTTCCCACATAAACACCGCCGCCTGAGACAGAAGTGGTGTTGCCGGAGATTTCTCCGGCGTCTAAGGAGAAGCTACCGAATACACACGCCCCGCCTCCGTAGACAGCGGTATTGCCGGAAATTTTCCCGCCCTTCAAGTAAAAGATTCCTTCGACTTCCACATAGTCCGTATAAATCCCGCCGCCGGAGGTTGAGGCGGTGTTGCCGGAGATTTCCCCGCCGTTCATGGTGAAGGTTCCCTCAGCAGCGTCAACACCGCCGCCGTCGATGGCGGTATTGCCGGAGATTTCTCCGTTCTTCATGGTAATGGTTCCTTCGTCCAAATATATTCCGCCGCCGTAGGATGAGGAGTTACCGGATATTTTCCCGGTTTCTATTGTAAAAGTTCCTTCGTTATATACCCCGCCGCCTGAATTGGATGCGACATTACCGGAGATTTCCCCGCCCTTCATGGTGAGGGTTCCGGTTCCCACGTCCACTCCGCCGCCGTAGGATGCGGTGTTGCCGGAAATTTTTCCGCCGTCTATAGTTAATGATCCGTTATCGTCAATGTCCACTCCTCCGCCTGCGCCGCCGTTGCCGGAAGGGGATTTGGCGGCGGAGTTATCGGAAATTTCTCCGCCATGCATAGTAAAGATTCCGAACGTTTCCACTCCTCCGCCGAAGCCTGCGGGAGCGGTATTACCGGAGATTGCTCCGCCGTTCATCGTAAAGGTTCCGAACAAATACACTCCTCCGCCATAGCTCTGTCTTGTGCCGGAGGAAGAGGTTGCTGTGTTTCCGTTGATTGCCCCGCCGTTCATTGTGAAGTTTGCGTTGGTGCTCACAAATATTCCGCCGCCGCCGCCGGAAGCAGTGCCGTTGCCATTGGCGGTATTACCGGAGATCTCTCCGCCGTTCATGACGATGGTTCCGCTGTACACATACATCCCCCCGCCGCGGCAATTGCCGGAGGAAGCTGTTACTGTGTTTCCGGAGACCTCTCCGCCGTTCATGGTTAACCTTGCGCTGGCTCCCATCATATACACTCCGCCGCCGGACAAAGAGGTATAGTTGTTATTGCCGGTGATTTTCGCGCCGGTATTTATATTCAATTTTCCATTGTTAATATATACAAGGGAATTATTATTTTCGCTCAGACCCTTAATTGTAATATTTTCATCAAGGGTGAGGGTAACGCCTGAATTCACGGTAAACAAACTTCCGTTTGAGGTAAGAGTTATTGTTCTTTCATCGCCGTATCCAATCAGGGTAATTCCCACGGTTTTTCCGGTATAACTAAGGTTATTGGGAGGAGAACTTTCATTCGCTCCAAGCACGATAGAAAAGTTATCCCCGCTTACCGCGTTTTTTGAAATATAGTCTAAGGAAGCCGCAAGGTTTTGCGTGCCGATTTTCACTTCGCCTTTGTACAATCCGGGTGTAGGGACAGATGTAACGTTTTCCAAGGTTATTTCAATTTCAGTAATCAGCGAAACACTGCCGTAATAAATATAACTGTACACGTATCCCGCCTTAAAAGTGGTACTGGGAAACGTTTTGTAATCCGCTCCCACCAGCAGTTGGTAGGAAGAGGATGGTCCGGGGGTAATTGTATACTGCGCCTGTTCCTCGCTGTTTACAGTCGCTACAGACGAATTATCAGGCGATATTATACTGGAGCCCTGGTGTAATTGAAACGAAAAAGACGAATTATTTTGAATTAATAAATAACTGTTATTGGACAAGGGTTCATTAGGCGAAGAAACGGTTTCGGTAAGTTTAGGTATGGTGACAGTGTTTTTTTTCTCCGCGTCTATACGCACAATTTTTTGGTCTTTCCCTATTTCTTTGGGAACGTAGTTCAGAGTTAAACCGCCGATGCCTTTCAGCCTAATTGTATACGAAAAATAAAAAGGCACCTTATCGCCGGGCGACCACTCAATTGCATCAGAAACCCTACCCGCCGGAATATCGGCTATTTTATCCTCCGCCCGTCTGCGCGAATCTTCATAGACGGAAGCGGCGCAGATTCCCTGTGTATTGTCAAACACAATCAATGTTTTTCCGTTAGTATCAACAGGTTTATTCGCGGGTTTGTTTTCCGGAACATCATCGGGTTCGGGGCAGGACAAGGACAGTATGCCAATCACTGCCGCAATTAATATAAAACTTTTCTTCATAGTGGACTCCCTTCACATTTGTTCATTTAGTGGACGACTTTGCGCTCTCGCCGTATTTGTTATATGCGCTTACTTGGAAAAAGAATGTATTACCGCCTGTGTTCTGTTCGTAAGAGGTAGAAGATGTTGTCGTTATCAGACTAAAAGGTCCGCTGGAAGATTGAGACCGGTACAACTTGTAACCGTCGGCGCCGTTAACCGAATCCCAACTAACAAATACCTTTTTACTGTAAGTATTGACGTTTTTTGATAAACCTGTTGGCGTTCTCGGCGCTGTCCCCTTGTTGGTTTCCGCTAAAACAGTCGATGACTGAGGACTCTCGCCAATGCCGTTGTATGAAGATACATAGTAATAGTATGCAGTGTCTGCGGATAGTCCGGTGTCAGTGTACGAAAGAGTTGATGTTGATGATATTGTTGTAATCAAAGTATAAGTACCATTTAAATATGAGGAGCGGTAAACTTTATAACCGCTGGCGCTGGAAACCGAATTCCAACTCACCCTAAGACTGGAAAAAGATCCTGATATTGCGGATGCCGCTACGTTAGTCGGTGTATCTGGTATTGCTGTTTTTACAGAAACAACTGAAGATTTTGCACCTTCCCCGCCGGCGCTATTATATGCGGATACTTTGTAGTAGTATGTAGTGTTTTCAGATAATCCGGTGTCAGTGTAGGAGGTAGTTGCTATTGATGTAATCAAAGTATATTCGCCGTTTTCAGACGAAGATCGGTATACTTTATAGCCTGTGGCGTATAAAACATAACCCCAATTTATAGAGACACTGCTTGAACTTGTTACTGTCGCATTTATTCCGGTTGGTGTGTCCGCGTTGGGTGTTGTTACTGAAGCGGCTGAAGATTTTTCACCCTCTCCATCTCCGTTATAAGCGGATACTTTGTAGTAATATGTTGTACCTGCTGTTAATCCGTAATCCGTATGAGAATAAGAACCAGCGCCCCACGATTGATACTGAGTAATCTTACTGTAAGAACCATTGGAACTTGTACTGCGGTATAAATAATATCCGGTTACAGTTACATTGGAAACACTGTTCCAGTTTACCGTAACACTGGTTGAAGACACGATTGTCGCGGTTACCTTTGGAGCGTCCGGCAACGGAATTGTTTCTTCTTTTGATCCGCATCCTGTAAGGATCATCCCGCATATCAGCATAACACCGATAACTGCCGCTAAAATATGCCGCTTTTTCATAAAACTCTCCTAAATATTGTCAACAAAAATTTTTTTCTATAGTGGACTCTATTTACAAAGAACAACGAGCGGTGTTTTTGTCAGCAAGCTAGGCGTAATAACTTTACGCTTCGCTTGCTGACTTTTCTAAGCGCTGATTACCAACTACCGCCTAATTCGTTGGCAGGAATATCTGTTGTGTTGCTGAGCCATGCTTTTAAGGTATTGCTATTGTGATCTCCGGTAACAGTTACGGTGTACATTTTGCCCTGTTCTATTGTAAGCGATGATACCACTGTAGGGTCAGTTTCACTCGTTTGTAACGCAACGTCAAAGCCTGATGGACCGAATTTCCAGTTGCCGACAACTATTGAATCCGCGTATTTGTTATTGTCTCCTGCCTTAGGCATATCTATCTGGAATGTTTTGGTATTGTTATTACCGCTCATGATATTTTCCAGACCGGATGCGGTTTTGCGAACATTGGTTCCTTCAAGAAACCTTATACCGCCTGATGTAGTTTGATTGTTAACAACTACCCACGCAGCTCCCGATGTAAATGTTGTTGACTGCAAGAGGGTTTTTAAATTCATTGTTGCGTCTGTTGTTCCTTCGCCAAATGAATATGACTGGAACCACGCATAGTTGGAACCGGTTCCCTTGGGGTATACCGTTTCTACTACGTCGCGGGTTCTATTGTACCGTTTGAAAACCGGGAAAATGTTGTAATTGCCGTCCTGCAATTTAAGTGTTGTATTGAGTATACCCGCCGGTGCATAACCTATGGTTTCTCCTGCCACACCATTAAGGCGCAGTTCTACATTGATGCTGTTTGACGCGTTGATGATTTCCAATTTATTGTTTCCGCCAAGACCTTCGGCAATTTCGTAAACCGCTGTATTATCACCGCTTTTGTTATAGAAAACATATACGCGTGTAAAAGGGGTGTTTTTCTGGGAAGCAAGATTGCCCTTGTTCGCGTTGTACTGCGCTTCGGTAAGAATAATAAGGGGGAAGTCCTCGGTTTTATCGAACAGACTCATATTTCTCGGTAAGCCGTGGTTATTGGCATGGGCGGGAATACCGCCTATAAGAGCATCCGCCTTGAGATCGCCCTTAAAAGCAATCAACCGTTCATTCGTACCATTTCGTACCATAATTGAATAATCAGTGTTATGGCTGGAAAAATCAGGTCCGGTACTCTTGATCTCTTCCTCTTCTTCCTCTTTTTCTTTGCAGGAAAAAATCATAAATAGCGCTGACATTACTAACGCAAATGCCAAAATTTTTTTCATCTTTTTCATAATAGACTCCTCTCAATAATAAAGATTTACAAGACATAATTATGTCCTATAGCCAATAATACACATAATTATGTATTATTTCAAGTCTTTTTTGACATAATTATGTTACTTTAAAAATATATGTCCGATTTTTCACAGCGGCTTCTTTCTGAGATTGAATATATCGGTCTTAATAGGAAGGAATTTGCCGCAAAAGCAGGTATAAAAAAACGGGCTTTAGACGCTTATTTAGGGGCGCAGCAATCCATGCCGCCGGCTGATGTAGCGGTAAAAATAGCGTCTGTTTTAGGCGTTTCAGTCGAATATTTGGTAACCGGAAAGGAATACCAAAAATCTATAGATATTTCAGGCTATTTACAATTCAAAGATCTTTTGGACGATTTGGCAGTTTTACCCGAAAAAAACTTTATTCCTATTAAAGCAGTAATAAAAGCCTTTGCAGAAAACGAACGAAGATCAGCCCGCCTTTGAATTATAGGAAAAAGATTACTGCCGCTTATGCTATACTACCCCCATGTCTCTGAACTGGAAAGAAATCAATTTAATCCTCGAAGAACTCGCTCTTGAGGGCGCGCAAATTCAAAGCGCCGTGCAGAGCGCGTTTGACGTTATTATTTTGCGTCTTCATAAAAAAGGGGAGACAAAACAGGTGCTTGTTTCATTAAGTCCCGGCGCGTGCAGACTGCATGAAACTTTTCGCGCTGTTCCTAAAAGCGAAAAACCTCTGCGTTTTGCGCAGTTTTTATCTTCCAAAATTGTAAACGGCTGGATAACGGAAGCCGCGCAGATTGGGGATAACCGTATTGTGCGGTTAACCGTTAAAAGAACGATAACCGACGACGACGACAAAGGCTCTTCCCAGACCGTAATTTATAAATTGTACATCCGTCTTTGGTCAAACGCGGCGAATTTTATAGTTACCGACGACAGCGGCGTTGTGTTGGACGCCATGCGCCGCCTGCCCAAGCGCGGCGAAGTTACGGGCGGAAGTTATCCGCCGGAAAATATTGAGGCAAAGAGCGATAAACCTGTCCGCGAGTTTGAGATTCGTACGCTCCCCGGAGAAGGTTCCTTTAATAAAAAAGTAGATGAGTTTTACGCCGCGCAGGGGGGAACCCTCTCGCTTGAAGCGTTAAGGGAACAGGCAAGAAAAACCTGCGAAGGCAGTATGGGCAGAATCAGCGCGGCGCTTGAACGGCTGAGGGAAAAAGAAGCGTCTTTTGCGGACTCGCACCGTTTAAAAACTTACGGCGACATTATTCTTTCCAATATCGCGAATATCAAACCGGACGATAAATGGCTGGAAACTGAGTATGAAGGCGAAAATATACGCATCGAGCTTGAGCCGCGCGTAAACCCATCGGCGCAGGCGCAGAAATACTACGATAAGTACCGCAAGGCAAAGAACGGGCTTGCCGATGTTCAACGTGAAATTGAAAACGGAGAGAGGGAACTTAAAGAAGTAACACAGCGGCTGGAACGCCTGTTATGCGAAACTAATCCTTTGATTCTCGCCAAACTGCTAAAGACCGGCGTTTCCGCGCCGCGGGCGTCTTCTGCGAAAAAGGAAAAGGCGCGTCCGGGGCTTACGTTTAAACGCGGCGATTGGCTTATCATTGTGGGCAGGGACGCAAATGAAAACGACGAACTTTTGCGCCGTCATGTAAAGGGGAACGATATGTGGCTGCACGCAAGGGATTATCACGGCTCCTATGTGTTTATAAAACAGAGGGCTGGAAAATCGGTTCCGCTGGATATTTTACTTGACGCCGGCAACCTTGCGATTTTTTATTCAAAGGGCAGGAATAACGGCGAAGGCGATTTATTCTACACTCAGGTAAAATATTTAAGACGCGCCAAGAACGGACCAAAGGGGCTTGTTATCCCCACTCAGGAAAAAAATCTTCATGTTAAGGTTGAAGACGAGCGCCTTCGCTCGCTCGAAAACTGTAAAGTTACGCGATAAGATGGCTATGGCGAAAGAAGAGCGGATTTCTTTTACCGTAAAAGAAATAGACACAATGACTAAAATTGTCAAAGGCGAAGGTTCAAACCTTGAAATCAGAGAAAGTCTCTATAACCGGCTTTCCCGCGAATCCGGCGACTTTCTTAACACAGCTTCCATTACCAATAAATTTGATGACAAATTGACGCCTCTTATTTATTTGTTAAAAACAATTAAATAAGCATATAACCGTTATATGATATAGAAAATAATTACCATATAACGTTGAAAAATTGTTATATTTATGTTATCTTGTAGATATTCTAAATATCAGATTTTAAGAAGTCTGATTCATCCGATTTTTTAAATCAGAGAGGTTTTATATGAAAGCAAAGTACCTTTTTATTTTATTGATTTTAACTTTGGTTCTATCCGCCTGTTTCAGCCCATGGAAAGAGGACGTTGGTACATTCAGCATCAGCTTTGGCGCAGGAAACAGAGCGGCGCGGAGTGTTTTTAGTGACGGTGTCGGTGAAGGTGGAGATGAAGGTAACAATGGAGATAATACAAACACCACAGATCCTCGTGACCCAATGGAAATGTTTTATTCTTTCTTAGAAAAACATTTTATTTCTCATACAATAAAACTTTCAGGCGGTCCCGATACTGATCAAATCAAGGAAAATGTTTATTACAAACAAAATGTAAATTTCTCTGTTACCCCCGGACGCTGGGACATTTCCGTTAAGGCATGGATGGATTTAGATATATTGCTTGATATTATGGGCGGACCGACAGATTTAGCAGGAAAACTAGAAATAATTAATGATATAACTGAACATTGGCCAGATTGTATAGATATAGCAACTGGAAAAATATTGATAGCCGTTAATTACACCCCTAAGAGTATTGATATAAAACCTGGGCAGAATGGTTCTTTAATTATAGAAATGGGTTTTAGTGAATTAATTAATGCTATGATTAATGATGAATTTGGCTCGTCAGAAGGGGGCTCGCCGAGTGACAATAATATTATTGTTACTTTTTACATTGATAATAAGCATAGTGAACAGCGAAATGCGAATAATGGTATTATTTATGATTGGCCAAGCGACCCTTATAAAGAGGGCTACACATTTGACGGTTGGTACGATGCTAATGGTTCACCTCGGAATAATAATGATCATTTCTATGAAAACACCAATCTGTCTGCAAAGTGGAAAGTAAATACTAATTTTATTATCTCTTTTAATCCCATTGAAGATATTGATGAACCTTCATCATCGTTTACAATTTATAAACTAACTGACCAAAACACGAAAATTGTTATGATAGATAATAGAAATGATTACAGAAACGGAAGTATTAAATGGCACATAGACGGAATCCCCATAGACGAAATCTCCGAAGACAATGATTCGTTTTTAAAACTATCTGCGATGAATTACAACGAAGGTAACCACATATTATCACTGGAAGTTATAAAAGAGGATGATGGCAAATATTACAGCCGAGCCATTATATTTACTGTTTATTAAAACAGGGAGAGAATAATGAAAACACTTACCAAAGAAAACAATATAAGGAAATTCAGCCTTTTCATATTTATCATTTCGCAATTTTTAATAATTAGTTTATTCGGCTGTCAGGACACATTTGACCCCATAACGTTGAAAAACCAACAACCTGGGAAGGGCAGTTTTTCACTTATGATTAACAGAGCACAAACAGGACGTACAATTCTTCCGACAACCAATATAGATAATTTTATAGTCTTTGATTTAGAATTTTATAATTATGATACATATATTCCTTTACCTACTATTTCTCGAACCAATGATGACCTGAGTTATATAATCCCCTTAGATGAGGGGACTTACAAATTAACCGTAACCGCTTACATGGATGAAGATAAAACTCTACCTGCCGCCACTGGGTTTTTAGAAAGGATTGAAATTTTCTACAATAAAGAAACAAGTGGTTCTGTTGAGCTTAAGGCTATTGATGATGATGGCATTGGCACATTTAGATGGGAGATAGATTTCCCTGAAGATATTGTCAACGGATACATGGAAATTATCCCCCTGAATAATTCGTATGAGCCTAAATTAGTTAATCTTTTAACAGATGCTTTTGACTCAGATGAGTCTGGTTTTAAAAATAACAACGGTTTCCAAGAATTGAATACGGGTATTTACCAAGTGTATTTTAAACTGGAAAAAAAAGATGATGTATACAACCAGTTGCGTGCGGAACACAGGGAAATATTGCACATTTACAAAAACATGGACAGTTCTTTTGATTTTAAATTTCAGAATAGTTATTTTCATAAACTCATCACTGTCAAATTTAATATAAACTACAGCAATAACAATTCACCTGTTCCTGAAAACAAAACGGTAAGAGAAGGCTTTGCCTATGGCGAATTGCCGACAATATCTAGAGAGAAATACACCTTTGACGGCTGGTATACAACCAATGAGGACGAGAGGATTGAAGTTACTGCCGATACAACGGTAACTATTCCCGACGAGCATGAGCTGTACGCTCAATGGGTACTTAAAGTCTCGAATGAAGAAGAATGGAAAAATGCTGTCAACTTTATCAATGGTGAAGAGAATGACAATGAATTCATTATCAGTGTTAGTGGTAACATTGATATCACTCCGGAAAAAGAAAACACTTTCACTCGATACATCGCTGTTAGAATTACTGTAACCATTAAAGGAGACAACCTGTCCAACACAAGAAATAGTTTGTCCCTTAAAGAAAATGGATCATTACTCATTATTGGAGGTGGTTATCAAACATTAATTTTGGAGAACATTTCTTTAAAAGGGTGGAACAGTAATAACAGTCCGCTGGTTATTGTAAATAAAAACAGTTATTTTTTCATGAAGAACTATTCCTCTGTATCTAGTAATAATATTATTAATAATAATGGTTATGGTCAAGGTAATGGTGGCGGAGTGTATGTGAACGGCGGAACCTTTATCATGGAGAGCGGCTCTTCTGTATACGGAAATACTGCCTATGGTAGTGGCGGCGGTGTGTATGTTGGTGCAAATGGAACTTTCCAAAAAACCGGAGGGATTATCTACGGTTCCAATAATCAAGATTCTTCCCTAAAGAATTCAGCTAATAAGGGTCATGCGGTTTATGTAGACGTTAATGGTGATGAAAACAACTCAAAAATAAGGAATACCACCGCAGATGATAGTATCAACTTAAATTCAGGAAACTCCTATAACTGGGAATAAATATCCGCGAACTCGCGCGAACCTAACGAACTTTTAACACAAATCTTGTCGTTGTTCGCGTAGGTTCGTATGGTTCGTGGTTTATTCTTTAAAATTAGCGACATTCATAATTAAGAGAAATTTCATCAATTTTGATTTTTTCAAACATTAATGAGCGCAAGGTCATTTTGCGCATAGCGTAACCATTCGGCTGCTATTTTATGTTCGTTCATATAAAACCATTCCCTTTTTTGCTATTGTCCTCTCTAATGTAGGTTGAGTGCTGCGCCATTCAAAACGGGACTTGTGATTAGCAAGTATATCTACAGGGGTATAGTTTGTATCACACATATATTCGTATATTTTTTGCATTGTCAGAATAGGATTTTCTGTGCTGTCTTTTAATACCACATAAAAGTCATAATCCGAATCTTTGCTCGGCGTACCATAAGCATAGGATCCAAATAAAATTATTTTTTCACATTCATCGCCAATAGTAGAAAGAATATTGTTTTTTATCGCTATAATTTCATTGTTTATCATGTATTCCCGTCTATATTTATAATAACCGATAAGAATTATAAAATTAAAATAAAACGCCGCCATTTTGAGCGATTCTATATTAACAATTATAATATAATTAACACAAAACTGCAAACCGAAAAATTTTAAGCACAATTTTGTAATTTTTCGGTTTTTTCCTTGCATACTGCTCCGGCAAACACTACAGTTAATATATGGAAGCTTTGCTCGCCCAAAGAAGGCGAATTCGCAGTCCGGTCGGCGCCGGAATGTTTTACCCCGAAGAAAAGAAAGAAATACTCGAATATTTAAGGTCTTTTGGCTTTGAGGAAAGCAGCGGCGGACACGCAAAAGCGATTATTGCCCCTCATGGAGCGTGGAATTATTCCGGCTCCTTGGTCGCCAGAGCTTTTTTCTCGGCTATGGGCAGAAGCAGTAGTATAAAACGGGTGGTTCTTTTGGGACCAATCCACGATAAAAGGGAAAAAGGGCTGTTTTTATCGAATTCTCACTCTTTTCATACCCCTATTGGCAATATCCCCGTGGATAGGGAAATATCCGAAGAACTGGAATTTCACAGCAAATTCTTTGAAATTAATGATATTCCGCACCTTAGCGAACATTCCATCGAAATTCTGCTTCCCTTTGTAAAATACTGCTTCCCTGAGGCGTCGATTGTCCCCATTTTAATGGGACAGCCGAAAGCGCAGTATATTTACGACCTTGCCCAGGCGTTAAAAGACGTTATTACGCCCGTTCTGGACGAAACATTGATAGTCGTTTCCTGTAATCTTTCCAGTAATTCCGATCAGAAAAAGGCTCAAGCCTTAGCGGAAGAAGTTTTGCGTCTTTTCTGCGAGAAAAATTCTTCGGCTCTTGCTTCCGCGATTTTGGAAGGGCGGCTTAACGCTTGCGGCGGAGCGTTGGCGGCGGGTCTTTTTGAAAGCGGCTTGCTGGACGAGACCTGTACCTGTTCTGTCGCCGATAAAATGGTCAGCGCTGTCAGCGCGGAAAACAATACTGTCTATTACAGTGAACTTTCCTACATATAAAAATTTGTCGATATATAAATATGCGTAAGATTTATTTACTTTTATTTGCGTTACTTTTTATAACTTGTAAATCACAACCCGTGCTTATGGAATTACCTATCAATATTATAGAACCTAAATTTGAAGTTGTATCTATTTATATAATTCAAGCCGATCTTGTTGTTACCGAATTTGAGGCGATCATAAAAATTGATAACCCCAATAGCTTTGCGATTGACTTGTTATCAATAAAATATGAATTATACGGTAACAATCTTTTCTGGGCGGACGGCATCGCCAAAGATGTTTTGTATATTCCGGCAAAAAGTTCTGAAAAAACTCAATTACGTTTTACGATGAATTTTATCAATACAAACAGAAGGCTTTTAGACGATGTTATTGCCATGAGGCGGATAAATTACCATTTCAGAGGGCAAGCGGAGATAAAGTTCAATGCTCCAAGAATTTTTGTTTCCAATGTTAAATTTGATTGTTCCGGTTATTCCGCGGTAAAGAAAAAAGCGGATTAAACAATAAACGGCAATACACCGTCAATAGTTGTTTTTCCGGTAAGAACCATAATCAGTCTGTCCAGTCCCATTGCTACACCGGAACAGCGCGGAAAGTTTTTAAATATTTTCCAATAATCATGATCGACATTGTGTTTTACAACAGCGGTTTTATTTTTCTCCGCTTCTTCGCTTGTAAAAAAATCTTTCACGGCTTGCGGATCATTTTCTTCCGAATAGCAATTTGCGAGTTCTATGCCGTTGCAGTACAATTCCCAGCGTTCGGCAGTTTGCCCGTTAGGCGATTTCTTCGCGAGGCATGGGACAAACGCGGGGTAATCAAGGAGAGCGATTGGTTTTTCAGTATTTAATTGAGGTTCTACGGCGTGAATAAAAATTAAATCGTAAAGCTGATGTACCGTCATGCCGGGCATTGGAGCAAGTCCCAGTTTACGCGCCTGCATTTCCATAGCGGCGGAACCTTCCCTTGCCGCCGCGAAAAGATCAAAGCCTGCCCATTTTGCGAATGCGTCCGCTACGGTAATGCGCTCAAAACTGCCGACGGTAATAACGGAATCTTCGGCTAAACGCGAAAACAGTTCTTCTGTCAACGCGAGAGAATCCATGTAATCTGCGTTCATCGTGTAATACTCAAGCATGGTAAATTCGCTGTTGTGCAAAGACCCGCAAGATTCGCCGTTACGGAAACATTTACATATTTGGTACACATTTACATTATGACGCGCGATTATTTTTTTCATAAAGATTTCAGGAGAGGGGATCAGCCAAAGAGGACGGTTTTCTTTTTTGCTTCCATGCGGAAAAATACGCTCAGTTTGAAAAACCTCAAGGCAGGATTCCGGGATTAAATCGCCGCACAGAAGCGGGGTGTCCGGTTCTAAATAGTTTTTATTGTCAAAAAAAGAACGTACCTGCCTGATGATAGCGGCTCTTTTTTGCAGTAGGCTTAAATCCATGATTTAACTCCCTTTTTATTTTTAACCACGAACCACACGAACCAACGCGAACAACGACAAGATATGTACTAAACGTTCGTGGTGTTCGTGTGGTTCGTGGTTTAAAAATTCCTCATTCTCATGGTTCGCGGTAGATTTTTTATCAAACCTGCCCCGAAAGGAAAGCCGTATCGGTATCATCCATTTGTCTGCCGTACAAATGCTCATAAAGGAAACGCGTATCTTCGGGAGCCATGTTTATAAAACGGCAGCCTAAGTAGCCCGCGCTCTTATCTTTAAATTTGCGTACAATTTTCGCGAGGACATTAATCGTGCGGCTCTTTGTCTCGATAGTTACCGTTAACTCCGAATCAACCAAAAGAGTCGTAAGCAAACTGGAGCCGAGCGGATACGCAAACATCAAACCGGACGCGCTTATATCAAGCACCCTGCCCTCAAACGGCTGATTCTCTACTTTTCCATGCTCAAAATATCCGTTTTCTTTTAAGCCAAACGCAAGCACTTTCGCGTATTGATAAACATTATCAAGCACGCTGAAATCAAACGGAAGCTTGCCTTGTTTATCAATCCAAATATGAATATATCCGATAACATATTCATGAAACAAAATGGGAACCCACGCGTCGGAAAAAATACCGTTGCTGAATTTGTTTTTTAAAATACGCGCGGTGTTTTCCTCCAGATATTTAACGCCAACGCCATTAGTCTCAAGGTACCTGTGAAATATATCCTCGGTTATTATGCGTTTTTTTGGGTACGGATCGGTCTTCGGCAAAAATCCAACTGTCGACGGAATAAAAAGCGTTTTCCCCGTTTCCGATACTATTTTTTCTTCCAGCGTTTCCGGTTTTTTATCTTTAAAATTCGCTATTCTGTAACCGTCGGCAAAATTACTTAACATACCCGCTATTTGTTTTATAAGCCCGGAAAGATTGCTAGGATCAAGGTTGCTAACCAAATCGTTAGCTGTTATGCTTTCATATTCGGAAACTTTCGGGAAGGCAAGATTATATCGATCTCCCCGGAAAGTAAAAAGAATTTTTATGTCGGACGGAGCGTCAACCCTTAAAAAATTACGATCCAGATTTTTATATAATGACGCAGGCATCTTACAGTAAATCAAATCTTCTTTTTGCGCCAATAATTCCGTGGTAAAATCTATTACCTGCCCGCGATAATTAAATTTAATCGGCAATTTAGCATGATGTTTTAATTTGCCTAAAGGTTTTTCACAGCGAAAAATCAATTCCTCTGTCGCCTTCTGATCAAGTTTAAAAATATACTCTACTCTATCCCTCATGTGCATTAAAGAAATTTTTTCTTCAAATATCGCGTTAAATAAAAATTCTTTTTCTATTCGTCCTACAGGTGTCGCCATAAATTTTAATAAAACCTCTCATACGGATAAAAATCAGCGCGGTACATCGACTCTTTTTGTTCGACATCGCGGTCTCTTGCCTCTTCCAGCAGTAATTCCTCAAATATCCATCTTCCAGTCGTTTTAATTTCTCCGTCGGTTCCCTCGGTTTGCCTTGTAAAATATCTGATATACAATTCTCCGGTAATCCCCTGCTCTTTTCCGATAAACCGAATCAAAAACGAAACCGCGCCGTCCGCTTCTTCTCTTCCGCCGCCAATCCTGTAACTTAACGGAGAAATAACATCCAAAGAAGATAAAAGATTTTGTCTTAAACTTGAGCCGATAGAAGCTAGCGCGGGGTTATCCATATTCCCCGATAAAAAAGCGGCGCTGATATAATTCGCAAAAGAAAAAGCGGCATCCGAAGCGTTTCCCTTACCCATCTCTCCGATTACAACATCAATCGGATAGCGCGGCGCTTCTCCCCTTTTCGGGCGCAGTAATTCTTCAGGTATGGATCCTCTGGACGCCCTTTCCATCTGCTCCTGAGAAAAGGCAACAATCGGGATAGATAAAAATAATGTTAGCGCCAACAGGCGCGCAATATTGAATTTACGCACTACTTTATATTCTAGTAAAAAAAAGCAAAATTATCTATAATTTAATAAATAATGAATAAAAAAACAGACAACCCCCTAATCGATAATAACACCCATCCGGTACGAGATGTTCTATGGGGGCATGTTTACATGACGGAAAATCAAGCCAAATTGACAGAATCCGCCCCTTTTATGCGCCTAAACAGGATTATGCAATTAGGTCCCGTATACCTTGTCTATCCCGGCGCAACGCACACAAGGGCAAGCCACTCAATCGGCGTCTACCATTTGGGCAAAAGACTCTTAAAAAACTTGTCGGAACGCGGCGCCGAAAAGTGGCTGACAAACGAAGGGAAAAATTCCTTCCTTGCCGCCTGCCTGCTCCATGACTTAGGGCATTTTCCCTATACCCACTCTTTAAAAGAACTGTCCCTCTCTTCCCATGAGTCGCTTACAGGCGAAATAATCATGAAAGAACCCATGAAAAGCCTTGTAGGCGCGGCAGGAGCGGATCCTGAGCTTACCGCGGCTATAATCGACAAAGAAAAGGACATTTCAGGCGATGAGCTTCATTTTTACCGCAAACTCCTGTCCGGAGCGCTGGATCCCGATAAACTCGACTACCTGAACCGCGACGCCCGCTATTGCGGAGTCCCCTACGGCGCGCAGGATGTCGATTTTATCCTTTCAAAGCTTCATCCCGACAAAGAACGCGGGGTCGACATTGATTCCCGCCTGATTCCAAACGTAGAATCCATACTTTTTTCTAAATATTTGATGTACCGTACCGTTTATTGGCATCGTCAAGTACGCGCCGTTACCGCCATGCTTAAAAAAGCTCTTATAAACGGGCTTGAAACAGGGCAAATAACCGGCACAGACCTGTATAATCTTGACGATTACAGCCTTTTTTCGCTTCTTAAAGAAAAAATTAAAAAAAACGGGGATTCCCCGATTAACGGAGCCGCCCTTGTAGAATATGTGCGCGAGGGGAATATATACGCCGCAATTTTGGAAATTTCACCGGAAAAACCCGGTTTTCAGGCGCTCAGGGATGTCAAAAACAGGGCGCAAATTGAGGAAAACTTGACGAAAAACCTGCGCGAAGCGGGACTTGCTGAAATTAAGGGAGAAGATATAATTATCGATATTCCCGAACCTGTATCTTTTGAAACAGGGCTTTTTATAACGGATGAAAAACGCAATTTCAGCGATAGTTCCAGCGCTTTTAAGCCTCAGACAATGGACGCTTTTATTCAAACTTTGTATACAATAAGAGTATATATAAATCAAAAATTTAAGGAAAAAATAAAGACATTTCCAAAAGCATGTAGTATACTAGAAGAGTTACTAAATTAGAGAGAGGGGGAAGGTATAGATATGGACATTCATAACACGAACGAAGATTTGGTATTTGATTTTGTACAAGCCGTTTTCGATGAAATCAAAGAAACCGGCAATCCGGAGCATTACTGTCTGTGCTATCAGTGCAGGATAGATACTATTTGTTATACTCTCAACCGCATAGAGCCGAATTACATAGTGTCAAACCGCGGATTTACGCGAATAGATCAAACAGGCATAAAAAAACAGCAAATCGAAGCGGATATAAACGCTCTTATTTACAAGGGATTGCGTCTTGTTCAACACAATCTGCGTCCCACCGCGAATCATGACGGGGAACCCGCCAGTCCGCATAAAATTATCCACCCATTATTTGACATCCCGACTATCGCGGGACGCCTTTTCAACGGCATCAGTTTTGAGCCGATTGTCGGCGTCGACGTATCATTGTACTACGACGGCGAACCTGTCAAAATGAGAAACAACAACTGGCAAAACCCGTTTAAAATGGTTCCCAGCACGCCGGGCGCGTTTAGTTTTTGGCCTGCGCCGTTTGAAGCGGACGTCCCCGATTTAACAAAAGAATTCAAATTTTCTTTAAAAGTACTTTCCGATGATTATGAGCCATTAAACCACTTCTTTAGCATAACATCGACAAGTAAATTTCATAATCCGCAATCTTACGATTTAAACCGTACTTTTAAATTGTCGGATTTATACCTTTTCCCGCCGGGTGAAGCGGAATTTAATGAAGAGCAAAAGTCTTGACATTATACGGATATATATAGTATTTTTATAAAATATTGAATATTTAGGAGGTATAGTCTCCGCGTTGCGGAGCCGTCCGATTAACATAGCCGCTCACGCGGCTTAATATGGAGATAGTTATGGCACAAGCAAGTAAAAACAGCCGTACTGCCAGCGCGACGCAGAAATTTATGTGTACGTGCGGCGGAGAAATAAAGATGAAAACTCTCTTTGAAAACGGCAAAGTAAAAAACATGGCGGAATGTGAAAAATGCAAACGCAAAGAAAGACGTCCGTCCGATTTCAACTGATCATTGCGGCAAAGAAATAAGAAAATTTTTGGAGGAATTCGTTGGCAAAGAAAAGTAATTCAGCGGAAAAGCGGCACCGCAGGAGTGAAGAACGCCGCTTAAGAAACAAATCGGCAAAAAGCGCCGTAAGAAGCAGTGTGAAAGCGTTTGTAACTCTGGCGCAAAAGAAAGATCCCCAAGCGGGTGTTGCATTAAAGGAAATGATCAAAAAAATTGACACAGCCGCCGGAAAGGGAATTATTAAGAAGAACGCGGCGGCTCGCAAGAAATCAAGAATGCAGCGCTATTACAATACGATGAAGGCGGCTCAGTAATATGGCAGCGAAAAAATTTACAAAGGTTGACATCGTAGACGCTCTTTACGAAAAAACGGGAATGACCCGTACAGAGATTCGCAATATTGTCGATCTTTTCATTGATGAAATGAAAGACGCTCTTTTGCGCCGTCAGGTTATAGAGTTGCGCGGGTTCGGCACTTTTGAAGTAAAGGTAAGAAAAGCGCGTCCAAAGGCAAGAAATCCCAGAACAGGCGAGACCATTGCTATTCGTTCGCACGGCGCGGTCGCTTTCCGTTCAGGGCGCGAATTAAAACAAGCCGTATGGACAATTAACGACGATAAAAAACCGGCAAAAAAATAACAAATGGAAATAAAAAGCAACCGGGTTAAAGATATAATAATCCGGTTGGGGCTTATTTTTTTAGCTTCTGTTCTTTTTGCCGCGTCCTTTCCGAATGTCATTTTTCTAAAAGGACTGCCCTTTCTTGCGTGGTTTGCGTACATCCCCATTCTTCTTGTCATTCGTAAAAATAATTTATTACCCTGCGCGGGCTACGGCGCTATTTACGGCTTAATCGCGTACAGTCTTTTTAATTACTGGCTTGCGAAATTCCACCCGCTTGCCGGAACAATCGTTTACAGTATCTATCTTATTTATTTAGCCGTCGTTTTTGTCTTCTTAAAACTTGCGCTTATTCTTTTTCCAAAGCGCGGCTACCTTGTGCAATGGGTCATTTGGCTTGCCTACGAATATTTACGCACAAAAGGGTTTTTGGGGTACTCCTACGGAATAACAGGCTATTCCCAGTGGAGCGCAGCGCCGCTGATTCAAATAGCAAGCGTCACGGGCGTGTGGGGAGTATCCGCTCTTGTTACTTTCCCTTCTTTCTGGCTGGCGGAAGCATACAACAACTTAAAACTTACCGATTTTAAAACATCTTTTGCGTCTTTTTTCCGTAAAGAAAAAATCCCCGCCATTTTATGGTTTACCGCTCTTGCGTCCGCTCTGATTTTCGCGCTTTTCAACATAAAAGATTTTTCTTCCTACCCAAGCGCCCCCATCGCCCTGATTCAGCACAACACCGACCCGTGGGAAGCGTCCACCGCTCCGTCCGCGTGGCAAACAACTCAAGGATACCGCAAAGATCTGGAAAAACTAACGCGTCTTTCCGATAAAGCCCTCTCTTCCGCTCCAAAACCGCTCCTTGTAGTGTGGCCCGAAACGGCGTTTATTCCCAGAATTTACTGGCATACCACATACCGCGATGATCAAAATTCATGGCTGATAGTAAAAGAACTTTTGGAATATCTTTCTGAAAAAGACGTTCCTTTTTTAATCGGGAATGACGACGGACGCAAGGACAGCGCAAAAAATCCAAACGCCGGTGAAAAAAACCGCGTCGATTACAACGCGGCATTGCTTTTTGAAAAAGGGGTAAATACCGCCGCTTACAGAAAATTACATTTGGTTCCTTTTACCGAACATTTTCCTTACAAAAAACAATTTCCGTTTATTTATAAATGGCTGGAAAAAGCGGACACTCACTTTTGGGAAAAGGGCGCGGAAGAAACAATTTTTAGCGTACAAGGATTTACATTTTCCGCTCCTATCTGTTTTGAAGATACTTTCGGTTATCTGTCTAAAAGATTTGTACACAGCGGAGCGGACGTGCTTGTAAATATCTCAAACGACGCGTGGTCAAACAGCCTGCCCTCTCAGTATCAGCACCTTGCAATGGCGGTCTTCAGGGCGGCGGAAAATTACCGTCCTATGGTCAGAGCCACTTCATCGGGGCAAACCTGCGCCATAGACCCCAACGGCAGAGTTACGGCAATGGCTCCCCCTTTTGCGGAAATTGCCCTTAATGTAACAGTTCCGCTTGTAAAAAAAAATACAATTTATACGCTTTACGGCGATTATCTTGCAATTTTCCTTGTTTTTCTGTCCGCCGCCTTGTTGATCTGTAAAGCGGTATGGTGTACAATAAAACAATGAACGCCAGAAAAAAAATACTTATCGCTGACGATGAAACTATAAACCTTGATTTCTTTGAAGTAATGCTGTCCAAACTGGGTTTTGTGGTGGAAAAATGCGACAATGGTTCTGATGTTCTTGATAAAGTAAAAAAATTCCTGCCCGATTTAATCATCCTTGATAACATAATGCCGGGAATGACAGGCAGGGAAATAACAAAGATACTTAAAAACGATCCTAACTTTAAAGAGATTTCCATTATCATGCTGTCAGCTCTGGACGACGTAAAAGATAAAGTCGCCGGCTTCGACGCGGGCGTTGATGATTATATAACAAAACCTTTTAATTTTACCGAAGTGCTTGCCCGCATTAACGCCGTCTTGCGCAACCGCGCGTTATTTGAACAAATAAAAGTGCGGGAAACCCGCCTTACGCTCGCGGAAGAATTAAACAGGCATTTAAAAGACAGTCTTTCAGTCTTCATCGGAAGCGTTGATGATCTTGATAAAGCCATTGCCACAATCTGTTCAAACACTGCAAACGGCGAAACTTTCAGTCAGGAAACTCTTATCCATCATTTAAACCCCGTAAGCGAAAAAATTCTCGCCGTGCGGAAACAAATCGCGGCTCTTGACGCAAGAATCGAAAAAACAATAAATGAATGGGATAACTTAAAGAAAGATGAGATAGGTCTTTCTGTTCTTGAGGTTCAAATACGAAAATTTTTACAGCAGGAGCAATCGTAACAATGTCAAAACGGGAAGAGAAAAAGAAAGATAAAGCGGAAGTAGTAGTTCTTGGGAAGTCAACAAATTTTACGGGAATACTTAAATTTGCCTCAAGACTGCGTATTCAGGGAATTTTTAAAGGAACAATAGAAGCGACGGGAGATTTAATAGTTGATAAAGAAGCCGTTGTGGATGCGGATCATACAATAGTAAATTCCCTTACGGTATACGGAAGCATTTCGGGAACAATACACGCGACGGATAAAGTTGATATGATGACCGGGGCAAAAGTCCACGGGGATGTAAACGCCGCAAGACTGCGGATAGCGGACGGCGTCCATTTTGAAGGTAAATGTAAAATGACTAACATAGAAAAAGATATAGAGATTTTTCATCGTCCGACAGAAGAAATAAAAGCCGATTTACAGCGAAGCAATGTCAGAACATAACGAGAATGAACAATTAATTAAACAAGCCGAACAAAAGGCGGCTTGCTTGATAGAAAAACTAAAAACTGTTTCTCAAAAATTGGTTTTAGCCGAATCATGTACCGGCGGGTTGATTTCGTCATTGCTTGCTGAAGTACCGGGAGCGTCGGGCGTCTTGTGGGGTTCTTTTGTTTGCTACACAAAAGAGGCAAAAGTTTCCATGCTTAGGTTAAAGGAGAGCGATCTTTCCGCTGACGGTCTTGTAAGCGAGAAAACGGCTCATTCAATGGCTGTAGGAGCATTGCAAAAAAGCGGCGCGGATATTTCCGTTGCGGTTACAGGGCTTGCCGGTCCCGACGGAGACGGCAGTAATGTCCCTGTGGGGACGGTATGGATTGCGGCGGCTTTAAAGGGTGGGAAAATTAATACAAAAGCGTTTAATTTTACGGGTTCCAGAAATGAAGTCCGTCTTCGCGCCGCCTGTGCGGTACTTGAAAAAATTCAAGAAATTTTAACAATAAAGGGTTGACATTAATAAAAAAAATCATTAAAGTAAAAGTATCCTTTCGATAACAATGAATCAAATTATTAAATTAAGAATAAATATGAATCCAGACAAAAAACACAATCCATAGGTGGTTAAAATGGCAATTGTAAAAAGAGGCAGAAAGCCGGAAGAATCAGTATCCGACGGCAATGGCGAAGAAGCCGCGAATTTAGAAGAAACGGATCAGAACAACGAATCCGGCGGTAACGGAGACAAAACCGGACGCGTGGTTGTCCGCGGCAGAAAACCTTACTCTGAACAAAACGGATCTGATTTAAAAAACAGTGAATCAGAAGAACAAACAAACGGGCAGTCAAATATAACGGCGGATCTTCCCGCGTTACCCAAACTGCCTTCCATGCCGGATCTGTACGGCAAACCAATCCCAAGACAAGATCAGGATAACGGCAAACCGCGCCTTACAATAAATGAATTAATCAGGCTTAACATGAAAGATCTGCGCGAACTTGCCGCCTGTTACAACATCACCCATGACGACATGGTTGTATTAAAAAAACAGGAAATTGTTTTCGCTCTCCTTAAAGCGCACACTGAAAGGGGCGGTATTATTTATGCCTACGGCTCTCTGGAAATTTTACCGGACAGCTACGGCTTCCTTCGCAGTCCGCAAAACTCATACCTTCCCGGTCCGGATGATATTTACATAAGCCCCAGCCAGATTAGGCTCTTTGCGCTTAAAACAGGCGACACAGTATACGGACAAATTCGCAGTCCAAAAGAAGGCGAAAGATTTTTCGCCATGCTCAGGGTAGAAACCGTCAACTACGACGACCCCACTGTCGCGCAAAACCGTATTCCTTTTGACAACCTTACCCCGTTATATCCAAACCGCAAATTAGACCTTGAAGCGTCTACCGAGGGCGTTAGCGAGAGAATCATCAATTTGTTCTGCCCCATAGGAAAAGGTCAGCGCTCATTAATCGTCGCCCCGCCCAGAACCGGTAAAACAATAATGATGCAAAAAATAGCGAACGCTATTACAAAAAACCACCCGGAAGTATACCTCATCGTCTTGCTAATCGACGAACGCCCCGAAGAAGTAACCGACATGGAACGCACCGTGCGCGCGGAAGTTATTTCCTCAACATTTGACGAGCAGGCAAGCCGTCACGTTCAGGTTACGGAGATGGTGCTTGAAAAAGCCAAACGTCTTGTGGAGCACAAAAGGGACGTTGTAATTCTTTTGGACTCCATTACCCGTCTTGCGCGCGCGTATAACCAGACAGTGCCTACATCGGGAAAAATCCTGTCGGGCGGCGTTGACTCCAACGCACTTCACAAACCCAAGCGATTCTTCGGCGCGGCGAGAAATATTGAAGAAGGCGGAAGCCTTACTATCATTTCGACAGCCCTTGTGGAGACCGGCAGCCGTATGGACGAAGTAATTTTTGAAGAATTCAAAGGAACGGGCAACATGGAAATCAACCTGGACAGACGCATTTCCGACCGCCGCCTTTTCCCGGCAATCAATATCAAGAAATCGGGCACAAGGAAGGAAGAACTTCTGCTTACAGAGGAAGAAATCCAAAAAATCTGGATTTTGCGCAAAGTTATCAATCCTATGG
>Ga0268262_10001646_pt1 | contig 27235 bp, 25 predicted proteins | sample TergutNc150P3_FD_190354 | JGI IMG/M metagenome (GOLD analysis project Ga0268262, IMG submission 190354) | Nasutitermes corniger P3 segment gut microbial community from laboratory colony in Florida, USA - Nc150 P3 (SPAdes) (version 2) | ecosystem: Host-associated > Arthropoda: Insects >... | reverse complement strand
CCTGCGGAATTGAAGCGTTTAAGCCCCCATTTGCTCTCAAGCTGGCTTGTAAGCCGTTTTTCAATCATTTTTACACCTTCAATAAAGGTGTTTAAGTCGGCGGCTTTTTCCCCCGATTGAATAGCCCTTTCAAAGTCGTCGATTACAGGGATTATGTCCAAAAGCAGGGTTTGATTGGCGAATTCGATAGCGTTTTGCTTCTCTTGGTTCATCCGCTTGCGGAAATTTTCAAAATCCGCCGCTTTTCGCAGTAATTGGTCACGGGTTTCCGCCAACTGCGCTTCCAATTCGGCGATTTTCTCCTCAGGCGTAAGCGGTTTTTCCGCTTCACCGTCGGCTTCTGCGGCTTTTTCCTCGCTTTGCCCCGAAACTTCCTGCTCAGTCTGGGCTTTCGTAGGATTTTCGGTTGAGCTTTCGTCAATTTCAGCGCTAATATCGTTAGTTTTTTCCGAAGGAGTATCCTGTTTTAACATATAAATATCCACTTTTTTAAAAGGCTATAGTATGGGAATTTCCCCACCTAATATATAAAAATACATAAAATTGACACAAGGGTCAAGGAAAATCGACAGTTTTTTATATACTTTTAAACATTAAAAAATTGTAAAATTTTTAAAATGTTGACAAAAATAAACGGTTATTTATAAAATATTTATATAGAAGGGAAATCATGAAAAAAATAGTGGCAGGCGTTTTTTTCGTAATAATGATATCCAACGCAAGCGCGGAAAATATATTCGACACTCATTGGAATTTTGGGAATATCGGCTTTGGAATGAATTATGCTTCTAAAGATGATGACAACCTTGAATTAACCGTATCAATATTTAACTTGGCATTTGAACATAAAGACATAAATATTGGAATAGAAATTAATCCGATAAGATATTGGCAGTTAGAGAAGTTTCAAAATGAATTTGAAACAAAAGAAAACGGGGTAAAATACAGTTTTTTAAATACAAGTATATATTGGGATTTAATCGAAAATCACAATATTTTATTCGGTCCTTTTGCGTCAATAAATTACATATATCTAAACGCAACAACCGGAATGGATATGAAAGATTACGTTTTCAGCGGCGGTTTGCGTTTTTCATTAGGATCAAAAGATTTATTTTACGGATATGGTTCTCCGCAAATGTTTAATGCCGAACTTGGATACAGAAACATAATGGGCGAAAATAAATTTTATTGTTCAATAAATATGGATGTATTAATTTTATTAATGGTTATGGGAGAGACTCACCATAAAGATCAAAAATCATTCCCCGATGGCAGATTGCCTTAAACCGCCGTCCATCTCAATAATATCTGTCGTTTTTGGCAGGTATTATTTTTTGTCTGCTATTGACGCTAACTCGTGCATTGAGTCGCGTAATTGGTTTGTCATTTTAAGCATTTTGTCGTAATCGGTTTTTACGGAGTTGCTGATGTCGCGCAGGTCGCAAAGAGCGTTTGTGATTTCTCCGCTTTCGGCGGACAGCTCATTAAATGTATTTATAAGAGTGGCCATTGTATCCGCAAAACTGCTTATTTCTTTGGACATACCGTTAATTCTTATACCGGTATCGTCTGATTGTTTGGATGTTTTTGCTATACCGTCTATGATATTTTTTAATGTCTGCGATATGTTGCGCGAGTTTTCTCTTGTAGTTTCGGAAAGACGGCGAATTTCATTTGCTACTACGGCAAAGCCTTTTCCGGCTTCACCGGCGTGAGCGGCTTCGATTGCCGCGTTCATTGAAAGCAGGTTTGTATTGGCGGCAATTGCGCTGATTATTTTAATTGCGGACGCAATGCCGTCAACTAATTGAGAAATACTTTGAATTGATTCAATTGTTTCACGCATGGACTCCTGGCTTTGATTTGTATTATCCAGCAAGCCTTTTATGTCTTTGCGTTTTCTCTGCGAAAGCTCGGAAGTAGTCATTAACGAATTAACCATGATTTCGGTTTTTTTGGAAGATTCTTCGACAGATTTGGATTGGTTATCTATGTTTTCATATAAATCATGTACAATTTGCACTATGCCGTCAATTAAAGAGGTTGCGTTGTTTATATGTTCGGTAAGCAGATCGATTAAATCTTGTACTTTTCTTTCTTCTTCAAGCATTTCAAGAATGTAGTGGGCGCAGTGTTCTTTTTTGTTAATTCCGTTAAAAATAGCCGTCGCCATCGACTTACAGCTTCCGTAACCGCAGCTTGTACAATCGTATAAATCTTTGTCAGTGAACTTTTTCATAGTGGCGTAGATAGCTTTAAGCTCTTCTTCATTTGGTCTTTTTATGGTGTTGTTATCCGATAAGTTCCGGTAACCTCGATTATATAAATCTTTTTTCCAGTATTTATTTAAAACCTGATGATATTTTTTATATACCCATTCTCCTTTTTGGGGTTTGTGGTATTCTTCAAGTTTCGCCCTTCGTTTGCGGATTGGGTTTTCAAGTAAGGGGACTGCCACATGGCTGTTTCCCGTTCCGGGACCTCCGTTACAGCCTTTTTCGCAGTTCAAGCAATCTATCAATAACGGAAATTCAACATCTTCATTCTCCAATAGTTTTGATATTTCCTTTAAATACGGATAGATAGTGTGAACTCCTTCGGTTTTATGAGTTTTTCTCCTGATGCCCGGAACAAAGCGCTCCGCGGTATCCATTAAGCCTCCCGGAGTGGAGAATCCTACCGCGCGTTCCGCTTGAGGTCCTACATATTCTATTTCCGGGAAAGAAGAAAGAGTGATATTATGCTCCTCAAAATAATTTTTTAAAGCAAACATTGTTACGTTGTAATCTCCGATATTGGTTTCATCAAATTCACGCCGTTTGGCGATACATGGAGATATAATTACAATTTTATGATTTTTATATTCGGGATAATATTCACGGACTAATTTTGCGGTGTGGAGCATTGGGCTGTCCGCCGGCGCAAGATAGGGCAGTAACTCGGGATGATAAATCTGAATAAAACTGACAATTGCCGGGCACGGCTGAGCGATTACCGTTCTGGGGTTATTTGTTTTAATGTAATCAAGGTATGAAACAACGGTTAATTCTGCGCCGAAACTTACGTCGAAAAAAGCTTCCACGCCGATGGATTTAAGCCAGCCGTTTAAGTTCAGGAATTGATCATGGAAAACCGAAGCAACGGCGGGAGCGATTACGGCGACAATTTTTTGTCCCTGTTTAAGATCGCTGAAAAAATGAGGGGTATCGTCAACCAATCTTCTGGCTTTGTGCGAGCATACTAAAATACAGTTACCGCACCCGATGCAAAGATCAGGATTTATAGTCAGTTTATCGCCTGATCCGTCCATGCAGTATTTTACGGGGCATCCTGTTATACAAGAGTAACAATTTATGCATTTATCTTCGTCAATGTGAATGACTTCTGAGAGAGGCACTTGTCCCATGTTGAAAACCCCCGAAATAAAGAGAACTTTATGTAAAGTATATTATATTAACTGTTATTTAGCAATAATCTTTGTGTGTTTTGTTTAATTTTTGAGCATTTTCTATTGACCGCTCATTTGTTTTTTGATAGTTTTTATATAATAACTTGAGGTAAATATGTCAATAGATATAAAAAACATTGTAAAAAATTTACACCCGCTGGAAGTGCGAATACTCCTTAACTATAAAAAAGGGGATGAACTTACAATAGAAAAAGTTGAACAGGAGCTGGGATTTAAACCCGGAAACGGAAATCAGGCGCTTTCATGGCTTGCGGGCAAAGAGTTGGTAGGTGAAATCCGGCGTGAAACGGCGGTGTTTTTTGAATTGACAGATCTCGGGCGAGAATGGAAAGAAAAAGGCAGTCCCGAAGAACGTATCATAGAGCTTGTAAAAACAAAAAGCGGAGAACTTAAACTGCCCGACATTGCGAAGGCGCTTAATATCGAAAATAAAGACATTGGCAGCGCGTTTGGAAGTCTTTCTAAACTCGGCATACTTGCGATGAACGGCGATAAAAATGTAGTTGTATCAAAGGCTCCTTCCGCCGATCAATTTGCAACGCTTCGCGGTTTGCTGGAAAAGGGCGTAAAAGGCGCGATAGCTGAAAGCTCTTTAAACGCGGCGGAAAAAAACGCCATGTCCGGTATTGCGAAAAAACGCGGCGCCGCGGACGCGCCGTTCCGTCAAATAGATCGCGAAACAGTTTTCTTTGGTTTTAAAAATGCGGAAGACGGATCAGTTCCCGCAGTCTCAGCGGCGCAGGCGCTCAAAGAAGCGGGAATTACAGGCGATGAAATCGGCGCGTTGACCCAATCAATGCTTGAGGACGGCAGTTGGAAAGGAAAGACATTCCGCTCTTACAATGTTAAAACGCCGCCTGTTCGCTTAACTCCCGGTCGAAGTAATCCTTACGCAAAATTTTTGGAAAATGTAAAAGATAAACTAACTTCTCTTGGCTTTGAAGAATTTGACGGTCCGTTAGTCGAGACTGAATTCTGGAATTCGGACGCTCTTTTTATGCCGCAGTTTCATTCAGCCCGCGATATTCACGATGCGTATAGTATTGCAGACCCCTCAAAATCCACAAAAGACGGAATTGCGCGGGCAAAATCCATTAGCGAACCCTGGCTTTCCAATGTCGCATCCGCCCACGAAAACGGCGGCGCAACCGGAAGCCGCGGCTGGAATTACAGTTTTGACCGCGATTTTACAAAGAGACTTATTTTGCGTTCTCAGGGGACGGTGCTTTCCGCAAAACAACTGCCGACGGCGAAAATCCCCGGCAAGTATTTCGGCATTGCGCGCTGTTTCCGCTACGACCGGGTGGACGCGACTCACGGATCTGACTTTTATCAAACCGAGGGTATTGTGCTGGGAGAAAACGTTAATCTTCGCACGCTTTTGGGTATGTTGGAAATGTTTGCCGTTGAAGTCGCCGGCGCGAAAGAAGTTAAATATGTTCCCGGTTATTTCCCGTTCACAGAACCGTCCGTTGAAGTGCATATCAAGCACCCAATTCTTGGCTGGTTTGAGCTTGGCGGCTCCGGCATTTTCCGCCCCGAAGTTACTTCCAGTCTTGGAGTGAACGTCCCTGTCGCCGCGTGGGGTATCGGCATAGACCGCATGGCGCTGATGGCGTTGGGATTAAATGACCTTAGAGAATTATTCAGTTATGATATTGAGAACGTAAGATTAAGAAGAGCGAAAGCAAGTTAATTATCGAGCCTGTTTTGCAACGTCGCAGATACGGCGCGCCATATTATCCAGAGAAACCTGCTCCATAACATGACCCAATTCATAAGCGACGCGCGGCATTCCGTAAACAACTGCGCTTTTTTCATCCTGCCCAAGAGTCATGCCGCCTTCTTTGTAAATCGTGCCGAGGTGCTGCGCTCCGTCGCGTCCCATGCCCGTCATAATTACTCCAAGTACATGGTTTGTATATGCCATCGCTACCGACGCGAAAAGCACGTCGGCGGAAGGTCTGTGTCCCGAGACCAGAGGATTGTCGGAAAGGTGGACAATTCCGCCGGAAGCTTTTTTTTCAACTTCAAGATGTTTGTTTCCCTGAGCGATAAGAATTCTACCCGGTCTTATTTCATCGCCCTCTTCCGCTTCCTTTACATCTAACGGACAAATGCGATCAAGACTTTTCGCGAATTCGTTTGTAAAGCCGGCCGGCATATGCTGTACTACGACAATCGGTATTTTTAAATCGGCGTCTATATTTGCAAATACTACGCGCAGAGCGTCCGGTCCTCCCGTGCTGATGCCGATGGCGATTATTTCCGTGTTAGACGGATAACGCGCTCTGACGGGAGGTTGAGCGGGACCGGTTGGTGTTTCGGATATAAGTTTAAAATGAACCGCCAAATCTATATTTTTTGTTTCTTTAGCGGCAGGTTTTTGCTGATATTCCGTAGGAGCGAGAATTTTTTTACCTTTCGATTTGCGGTACGCTCCGCCGTAACCTAAAAGTTTACTTACCAGCGTGTCTTTTACTATATGGATATCTTCTGATACTGAGCCCGAAGGTTTTTGTATAAAATCGCTTGCTCCAAGAGAAAGAGCTTCCATAGTAACAGCCGCGCCGCGGGCGGCAATGGAAGAAAGTATTACAACGGGAATATCGATTCCGCGGTTTTTTCGTTCTTTTAAAAATTCAATGCCGTTCATTTCCGGCATTTCAAGATCGAGACAAATAACATCCGGATCGACACGGGGGATTTTTTGCAGGGCAAAATTACCGTTCATTGCTTTTTCAGCGACAGTCAAACCCGGAGTGTCCGTAATCATGCGACCGATTAAGTTGCGCATTAACGCCGAATCATCTACGACTAATACTGATATTTCATCTGCCATTTTATTTTTCCTTTAGGCTTTTTTACAATAGAGTGTAGCCCATTCTGTTTTTAAAAATTCGAATTTTGTATTCATTCCAAACAAAGATTCCGAGTGACCAATGTACAGGAAAGACCTTGGCGCCATAGAATCCCAAAAACGCCCCATAACCGCTGTTTGGGCTGCTTCATCAAAGTAAATAATTACGTTACGGCAAAAAACGATATCAAGATTTCTTTGCTGAGAATCGTTTTTTAAGTTGTGATAGTCAAATTTTATTTTTGCTTGAATATCAGGATGAACCTTGTATCCGCCGTCTACTTTGTCAAAATATTTTGCAAGATAGGCATCGGGGATTCCGACGATTCTGTTTTCAGCGTAAAACCCTTCTTTTGCCGTCATTAAACATTTAAGTGAAATATCGCTGGCAAGAATTTCAAAGTTCCACGCTTTTGGAAGAATTTCACTTAACAACATGGCGATAGTGTAAGGTTCTTCTCCGGTAGAACATCCGGCGCTCCATATTCTGATTGTTCCGGGAACCTTTTTAATATTGTTAATCAATTCAGGAATGACATATTTTTCCAGCGCGTCAAAGTGCGCCTGATTTCTGAAGAACCGCGTCAGGTTGGTAGTAATAGAATCCAGGAATCCGTTAAGCTCTTCCTTGCTTGCTTTTACCTGTTCAAGGTAACCGGACATAGAGGTTAAGCCTTTTTCACGAAGACGTTCCTTTAACCGGCTCTCAAGAATCGAACGGTTAGTAGGAGTAAATGTTATTCCGCTTTCTTTGTAAATGAGATCGCGGTATAAATCAAAGTTAGCGTCGCTAAGACTTTCTATATCTGCCATATCTATATCATATGTGACTATTTGAATTGAGTCAATAGCATAAATTAGCCCAAATTAAAAAAAAAATGTTTAAAAAAAACACATTAATTGACCGAATTATACTTTTTTCCGGCTTCTAAAACCTTTCCTTTTACGGCGGCAAGCCTGCCAACCGATGTAATCCAGAACCCTTTTTCCCTAAGTCCGGCGATTATTTCCGGTAAAGCGCTCAAAGTATCGCCTTTTGACGTATTATTGTCATGTAAGAGGATTATTCCCCCGTCCTGCGGGTTGTCAAGAACGCTGTTTTTTATCGAATTTGGCGTATGTCCGGTTCCGTCCCAGTCGCTGTGGACATTTCCGTTAATTAACGCCATTCCTCGCTCTTTGCAGACCTTTGACAGATTTTCTCCGTGGTTTAAGTTGGGAGCGCGGAATAAACAGGGGTATTTTCCCGTTATTTCCTTGATTGCAAGCCCTGCGGCGTCAATATTTGCCGCTATTACGCTTGGGGATTCGCCGCCGAGGCTGTTATAACCGTCGGAATGGTTGCCAATTTCGTGTCCGCCGTCAAAAATCGCCTTCGCGGCGGTTTTATTTCCGCGGACATTCTGTCCAATTACAAAAAAAGTGGCTTTTACGTTTAATTCGTCAAGTTTTGCGAGCATGGCGGCAGTCCCGCCGTAATTGGACGCGGAACAGGGACCGTCGTCAAAGCTTATGGCGATGTATTTGGTCGGTTTTTCAGTATACCCGTAGTCTTCCCAGTTGGCTTCTATTTCCGCCTCGATATCCGCTTTTGAATAGGCGTAGTTCACAATTTCGCCCCCGTGTTCGCTTAGCCATGTTTTGGGTTCGTCTTTTTTATCATCATTAGTATCGTTATCATTACTGCCGCTGTCTGTAACGCACCCCGTTGTCATTATAACCGCGATAACAATTTCCGCAATTAATTTTATACCGTTATTTTTCATATTTTCCGCCTCTTACTAAAATATCCGACAATGCAAGTATGCGGTCTTGCATTATGTTACTTTTTTTAGGTGATGATTTTAAATATCAGTTTCTGTAGCCGGTTTGCCCATGTCGCGGTTGCGTATTTCCGCGCGGCGAATTTTCCCGTTTATGGTTTTAGGCAGTTCGCTGACAAACTCAATCACTCTTGGGTACTTGTACGGCGCGGTGCTTTTTTTGACAAAATCCTGCAAGTCTTTGATAAGCTCATCGGAAGCCTGAAAATTTTTCGCAAGTACGATAGTCGCTTTTACGTTAAACCCGCGGATTGGATCGGGTATTCCGGTTACCGCGGTTTCCGCAACGGCGGGATGTTTTAACAGCACGCTTTCAACCTCGAAAGGTCCTATGCGGTAACCGGACGATTTAATTACATCGTCGTTGCGTCCCACATACCACAAATAACCCTGCTCGTCGTAATAGGCAAGATCGCCCGTGTGGAAATATCCGTCATGCCATGAGATGTCTGTGGCTTCGTCGTTTTTGTAGTAACCGATAAACAAGCCGACCGGACGGCGGATAACTCCGTGTTTTGGGCGATCCGCCTTCATGCAGATTTCGCCCGTTGCGCCGACGGGGACATTGTTGCCGTCCGCGTCGAGGAGCGAAATGTCGTAACCGGGGATTTCCATACCCATTGAGCTTGCGTGCGGTTCCGTGAAGGGGTAGAGTGTTCCGCAGCAGATTGTTGTTTCCGTCTGCCCGAAACCTTCGTAAATGTTAAGCCCCGTCATTGTTTCCCATTTTTTAAAAAGGTCTTGGCTTAAAGCCTCGCCCGCGGCGGTGCAGTGTTTAAGAGCGGAAAGATCGTAGGACGGCACATCCTCGTTCATGATAAAGCGGTACATGGTGGGCGGGGCGCAGAAACTTGTTACTTTGTATTTTTCGATAACTTTTAAAATGTCGCGTGCGTTGAATTTTTCAAAGTCGTAGGTAAGAATGGCGCATTCGCCGAGCCACTGTCCGTACATTTTCCCCCACAGCGATTTAAGCCAGCCTGTATCGGAAATTGTAAAGTGCAAGCCGCCTTTTTCTACTCTGTGCCAAAAAACTCCCGTCGCCAGGTGTCCGAGCGGGTAGGTGTAATCGTGCGCTACCATTTTGGGATAACCCGTAGTGCCCGATGAAAATGACATGATCATTATATCGGAGGCATGGGTCGCTTCCGCTCCTTTGGGACGGGTCCAATCATCGGAAGCGGCTTCCAGTCCCGCTTCAAAGTCGAGCCAGCCGTCGCCGGCTTTTTTACCTTTGGTTACCGCTTTAATTTTTATCGTCTTGTATTCGCTTAAACCGCCGTCAAAAGCCTCGGTGCAATTGTTGTCTCCTGTGATGACTGCCATTTTAATGCCGCCCGCGTTACAGCGGTAGATATAATCGTCTTTGGTTAAAAGATGCGCCGCCTGCACGGCAACTGCGCCGAGTTTGTGCAGACCCATCATGCAGTACCAGAAAAGGTAACTTCTTTTGAGTACCAGCATTACAAAATCGCCCTTGCGTATGCCCAGCGATTTAAAATAATTCGCGGCTTTGTTTGAGTACCGCGCCATATCCGCGAAGGTTATTCGTTTTTCTTCGCCTTCGTTGGAAACCCACAGCATGCAGAGCGCGTCCGGCTGTGTTTTTGCTAATTCATCAAGAACATCGTAAGCGAAATTAAAATCGTCTTTATAGGCGACTTTATAGTTTTTTTTAAGGTCTTCGTAAGAAGTAAAATTGTCTCTGTTTTTCCCGATAAACTTTTCGTAAATCAACATTGTTGCCCTTCCTTTATTTTATTACCACGGCAAGAAATGTTGCCGCTTGATTGCCGAGAGCTTTCATGGCGTGCGGGACGCTTGAATCAAAATACACGCTGTCGCCCTCGTTAAGCACGTAAAATGCCTTATCAAAATGAAACTCCATTTTACCGGAAAGCATATAATCAAACTCCTGTCCGTCATGCGAGTGCAGGGACAGCTTTTCATTTTCTTTTGGCTCTACCTTAACCAAGAACGGCTCAGCCCTTTTATTGCTGAAAGTAAAGGCAAGATGTTTGTAGTCATAAGCTTTGCGGCGTTCTATATCATAACCTTCGCCTTTTTTGACAAGGGCGCATTTTGTAAGTTTCGGCGATTCGCCTGAAATAATGTCTACTACATCAACGCCGAAAATTTGCGCCGCGTTTTGCAGGAAACTGAACGAAAAATCCCGCTGTCCTTCTTCAAAGGCTAAATATTCTTCAACGGGAATATTCATAGTCTGCGCCATTTGCTTGGCGGAAATATTTAAAATGTCCCGCAAAGCCAAAAGCCTTGCGCCGATTTCATGTAATTGCTCGGTCATGATTCCTCCTGATTCCTTTTGAAATATAATAATATCAATCGGAATATTTTGATATACCCAAAAAACACAGATTTTAATAATTTCAAACTGATTCTGACCGCTAAACAAGAGGTCATTTTTTTGAAAAATAAAAGATATAAATAAATTTTTTTAGAAATTTATAAAATACTTGTACCCTGAAAAAGAAATTTCTATAATCAATTTTCTCACCTTTTTATTATATCAAATAGACTAATTATTTTTGGTTATGCGTCGTCATATGCATAAAAAATTTGATTGCAAAGGAGAAAACTATGGCAAACAAAAAAATCTGGCTGATAATGTTGGTAGTAGCGCTGGCATTAGGATTGACGGTTGTTGGGTGTCTTTCCCCAATAGAGTATGACAGTATCAATACCGATACTGAAACTGAAACAGATACTGACTCTGACTCTGATCTTGAAACCGATCCCGGCACTGAAACTGACCCCGGCGCCGATCCTGGTACCGAAACAGATCCCGAGACCGATCCTGTAATTGATCCTGACACTGATCCGGATACCGACCCTGAAACAGATCCCGAGACTGACCCTGAAGACCCTGACACAGACCCCGATTCTGAAGATGACCCCGATGAAGAAGATGAAGAGGAAGATGGCGGTATTTAAACCGTTAACTATTTAAAAATGATTTTGACCATCTGTTTCAGGTGGTCTTTTTTTTTACAAAAATGATAAAATACCTTAATGGAACATACGCCTTTAACGCTGTTAAATCTTTGTACCCCTTTGCAATATGTAAGGGCTGAGAGCCAGGACAAACCTACTGTAGAAGGGGAAACGATTCTTTGTTATGAGGTAAATCCGGTTCAGGGCGGTAGTATTGAGCCGGATAGGGATCGTTTTTTGGGTAGATTATTGTTCATCGGGCAAAAACCGCCTGAGGAGACTCCGGGCGGAAACGGGAAAAAAACAAAAGAGCTTGTTTCGCTTCCGCAGGGGGATTACCTGTTTATGCAGTGCCGATCTGACGCGGTTTTAGGTCCGGATGAATGGCTTGATTTGGCGATTGAACAGCAAAAAGACGGTCTTTGGGAGCGAAATAAACCGGGAAATTTGCTTTTTATTCGATTTTTATTCGAGGACGGGGCTTTTATAACGCAGGTTTTCAGGGCGGTTTAAAAATTTTTGACATAATAACACATATTGTAGAAACCGTTGTTTTTTATCAATAAAATAGTGTATCTTTTTATGCTTTGTACGTTAGGAAGAAAAGCCCTATAAGTTTTCCCTATATTTTTTAGGAAACAGGGAATTTTGCATAAAATTACAATTTTCAACAGTTGACTATTTTGAACAATATTAGTATTATTTTAGGGTATTTAAGGATCGGAAAATTACGTCCTTATATTATATTCCTACGTTGTGGGAAATGTCTCTTTACGGGACTGATTTATTTAAGTGATTATTCGAAAAAAAACGGGTAATTACAAAAAGGAGGTTCTTTATGAAGAACTTATTCAAAACTTTAGGGATTATCGCTTTAATTGCGATGATCGGATTATCATCGGTAAGCTGCGTAATCGGTACAGCGCTTGGCGGAACGAGCGATACTCATGGTCTTTTCTCAGGCGGCGCAGCAAAAGCGGCGGCTACTGAAGGCGCTACCGAAATTGCCTCGTACATGTCTCTTTTCTTCCTCTTTGATACCGGCTATGCCGACTATGCAAAGAAAGTAAAAGAAGCCGAAGCAGCGGGCAAAAAAATCACATCAACACAGACATTTATTTTCATCGGATTCAAAATCACAGCTTACGCAAAATAAGCACACCCTAAATGAAGTTTTGACCACCATATCTATTATATAGATATGGTGTTTTTTTTGCATAGACATAGATAGATTATTTAAAAATAATGAGGACGAGACTTTGTAAAGCGGATTTTCAGGGCAGTTTAAAGTCTTAAGGCTTCTACCATGTAACGGATATCGTAGCCGTTATCGGTGGCATGCATCGTTTCTATTACAAAGATAACCGAATTGCCGTTTGCGTCAATTAGAACCCTTTTTATGTTGTATTGGACAATTCCCTGTCGGACAAAATTCGGAGTGCCGACTTTGTATGTTCTAAACTGACCGTTAGGAGAAGAAACGTCAAGGTTAATATAAAATTGCGATCTTACATTCTGCCCGCTTCCCGTAATTGTGGGAGTTAATTGCGCGTTATATGATTTGCCTGAAAGGAAATCGCGGAAATCGATTTTTTCCCCGCGCGATGGAGGTCTCTCGTCTCTGGAGATGTAAAGAGGAAGTCCCTGATTCTGGAAATTAATTCCGTATCGGTTTGTAAGGGTTGAATTATTGGAGACTAATCTGTGTAAAATGCCGGAGCCGTCCTGTCCCGCTTTTATCGGTGCGCTTTCGGTAAGCGATACTCTGCCGTTTTGGACAAAAGAGTTGGTGACCACATCTACGATATACAAATCCGCCCAAGGGCGTAAAGACGGGGAGAGTACCCCGTATTGACCAAACATATATGTTCTGCCGTCCGAAGAAAAGCCCAAATCGACAAAAACAGCGGTGTCTCCCGCCCATAAGGCGGAAACAGAAGTTAAGAGAATTATAAAAAGTATAAATACCTTTTTTTTCAATAGCATAGAGTTCCCCTTAATTCTTATTATCGGTATTACATTTTCCGTCTTGAGATTAAATATTTATTAGGCTAAACTGCTGTATGACGCTTTCCGAAAGAAATAACTTCTTTAAAATGGGGATTGTTCTCTGTTCAATCTTTACTTTGTTTGTCGCGGCGGCTTCTTTTTTGATAATTCCGGTCCTTTCCGGGATTATGGGAGAATATACCCGCCGTCCGGGCAACATTTTTCAGCTTTTAACCGGTTTTTTCATGAGAAGCAGTTATTATGCCGTTTATGTCTCTCTGGCGGCGTCGGTTTTATATTCGCTTATCAGCATAATATTCATTTATTTCTTTTTTGAAAGGACTTCATCGCCGGAAATACTGTATATTGCCATTTTTACCATTTCTTTTGCTCTGGAAGCAGCCCGTTTTATCCTGCCTTTGCAGCAAATTTTTAATTTTTCGTTGTTTTATGTAGGTTTAGCGACAAGAGTCCTGCTTTTTGCCCGATTTTTCAGTATTTTCTCGCTTTTTACAGCCGGTTTATGCGCCGCCGGGCTTGAAATACAAAGAACCCGTAATGTAATCTTTGTATTAATTTTAACCTCTATAGTAATTACTATAAGCGTTCCAATTGACAGTTCTAACTGGGATACAAGTTTAAATATCGTAAATAGCTATAATACAATGTTTACTTTGGTTTCGGCGGCGGTTTTTATTACCACAATGATAAGTTTCTTCATTGCGGCAAAGATCCGCGACACGCGAGAATACAGCAGTATCGCGATTGGGGTTATACTTGCCCTTGCCGGCAGGGGTTTTGTTGTAAATGTTGATAATTGGACCAGCCTGATTCCGGGTATTATCCTGCTGTCATTCGGGACAGTTATCCTTTGTTCAAAACTGCACAAAATCCATTTATGGCTGTGAGGTTTTATGAAGATAAAAAATTTCTATTTAACCATTATTGCCGGAATAGCTGTTATACTGTTTTCTTCCTGTTTAAGTATTGAATTTGGACAACCTGTTGGACAGACGACAAATGACGAAGGTGTAATTGAGCAAATTGATTTAAAATATCCTGTGGTATTGGTGCATGGAATCGCCCTGTATGACAAAACGGATTTTTTGGACATTTGGGGGAGAATTCCCAAAACATTGACAGATAGGGGAATACAGGTTTTTCATGGTAATACCGAGGGGTGGAGCGATTATGAGGCAAACTCGTTAATACTAAAAGAAACCATAGAAAAAATACTTTTGGAAACCGGTAAGAAAAAAGTAAATATTATCGCGCACTCCAAAGGCGGACTTGATTCGCGTTACCTTATTTGGAAATACAATTTTGGCGATAAAGTAGCCAGTTTGACAACAATATGTACGCCTCATCATGGAGCTGAAGTAGCTGATTTAATTTATTATCAGCGGCTGGTTGATAAAGATATGATTATAAAAGCCTTAGCTCTTTTGGGCGAACTAGACAGTAATATAAGCCCTGTTATTTATGAAATAACTCGTCAACTAACAACAGAATATATGAAGGAATTTAACGAAAAAGTCATAATGGATAACAGGGTTTACTGCCAAAATATGTATACGACAATGAAAAGCGCTTCTGACGATGTATTGTTTCGCTATACATATAAATACATCAAAGGTATAAGCGGGGCAAATGACGGACTGGTAAGCGAAGTATCAGCCAAATGGGGAAACAATTCTGCCAAAATACGAGACGGAGTATCACATAGAGAAATTATTGATATTTTGGAAGAAATAAGTCCCCGTAATGATATACCGGCTATCTATGTAGGGATAGTCAAAGGGTTAAGGGACAAAGGATTCTGAAATATGTCATTTATTGAAGAAAATCGATTTTTCTGCCGAAAATTAAGAACTATGGTTTTTTCCAAAAAGTTTTTTTGTTTTTTTGTATTTGCCGCGTTTGTTTTTTGCGCGGGTTCGGGTCTTTACGCGGCTTCGGGCGACGGGTCATCTTCGGATACCGGTTTTCCTTTTAATGCCGCCCCTCTTTTTCCGCACATGCTTTTTACTGAAACAATTAACACATGGAAAAGGGTCGAGAATTCCCTGCCTTATTGGGTTAACACCGCAGAAGAGGCGGAATATAAAAACCGGTTAATGGATTATCAGGTTTCTTTTTTGCTGAATAACGATATTCTTGCTTACTACGGTCATCCCGGTTCGCGCAACATGGGGATTTTAGGACGCTATTCAATTGAAGAACTTGACAAGATGTTGACAACTCTTGCCGCCGAGTACGAAACGGTCAGCGGCGGACGGAAAGTGCGTAAGGCTTTTTACTTGATTTACGGGACTGTTTGGCCCAAGGGCGAAATAGGGATAATAGGGGATAAAGTTCTTATGCCGTACATCGAATATGGAATGAAAAACGATATATTGGTTTTTATCGATCATCAAATAGGGCGTTATGACCCGATAGATTCGCTTAAAAAAATGCTTCCGTATTTGCGTTATCCAAATGTACATCTTGCCCTTGACCCCGAATGGCGTACAAATAGTCCAATGGTGAGTATTGGCAGTTTAAAAGCGGAAGAAGTCAATCTTGCGCAGCAAGTAATGGAAGATTATATAATAGAAAATAACATACCCGGCGAGCGTATGTTTGTTATTCATCAATTTAACCATGTAATGATTCAAAACCGCGCGGAAGTAAAAAGCAATTTTAATAGAGTCAGGCTGATTCATTGCGCCGATGGTTTTGGTCCGCCCAGTATGAAACGCAGCACTTACGATTACAATGCGCTTGCTTCCAATATGCCGATTAAAGCCTTTAAACTTTTTTACAATTTTGGAATACCGGGCGCGGGTTTCGATGATCCTTTAATGTCGCCGAAAGACGTGTACAAGCTGAATCCGCGACCTTATATCATCATGTATCAGTAGCAATTCGGCTGTTTTTTGCTCAATTTATCTTTTTGTCCATGTATCTCCGTTTGCCGCTCTAGTATAAGTTCCAGCTTTTCCTGTACTGTAGGCGGTTTTTAATGTTTCGTTAGAAGGTCCTGATTCAGGAAATGCATCTCCGCCAAAATTATTGCTTGATATGTTGCTTCCTGTTGCAAATGTTACGCTGGTAAGGTTGTCGCAACGATAAAAAGCATAATATCCAATGCTGGTAATACTGCCCGGTATGGTTACGTTACCTCCGTCTCCACGGTATTTGGTGATTGTACCAGTTGTTTCATCAAAGATAAAATCATTAGGGTTGTCAGCTTCATCATCTTCTTCATCGCAAGCGGCGAAAGAAAAACCAATTACCGCAACAACGGCGATAATTCCGATTAGTTTGAAAATCTTTTTCATGTTAAAAACTCCTTTCTTGTTTGATTTGTATTAAAAAAGCCGTTCCTGAAAGCGGACGGCGTTTTTCCGAAGAGAAAATATATACTTGTAAGTGTGTGTAAACGTCTATGAATTGGGGGGGGGCACATTATGCACGCCGTCAAAGCGTGTAGATGAACCAAATGAGGCGAGATTTATCTCGCCGTCCGCGCCGCGGTTCAAAGCGAGGTATGTTACAGTTTTTAGATAAGTAATTAATCACAAATAAAATCCTTCACTTTTTACCAATAATGGTGGTTTTTTGATTCATTAGGAGTATTTTATCATTTTTAAGTAGTTTGTCAAGTTAACAAATACCCACTGCCTCACAGTTAAACCATTCCTTAATCGCGGTAAAAATTCTTTAAAAATTTTTTCAAATTCTGTCAAGCGCCATGCACGGTCGCACCCATATAGGGTATGTAGTTTTTTAAAAAACGCTCTCGGGCGGGGAAACTGCAAATCTTATTTTGGAGGCATTTTTTATGGAAAATGTTAACGAAAAGCACAAAGATACTGTTTTTACCTTCCTTTTCAGCAACCCCGACTTATTGAGGGAACTCTACTCGGCGATAGAGGGAATCACTCTTCCGCCGGACATACCCATCAATATCAACACCCTTTCAGACGTTCTTTTCAGGACGCAGAGAAACGACATATCGTTTCTTATCAACAACCGGCTTATTGTTCTGATTGAACACCAGTCGACTATCAACAACAATATACCGCTAAGGTTTATGATGTATTCCGCTAAACTGTATCAGGAAATAACAGAGCCGGAAGACAAGTTTAAAAGAAAACTTGAGAAAATACCAAAGCCTGAGTTTATCGTGTTGTACAACGGCGAGGACAACTACCCCGATTACAAAGAGCTAAGGCTTTCCGATTCTTTTATTCAGGCTGACATAAAGGTTGATTTGCCGTTGGAACTTGTGGTACAGGTGTATAACATCAATAAAGGGCGGAATCAGGAGATATTGAGCAAAAGCCGGACGCTTGAAAATTACAGTAAATTTATTGACAAGATACGGGAGTATCAGAAAGAGTATAAGCGGAAGTATAAGGAGAAGAAAGAAATACTTGATAAATCATTTAGATCCGCGATAAAATATTGTATAAAGAACGATATACTGAAAGATTTTTTGAAGAAACACAGTTCGGAGGTAATAAATATGTTGTATGCCGAGTATGATCCGGAAGTAGAAATGAGAGTCGTCCGCGAAGAAGCAATTGAAGAAACTCGCGAGTATTTCCTTGAATTGCTAAATCAAGATTTGACTAAAGAGGAAATTAAAGAGCGGCTTCGACAGGAAGGAAAGACTTTTTGAAGAAACATAGTTCGGAGGTAATAAATATGCTGTATGCCGAGTATGATCCTGAAGTGGAAATGAGAGTTGTCAGGGAAGAAGCGCTTGAGGACGGAATAGAAATAGGACATGAAGAAGAGAAGCTGATAATCGCGAAAAATTTGCTTTCAGAAGGGTTAACGCCTGAATTTGTGCATCGTATTACAGGGCTGCCTTTGGACAAAATAGAAGAATTATTATGAGGTTTTAAATATACCCTATGAAAAGAATTGGTAGGAGCCTAATTCCCTTACTTACCATTGAACGTGTAAAGAAACATATGGTAATTATTTAACGAAAAGTTTGTAGTACAGCAATAAAAACTTGTAGCCGATGTATGGGAAAACTCTGAAAAATTTAAATGGGTTGTTAAAACAGTAACCTATCCATTCAAGCCCGGAATTAAACGCGGCGCGGGACGGATGTTTTTTCTTTTCGGCGAATACGTCAAAAATGTCGCTGCACCACAGTCTCATGCCCTCTCCAAGAGTGAGATTGTTTCTGGCAATCCAGCGTTCTTTGCCGCGTATGCCCGTCCCCGCCAGCAATAACGCCGGAGACGCTTTTTTTATAGCTTTGATGATAGTCGCTTCTTCGTACTTTTTAAAATAACCGGGGAAACGCCCTACAATGCGAAGGCGCGGGAATGTCTGCCTGATATTTTGTTCTGTTTTTAAAAGGATTTTTCTCTTGCCGCCAAGCAGGTAACAGGAAAATTCACGGTTTTCCAGAATGGTAAGTATGCTTATGATAAAATCGAACGGCATATAACGATACGCTTTTTTCCCCGTAAGGAACTTTATTCCGCCGATTATGCTTTTGGAAATGGGAATAATCAAAGATGCCCTTGTAACATAAGAGCGGTACTCGCCGCTTCTTCTTGCGCGCAGTAGATCCCACAAAGACAGAAGAACAATATTATGTTCTTTTTTTTCTTTTAGAAGATCATACACAACAGAGCCAAGATTCTCCGGCGCGATAATATCAACCGGGACCTTAAGCAGGCTTATTCTCTGTTGGATTTCGCTTGTTTCAGTTCCCACGAATCTTTCTCCAGTAATAAAATGCGTACTGTCGCCGCGCAATAAAGAGCGGCAGTTTCCGTCCGTAGAACAGTATCGCCTATTGTTAACGGCTTAAAACCGTTTTCCAAAAAGAGGGAAACCTCTTTTTCGGAAAATCCCCCTTCCGGTCCTATGGCAAATGTTACAAAAGAGGGCATACTATTAAGATACTCGTGAAGGCTTTTCTGTTCAAGCCCTTTTTGATGGTGAAATAATAAACCAAGCGAATTAATTGTAGTTTTTTCTTGTAGTTTTTTCCAATAATTAAAAAGCTCATTTATTGTAAGCGGCTGATGAAGGGCAGTCGCTGTCTTGGAACCGCTCTGCTGTCTTGCCTCTTTTATAATTCGTTCCCAGCGTGAAAATTTTTGCCCTTTTTCGGCGGATGGTTTCGCTATTGAAAACTCGGATGTAAATGGAACAATTTCCGTTATTCCGCCTTCAGCCGCCTGACGGACAATCAAATCCATCTTGTCGCCCTTGGGCAGAGCCTGAAATAAAATTATCGGCGGTAAATTATTTTCCTGCCCATGCGTAAGATTTTCCGCGGCGCTGCATTTTCCCGTTAGTACGCCGCGTTCAATTGAGACTACCTGTACAAGGGTTTCTTTGCCGTTGGGTAAAAGAGCGGGGAAAAATTCCCCTATCGCAAGGCGGCGTACATTAACAAGGTAATGATAATCATTGTCCGTAAGCCGGACAATACCGTCCCCGCCGCCTTGTGAAAAATCCGGCTCTTTATGAAAAATAAATTGTTTCATGCTTTATGACGCAAGAACCAGATTTTCCTCTGCTTCTTCCTGCAGTTGTTTTAATGTTTTTGAGTTCTTCATCAAATTTTGATACGTTTTACCCTCAAAAATTTTCATCGCTTCCTGCAGTTGAACGTCGTACTCCAAATCATAAACAGGGGCAAATGTTGTTCTGTTTAATTCATTTCTTATGAGACGTTTAAGCAAAGACAGGTTGATTTTGTATTCGCGTTCAAGCCCCTGCGCGAAAGCTTCAACTTGCGCGGGAGTCGCCTTTGGATTTTTCTCGGCGAATTCCGGTATCTTGTTTGCGTTAATAAGCAGGTTCAGTTTTTCCGCGTCCGCTTCCGTGTATTCGGGGAACTTTACTTCGCGATCCGGCGGTATGCCCACTTTATCAATATTAACGTCGCTCGGCGTATAGTAACGCGCGGTGGTTATTTTAAAACCTGTTCCGCTTAAAGGATAAACCTGTTGAACCGATCCCTTGCCGAAAGTATTTTCCCCAACAAGATAAGCTCTGCCTCGATCTTTAAGCGCTCCGGCGACAATTTCCGAAGCGGAAGCGGAACCTTTGTTTATCAGCACGATGACGGGAATATCGGCGGCGACAAGGGTGGATTTTCTCGCGTTAAAATCGCGGTTTTCCGACGCGATTCTTGATCTTGTCCGAACAACAAGTCCGCCGTCTAAAAACAGATTGGAAATTTCTACGGCGGCGTCCAGTCTTCCGCCGTAATTGTTACGCAAGTCCAGTATAAGACTGCTGTAATTTTTATCTTTAAACTCGTTTATCGCATCCCTCGCTCTTTCGGCGGACATCGGGGTAAAGGTGAGAAGTTTTAAATAGCCTGTGCTGCCAATCATGGCGTGTTTAACGGTAGGCACTTCAATAATCGCCCTGACAAGCGTTACAGGGAACTCCATTTTTTCTCCGCGGCGGATAATAAGATTTACACTCTCTCCGGGCGTACCCCTAAGCATGGCAAGCACTTCATCCATAGTTATAGTTTCAGTCGCTACATCGTTGATTTTTACAATAAAATCGCCCGGGTTTATTCCGGCGCGCCAGCCGGGAGTGTCTTCTATGGGAGAGACAACTTCTACCCACATAGGTTTTCCGTCCGGTCTTGGGGTATTGGCTTTTATGATATTAAGCCCTACGCCGCCAAAACTTCCCTGGGTTGTATCGTTTAAGTCTTTCATGTCCGATTCGGATAAAAATGTCGAATATGGGTCTTCCAGAGCGCCGAACATTCCGTTCATCGCCCCCTCAAAAACAACCCTTGGGTCTACTTCTTCAACATAATTGCGAATAATAAAGTCATATACATTCTGCATTATGTTCGTATAATTGCGAACCTGGCTTTGCGTGTTTGCCGCTCCAGAATGCAGCTGTAAATTCCCCTGCGCGGAGGCTCCCGGAATTAACGCAAAAGTAAATAACAGGCAAAAGGTAACTGTCGCTGTAATCCACACAAAGGTAAAATTTGATTTTTTGTACTTTTTATACATAACAACTCCTGATATAATTATGATATATTTAACATAAAAAAGGTAGTGATAAGGTAGCAATATGGCAGGAAAGAAAAAAATAGGTAAAAAGCTTAATGCGGTTATTATTTCCGGTTTAGTATTTTTCACAATTACCGGCTTGCATTTACTTCGGGTTTTTAATTTTTTGGAATATAAAGCCTATGATATGCGGGTCAGGTTTTGGGCGGGTTCCATTTATAGCCGCCCTTCCGATGAAATTACCGTAATTCTGCTGGATCAGGACAGTATTGACTGGGCGCAGAAGGAAAAGGGCTGGGGCTGGCCCTGGCCTCGTCAGGCATATGCCGAAATTGTGGATTACATGAATTTAAGCAAGGCAAAGTCGATAGCCTTCGACGTTATTTTTTCCGAGCCTTCCGTTTACAGAAACGCCAAACAGGACGAGATAATCGATAACGCTGTAAGAAACTTGGAACAAGCTGAAGCGGAAAACACCGCCAGTCCAAACCCTCGTCTTTCCGGAGCCGCAAGACGATCCGGAACTGAAAGCGGCGGACAGTCCGGACGAACAGTCTTAAGAAACGCGATTGAAGCTTTACGCAGTTTGAGCGCCAGAGAAGACGATAATACTTTTATTACCGCGTCAAAAAATTTCGGTCATGTGGTGCAAACTGTCATGTTCAGCAGTCAGACCGGAAATGTAACCGCTTGGCCTGATGATTTAAACGCGCCTTTGTTCCAGCCGGAAAATTTTGATTCCATGCTGGAGCGTTTTAGCGTTGGAGAAAATGTAAAGGCGCAGTTTCCGATTGCCGGATTGAGAAACGCCGCTGGCGCTTTGGGCAGCGTTACAGGCATAGCGGATTCCGACGGAATTATAAGACGCTTAAGACCTTTTACTTTATTTAACGGTAAAGCGATACCCGGTCTTTCTTCCGCGTCGCTTATTGTTTCCGGAAAAGGACAACAATTAATTTACGATAAAGAAACCGGCGTAATTGAATGGGACGGAATTTCAATACCCGTTGATAAAAACGGCTATGCCCTGTTACGGTATCACGGACTTTTAGATAAATATATTCCTTACAGGGCGATGGATATATTGATAAGCGCGGATGCGTATAAAAACGGCGATGAAGAATATATGGAAAGCGATTACTTTCTTGCTCCCAATAATTTTGAAAATTGTTATGTGTTCTTTGGTTTTTACGCGCAGGGACTATTTGATATTTTTAATACGCCGATTTCTTCCGTGTATCCGGGAATGGGCTGCCATATAACAATGCTTGATAATATGCTCCAAGGCGATTTTATACGCCAAAGCGGCGAGGGACTTAACTTGCTGATTCTTCTTGCGATTATAATTCTGTTGGTATGTCTGACGATTTTTTCAAACCGCATTTCCATTTCCGTTACCGGAATGGCTATTATAATTTTAGCGATAATTATCGGCTCTTTTGCCGCTTATCAGTTTGGCGGTCTATGGCTTCCCATGGTAACGTATCTTGCGGGAACGTTCGCCGCTTTTATTACCGTAACCCTTTACAATTACGCGACAGAAGGCAGTCAAAAAAGATTTATTAAATCCGCTTTTTCTCAGTACTTGTCCCCCAAAGTTATTGAGCAGATTATACATGATCCTTCCCAATTAAAACTTGGCGGTGAAAAAAGAGAAATGACCGCAATCTTTACGGATGTCCGCAGTTTCTCCACAATTTCCGAAGCCCTTGGCGATCCGGCAAAACTTGTAGAACTGTTGAATTTTTACCTTACAAGAATGAGCGACATTGTCCTTGATAATCAGGGAACAATCGATAAATACGAAGGAGACGCGATAATCGCGTTTTTCGGCGCTCCCATTCACATGAATAACCATGCCTCCCTTGCCTGCCGCGCCGCCGTTTGTATGAAAAGGGCGGAGGTGGAAATTAACAAGGAAGCGCTTGCGATGGGACTTGTTACGCCGGAAGTTATGAAAACTATGGCGGATAAAAAGATAATAAGCAGAATTGACGATCCTTGTCCGCTGTTTACAAGGCTTGGTATCAACACGGGGGATATGGTTGTGGGCAACATGGGCACTCCCAACAAAATGGACTATACGGTAATGGGAAACGCGGTAAATTTGGCGGCGCGGTTAGAGGGGGTTAATAAGCAGTATGACACGGGCGGTATCCTGATTAGCGAATATACAAGAGCGCATATTGGCGATGAATTTATCTTGCGCCCTTTAAGCAGGGTGCGCGTTGTCGGGATTAACACCCCAATGCGGCTTTATGAACTGCTGGATATTGCTTCCGAAGCTTCTCCGGAACGGCTGAGAATGGTAAAAAACTGGGAAAAAGCTTTAAATTTATATGAAAAACGCGATTTTCAGGCGGCTCAAGCTATATTCCAGACAATCTTCGATAAAAATAAGGGTGATTTAGCGGCTAAAAAATACCTCAATAGATGCGTCAAATTTATATCTTCCCCACCAAACGAAAAAATATGGGATAATGGAGTGGATAATTTAATAGAAAAATGATAATATTAATTAAAGAGGTGAAATATGAAAAAGATTTTAGTTGTTTTAGGTTTATTTTTGTTTGTTGCCGGTATTTCCGCGGCGCAGACTTTAACCGGCGTAACTTATTACATTGCCGTAAAAACAGTAACGCTTAAAGCAAGCGCAGGTTCTTTTTCCGCCAACAAAGGAACATTAAAATACGGTGACAAAGTTACGGTATTAAAGGTTGACGGTAAATTCGCGGAAGTCAAAAGCGCTACAAATTCCTCATTGACCGGGTGGACAGCGACATCCAACCTTACATTAAAACAAGTAGTTTCGGGAACCAAAAGTACGGCATCGGCAAAAGAAGTAGCTCTTGCCGGAAAAGGCTTTAATCAGGAAGTTGAAAATAAGTACAAAAATCAGAAAAACAAAAAAATTAACTATGCCGATGTAGATAAAACTGAAGCGATAACAATTACTGAAAATGAGCTTAAAAAATTTCTTGAAGAAGGACAACTGAAAATGGGAGGTAATTAGTGAGGCTTAAAACAGTTGGAATTCTTTTCATAAGTCTTTTTTTTGCAGGAACGATTTTATCATGCGAGGTTATTGAGGGATTTGTGCAGGCGGCCGGAGCGGCTGGAATGGATAAGAAAACAGTTGATAGTTCAATCAAAGCTATCAAAGCATCCTCTAGATCCATAGATACCGCTTTAGAAGATATTACTCCGGAGCAGGAGTACTACATCGGCAGAGCGATAGCGGCAAATATACTTGCTAAATACAAACTCTATACCAAGAATCCAACGTTGACTAGATACTTAAACAATATCTGCGCCGCCATAGCAATTAATTCCGCTTTGCCTTATTCCCACGGCGCTTTTAAAGGTTATCATGTTGCGATGCTGGACAGCAGAGAAATAAACGCCTTCGCGACTTCCGGCGGACATATTTTTATTACGCGCGGACTTGTTAGCATCGCTAAATCCGAAGACGCGCTTGCCGGAGTAATCGCGCATGAAGTCGCCCACATTCAATTACAGCACAGTATTAAATCAATAAAAAATAGCCGTTTTGCTCAAGCTGTTTCGGTAACAGGCAAGTCTACAGTAGACGTGGCGACAGGATTAACAGGAGTAGATATAACCGCTCTTATGGACGAATCGGTAGGGGACATAGTGCAAACGCTTTTTGACAATGGTTATTCACAGGCACAAGAACTTGACGCGGATAATACCGCAATGAGGCTTCTGGCATGGGCGGGATATAACCCGTCAGGTTTGATTGACATGCTTAAAGCATTGAACGCCGCACAAAAACCGGGTGAGGGTTTTGGCAAGACGCACCCACACCCCTCTACGCGTATAAGCAATGCTGAAATAACAATATTATTATATGGCGGCGTTAAAGATACATCTGAGAAAAGAAAAGCGCGGTTTGCTTCTGCTATAAAATAGGCTTGCAATTAGCGGAAGGAGACTTATTAAATTATGATAAACAAAAGAAAAACTAAAATTGTATGTTCTTTAGGTCCCGCATCCTCCGAAGAATCCGTAGTACGCGAACTTATACTTGCCGGAATGAACGTGGCGCGTCTTAATTTTTCTCACGGGAATAACGAAACGCACCGCGCCTCTGTAGAACTCGTCCGGCGTCTTTCCGAAGAGATGGGAATCCCCATCGCGCTTCTGCTGGACACCAAAGGACCTGAAATAAGAACGGGCATGGTGGAGAATGACGGCACTGTTACGATAAATAAAGGCGACAATGTTACTATTTTTACCGATGATTCTTTTACCGTTGCGGCGGAAAACGGAAAGCCTGCGCGTATTTCATTATCGTGGAAAGAAGCGGGAGAAAAATTGCAAAACGGACATCGCGTTCTTATTGCGGACGGGCTTCTTGAACTTGAAGTGATTGATACCGCAGGGGGTGTCAAGTGCCGCGCAAACAATACCGCCGTCATTGGAAGCAAGAAAAACGTCAACCTTATCGGTGTGCACGCCGGACTTCCCATTATCGGCGAGCAGGACAAGAAAGACCTGGAATTCGGTATCGAAATGAATCTTGATTATGTCGCCGCGAGTTTTTTGAGCTTTCCCCACGAAGTAACCGAGATAAGAAAATTCCTTGAAAGCCACTCTTCCCGCATGAAAATCATAGCTAAAATTGAAAGCGGCGAAGGCTTGGAAAATATAAAAGAGATTGCCAATCTTGCGGACGGCATAATGGTAGCGCGCGGCGACCTTGGCGTACAACTCCCCACCGAGCAGATTCCTCTGGCGCAAAAACACATTATCAATACGAGCCGCAGGGCGGGAAAACCCGTCATTACCGCGACTCAAATGCTGGACTCAATGATACATAATCCGCGACCCACGCGCGCGGAACTGACCGACGTGGCGAACGCGATACTCGATGGAACCGACGCGATCATGCTCTCTGGCGAGACCGCGCAGGGAGCGTATCCGGTGGAATCGGTAAAGACGATGGACAAAATAGCGTGCGTCATTGAGCAGTCGGATGAATTCCGCATACGCATGAGAAATTTTCACGAAGAATGTCATTCCGAAGCGCACAACCCAAAAGAAAACTTAGGTATAATCATGTCGAGATCCGGCGTTGAAATAGCGACAGCGGTAAAGGCGAAAGCCATAGTAACGCCGACCCAAAGCGGCAATACCGCGCGAATTCTCAGCGTATTCAGACCCGACGAGCCGATTCTTGCCGTAACCACAGAAGCGCGCACTGAGCGCATTATGCAGTTATACTGGGGCGTTAACACTAGTATCAGATCGAAAGTTGAAGATTCGGAAGCCATGATACACAACACCATGAAAGTTGTTTCGGAGACCGGGGTAGCGGGAATATCGGATAAGATAGTTCTCATTGCCGGCTTACCGCTTGAAAGCCCGAACATGATAAACAATATCCGCGTCGTAATTATAGGAACAGTTCTCGCCCGCGCAAGCGCCGGCGGTCACGCAAATCCCGAGATTATTCGCGCGCAGGGTAAGATAGTCCATGCCGCAACCCCCGATGAAGCCCGCAAAAAAATCATGTCAGCAGGCAAAGGCATTATACTCATTTGCAAAGAGCTTACCGAAGACTACATATCCGTTATCAGCATGGTAAGCGGAATCATTTGCGAAGGGGTCTCGGTAATCGGCGAAGAAAAACTGCGCCTCTTTAACCCCAATCTTGTCTGGCTTACCAACATCAGAGACGCCTCAAAAAAACTTGAACACGGATTAACGGTAACCATAGATGGGAAAGAACTGCTTGTTTACGAGGGCGCGATTTAACGTATTGCTTATTCGTACTGCTAGTGCGAACCTAATAGATCTTAATTGAGTTTATTACTTTTTAAAAAGAAATTGAGCTATTAAAGTACCAATTACACCGGTAATAATACCAATAATAATCCCTCTGAAGTCGCGAAAAAAATTAATCTTTTTTGCCCACTGCAATTTCGCAGAATCAAAAAATTCTTTTTCAAATTGATCAATAAGACAGGAGACTTCGTACCATTTTTCAAAGGCATTATCATCGGGTTTTCCTTCAAATAATCTAGCTTCTTTTGCAAGCCCTATAATTATTTTTCTCTTTTCTAATAAAGAAGGAAGAAATTTTCCATTGTCT
>Ga0268262_10001645_pt1 | contig 27239 bp, 27 predicted proteins | sample TergutNc150P3_FD_190354 | JGI IMG/M metagenome (GOLD analysis project Ga0268262, IMG submission 190354) | Nasutitermes corniger P3 segment gut microbial community from laboratory colony in Florida, USA - Nc150 P3 (SPAdes) (version 2) | ecosystem: Host-associated > Arthropoda: Insects >... | reverse complement strand
GCCCTAGGTGGAGGTTACTGTAGCCCTGATGCCGAAGAGCAATTTCGCTGGCTTCGTTGCGATGGCCGCTGGTGGAGTAGCAGTTCCAAAAGAGAGAACCACCACGCTTTGAGACTGGTCCATTGGGGTGGTCTCGCTACTATAATCAATAAAAATATTAAAGGGTGGTTTTGCAGTGTTCGTTACTTAAAGGATTGAAAAAAATTTGCGCCGCTGTGGCGTGAAAATTATTGCAAGATATTGTTGAATACCATGCTCAGAGGTAAACCGATGAAATTCATTCAAAGATCTGTGGTTCTAAATCAAACCAAAGCTATTTTCGCTAACCTTAAAGACAGCAAGGTGTATAAAACCATAAAAAAATTCTGATAAAATCACTGGCTTTTTGCTTTCATGCGCTTGCCGCATATATTATTTTTATCTTATTTGTTTGTTTTATCATCTATATCACGCAAACATATCCAGTCCAATTGAATATTAATCCAAATGATGCTGACACCAAACAACTCCTTGAAAAAGCTCGCCAAGCAAAGGCAGGGGTAAAGAAATAAGATTCTATATTTCCTTGATATATGCCTGTTCAAATGAACATATCTCAGGGAATGCAGATAGAGCAAAAGCTATCTGCCCAAACTATAATTACATCGCAGATTTTGCAGATGAATTCCCTAGAGCTGGAAGCAGCCATTCAACAGGAACTGGAAATAAACCCCCTTTTGGAAATGGACGAGAACAGCGAAGATGAAACCGAAGAAGCAAGCGATGAATATAGTTCAAGCGATATAGACAAGGGTATTTTGGACGGCTCGGATAATAATTCGGATATAAATTGGGATGAATATTTTCAAGACGGCTTTAAAGATTCAGAACCTGAAGATTTTAGCAAAAGAGACCCTGACGAAGATGACTGGGAACGTCCGCAGAGCTATGATTTGGATATTCAGCAATACCTGCTAAACCAACTTAAAGACAAAAGCTTACCAGCAGATGTATATCAATGTGTTGAATATTTAATAGGTTGCGTTGGCGATAACGGATTTTTGCTAGACGAAAACGAATCCAGAGAAACTCTTGCTGGAAATTTGGGCAAGAATTCCCTGTTCAAAACTATAGATGCCATTTTGCAAAACGAAAAACCGCTGAAAAAAGCTCCAAAAGAGGTAAGGGAAGCCTTTGAAGTTTTGCGTAGCCTTGAGCCACCCGGAGTGGGAGCTTTTAACCTGCGCGATTGCCTTCTTATTCAAGCAAAAAGAATGCCAGATTTTTCAAAAACTGCCCTTGAAATGCTGGAAGAGCATTACGATTTGCTAGCAGATTTGCGTTATATGCAAATTGCCAAAGCGATGAATATTTCCACCCAAGAAGTTACCCTTGCTATAAAAGAGCTTGCAAGGCTTAATCCAAGGCCACTTGCGCAAATTCCTGTTTCCAATTTGTCTTATGTAACGCCGGATTTTATTGTGGAAAGAGAGCCTAATGGCTCTTTTAGCGTGCAACTCCGAGACGGTACAAAATCAAAACTGAAGATAAACAATTCCTATAAAAGCCTGCTGAAAACAAAAAATGTGAGCAACGAAGAAAAATCTTGGATAAGGAACAAACTGAATTCGGCAAGTGTTTTTATGCGGAGCATAGAGAGCCGCAAAGAAACCATGCTTTTGGTTATGAATGCCATTGTGCGCAGGCAATACGACTTTTTCGCTCGTGGGCAGCAGCATTTGAGGCCTATGATTTTGCAGGATATAGCAAATGAAATAAACAGGGATATTAGCACTGTGAACAGGGTTACAAATGGAAAATATGTTCAAACTTCTTATGGGGTTTTTGAGCTGAAAAAATTCTTTTCTTCTGGGGTTGCCCAAGACGATGGCACCGAAGTTAGCAATGTGAAGATAAAAGACAGCATTAAGGAACTGATAAACAGAGAAGACAAGAAAAACCCTCTCTCCGACCAAGAAATAGCAGAACTTTTGGAAAAACGCGGTTTAAGGGTTGCGCGGAGGACTGTTAATAAATATCGCGAGGCAATGGGAATTTTGCCTGTTAAGGTACGCAGGGGGCGGTGATTTTTATTTAAAAATAATACTCAAAATTCACCAACAGCGGAAAGAAAGGAAATTGATAAATTTTCTGCTCTTCTGGTGGGTTTTTGCTGGTATCGTAGAATATGTAGAACAGATTATTATGATCGGTGAGGTTTAAGATTGTAGCTCCAAAATTCCACTTGTCTTTTTTGCCCCAGTCAACAACTTTTGCATCCAAGCGAAAATAAGGCGTTCGCATAGTTACATTTCTATTGCCAAGCGGCGAAACCATATTGTAGCCTGGGAATTCCTCGTCTATTCTGTATGTTGAAAAATAACCCAGATAAGGGGTGTATGGCATTCCGCTTGCCCATTTTAGTTGCAGAGATGTGCGCAAAAATGTTTTTTTCTCAAACCAGTTAATGGACAAATCGCCTTTTAAGGCAAAGGGTTGGTGCCAGTTGGGAAAATAGGCTTTGTTTGGCCCATCTTTAAAAACAGACCAGCCCTGATTGAAATTTATGCTGCCGCTTAAAAAACCCTCCGGTTTTTGCAGAGAAAGCTCATAGCCAAAGGAATAACCCTCGCCAGCTATAATCAAATCCCCAAGCGATTCTATTTTTGCAGATGATGCCGAGTCAAGGTCAGATTCATTGTAAAGCGTTAAATTATTTTGGGTTTTGTAATAGGCTTCGGCGTTAAAGTTGAATATATCCAAAATATTGCTCCTTGAATAACCAACTGCAGATAAAATTGAACTGGAGGGCTTTACAGTTCCGTTTATTGCCGTTTTGCGGGCGGGGTAGTAAAATTCGTTCAAGGCTTCTTGGTCGGAGAACATAAGGCTGTTCAGGTATTGCAAATAATAGCCGGTGTGGAATTCCAATTTTTGATTTTCCGCAAACTCCCAAGAAGCGGCAAAACGCGGTTCCATGCCAAAGTGTTCGGAAAGTGCGTGATAGTTCAAGCGCAAGCCATATTGCACTTCCCATGAATCTGGCCTCCATGTATCTTGAGCATATAATATGTGATGGAATGCTTGCGGCCTGTCTTCTATTTTTTGCCCAGTCATTTCAATATTTTGCACAAAATAAATTTTGGAAAATTCCAAATCGTAGCCAAAAGCAAGGGTATGCTTGTCAATTCCAGAATAGGCAAGAGACTGGCGGCTTGCAAGCGTGCTAACTCCGTTTTCCATTCCGAGCAAATCTTTTATCACAAAATCCTGATGAAATTCGCTATAAGAAAAACCGCTGCTCAATCTCCATTCATCATTTAATTTCCACCGAAAGTTTATGGGAATAGCTGTGTTTCCCCATTCCACAAAGAGAGGCGAAAAATTTAGAATATCTGCGCCGGTATATACGGCAATATGCAAATCCCTGCCTTCTCCCAAATCGTAATCAAAGGCTCCTTGAATATCTGTGAATTTGTAGTCCACGCTAAAATCGGTTGCCCCCACAGCTTTCAAAAAGTCTAAAATCTGCTTTATATAGGTGCTTCTCGCCGCCAAAACCCATCTGGCATTTCCCTGATGCCCTTCTGTGTGAGCCTGAGTGGCGAATGTGCTTATCTTCAGGGAGTTTTTGCTGAACCATTCGTCAAGGGTATCATTTCCACCCTTCCTGCTATTTATGGCGGCAACGGAGCTGAGGCGGTTTCCGTATTCTGCCGGAAAGCCGCTTTTGTAAAACTTAACCTCGTCAACAGCTTCAACTAAAAATGTGGAGAAAAGCCCAAAGAAATGAGTTGGGGAATAGACAATTCCATTGTCAAGCAAAAACAAGTTCTGGTCGCTTGCCCCACCTCTTACATATATCTTTGTGCTGAAATCCGAGCTTGCCACAACGCCCGGCAAGGCCTGTATGCTGCGCATAACATCTGCCTCCGCAAGCCCTGGCATTCGCTTTATGTTTTTTGCGCTAACAACAGATTCCCCCAATTTTCTCTTAGGCTTTTTGCGAAGCTGCACCACAACCTTCCTTAGCTCCGTAACCTGCTCTGCAGCCTCCTGAGCCACGGCAGCAGAATCCGCAGCTACATTCGCTTCGCTTTGCTCTCTCTGCTCTTCGCCTTGGGTTCCAGCTTCTGCACCCCCATACCACACCACATTCTCTTTCCCCGAAATTTCCGCAGAAAAAATGGAATCTTGCCCAAAGTACTTCAATTCATAGCATTTTTCCAATTCACCGCTCTTAGCGCAAATATTCCACACAGTATCTTTGGGAAGCTCAAGTTTAAATTGTTTGTTAAAAAAGGCGGCGGCGGTAAAGCCAGTTTCCACAACTTCAACTTGCAAAGAGTCTTCTTTTGCAAAATCCTGGTCTGTTACAATGCCTAGGAAAGTGAGTAAAAGCGCTGTCACAATTCCTTATCGTAAGCGGAAATTGGACCCACTGTAACAGTATTGTAACCCCCGTCCACATACATTATCTCTGAAGTTACGCCAAAAGACAAATCGCTCAAAAGAAAATATGCTGCACCGCCCACATGCTCTGGGGTTGTGTTTTCGCGGAGAGGGGCAATTTTGCGGTGGATTTTTAGCAAATCGGTGAAATCGCTAATGCCACGTGCCGCAAGGGTGTTCACAGGGCCTGCGCTAATGGCATTAACCCTAATCCCCTCTGGGCCCAAATCGTAAGCCAAGTAGCGGACTATGGCTTCTAGAGCTGCTTTTGCAACTCCCATAACATTGTAGTTTTGAACAACTTTTTCGCTGCCTAAATATGTAAGAGCTAAAACGGAACTCCCTTTTGTCATCAAGGGCCTGAATGCGCGGGTTAAGGAAACAAGGGAATATGCGGAAATGTCCATCGCTTGCAAAAACACGTCTTTTGGAGTTGGCAAAAAAGCCCCTTCCAAATAGCTTTTATCGGCAAAGCCAATGGCGTGAACCAAAAAATCGCACTGGCCTACCTCGGCTTTATATTGCTCGGCAACTTTTGAGATATTCTCTTCGGCAGAAACATCGCAATCATAGAGCTTGCTGCTTGGGTAATTTTGAAGCAATTTGTCTAAATTGCGCTTTAGGCGTTCTCCATTGTAGCTAAAAGCCACTTCTGCGCCTTCTTCCAATAATTTTTTAGCTATGCCCCAGGCTATGGAACGGTCGTTGGCAACACCAAAAATTATGCCTTTTTTTCCTTTCATCGACATTAGAACTCCCATTTTAATTCGCTATCTGTTAATCCATACCCCGGCTCGTGCAAAAACATCTCTGTTGATGGATTCATGCAAAGCTTTGGTGTGAATCCATTTAAATTCTTCTTTGCCCTGTATTCCGAACTTTCTTATCAAATCATCCTGTGCTTTTTCGTAAGAAGCGGCCATTTTCAATTTTTCTTCGTTATCCACCTGAGCCATTTTTTCTGCCCATTCTTGCCCCATAACCACAAGTGCTTCGCTCGCTTTATTGAAATTGCGCGCTTTTTTGGGGCTTATTTTCAAATCTGAGGGTTCTTTAAACTGTTCAGAGGCCGGTTCTATGTATGCGTTGTCAAGGGTATCTGGGTCATCCATTGTTATTCCAATTTCCGCATCTTTGCAAGAGGCAAGAGCCAAAATTGAACACAAAAAACACCAAAAAAAATACCGCATAGCTTAAAGATAAAAAAATTTTCGGCAAATAGCAAGTTTTTTTTGAGAAAATACAATAAAATGGGGGTAAAATGCAATAATGGCAGCAGAAAAAGCAAAAAGCGGCCAAGTCGATGTGATATTTTTCTATTGTATATTATATTTAGCAAGTTCAATATCCTTTAAAAAACCTCCGACTTTGCCAATTTTCAATTTCATTTGAATATCATTGCTAGGATGTCTCAAATCCGTTTTAGGATATGTTTTAATATTTCCATCGCCCCCTTTTCTCTGAAAAGATATATTTTCACCCAAATTAAAACCGCCTTTTGTTCTCTCAATTTTTTGTTTAGACAATTCTCGCAAAACATCTTTCATGAAATAAATTTTAACTACAAATGTCTCTTTATTATATAAAACTAAAATTTCTCGACTTGGATTTTCGGAGAAAGCAAATTTCAATAATTTTTCAATATTATTTTCAAAAAAAACACCCCATTTTATCCAATCTTTTTCTGTAAATAATTCTTTTTTTGTATTCTTTGCTTTTTCTTGTATTATTTTCTTTAAGTCTAATTTATCATTTTCAGATAAATTAAAAACTTCGCAAAATTTTGATATGCTGGTTCTAACAAGTTGATTAAACCCAATTTTATATCCTTTAACATTAACATCTATATAGTGCCCACAATCAAAAGAAATTCTAACATCGGCTTTATCGCCATAAATGCCAGATCTAGAAGTATTATCTAGCTTGCCTTTTATTTTGAATTTTTCTTTCAAAGTATTTATTATTTGCGGCCAATCGCAAATACTATTTTTTATCATCAATTCAGTTTCTCTACCTTTTGCCGCATTATCCCTATTTGCCATCACAAACCTCTCAGACCATCAAACACATGGTTAATCATGCTAGGAACAACGGCGTTTCCTAATTGTTTGTACCCCTGCAAGCCAGGGCTTACAAAGTGTCTTTTAGGAAAACCCATAACCGATTTGCACTCATCTGGGGTTAACCTTCTAATTCCCTTGCTCGTTTGGTAAAGCCCAGTTCTTGCACCAACGCCGCCGCCGTAGGCAGATTGCGTTATAGCGTGTCCTTTCGTGCTGTAAATTCTCTCTCCCTGACCGCCTTTATTGACAATTCCTATTCTTATAGGTTCTAACTTGTTTTTTATTTCATCTTCCAATTTCTGAATGCAAATGTCATCTCTATCTATAAAAAAATTTTTATCTACATCTTTTTCCATTACGCTATTTAAATATTTTTTCTCAAAAGTCTCTCTTGGAGGCTCATATTGAATATCTTTTCCTTTTATTGCCACAAAATAAACCCTTTCCCTAGCTTGCGGTACACCAAAAAAAGAAGCATTTAATAAAAGCTTATGCAAAGTATATCCTATATCTTTCAGTTCTTTTTCTATTGTTTTAATAACTTTTCCCCTGTCTATTGTAAGTATGTTTCTTACGTTTTCCAAAAGCATTATTTTCGGTTTATGATATTTTGCAATTCTTATAATTTCAAAAAACAATTTACCTCTAGGATCTGTTGTTCCTTCCATTTTGCCAGATATACTGAAAGGCTGGCAGGGGAAGCCACCGCATAATATATCGTGACTGGGAATGTTTTTTGCAGATATTTCTGTAATATCACCGCTTGGTTTCTCACCGAAATTTTGTTTATATGCCTCTTGTGCGTAAGTGTCAATATCGCTGGAAAAAACACATTCCAAGCCTCGTTTTTCAAGCGCAAGCCTAAAACCGCCAATACCGCAGAACAAATCTATAAATCTCAACATAACTTTTATTCCAAATTAAAATATAGAAAATTCCCCTCACGGCTCCCAATCAATATCCCTGTAAAAGACCGCCTCCCTAACTTGCTCAATGCAGCTTGCCATGTTTTTCTCTATATCCTCACCCCAAAAATGCAGAACTTCCCAGCCCATGAGTTTCAAATCTCTGTCGGTTTCAAAATCTCGTTTTATGTTCTTGTCTATTTTTGGAATCCAGTAGTTGCGATTGCTTTTTATTTTTTCTTTGGACTCATCCCAGTTTTTGCCATGCCAAAATTCGCCATCGCAGAAAATAGCGATCTTTTGCTTTGTTAAAGCTATGTCTGGCTTGCCAGGCAGTTTTTTGTAATTTTTTCTGTAACGGAATCCTGCCTTCCAAAGAGCTTTGCGAAAGATAATCTCTATGCCAGTATCTTTGCTTTTTATTAAAGACATGTTGTTTGGCATAGAAATATTATCCGCAATTAATTACCTTTCGGCACTTCGAATATTTCCAAATCTACAGACTGCGAGTTTACTTTTTTGATTATAACAAAGCTTCTATGTTCTTCAGATGTTACAACATAAAATACCTTGTCTGCTTCAATGGAAATTTCTTCTACGCCGTAGCCAGAAAGAAGACCTGCCGAAGCTAAACTATTGTATGTTGGTAAAATTTGATAAAGCCTATTGGCTGTTCTAAATATTTCAGACTGGTCAGATGGAATTTCGAAAAAATAAATCCAGCTGCCGATATAAGTAGAGTTCCAAAACAAGTCGCCTCCATCTATTTCATAAGGGTTATAAATTGAAGGTTTTTTGCATCCCATATCGGTGCCACAATGTGCTACCAAATCTATTTTACTAACATTGTTTGCAGCATCATCTTTTGTATATGCAATAGGTACATCTATATCGGCGTAGCTGCTATCTAAAGATAGTGTAATAGGGTTTCTGATTAACCTTTGGTCCTCTACAGTATTCCCACCACCGCTTGAGCTTGAAGGGGTGCTACTTGAACTTGGCTTATCTGGTTCACTAGGGTCATTAGGATCATTAGAAGAGCATCCTAAAAGAAACACTGCGCTTAAAATAAGCGCACCCGAAAACAAATTAGTTTTGTTCATGCTGAAAACCTCCTGTATAAATCTCTTAATAAAATAGTAAATTCGCTACTGCTTAACCGGCTTCATCAACCATTTTTCCTTTGCTCTAAATATACGCCGCAAAGACTGGTTAAGCCTGTTTTCATCAAATAAACCTGAACGATAGCCGTCTAAGAGAGCTTTATACGCAACCCTTGGGTTTACGGGCATGAGCATGATGTCTGCTCCGGCTAAAAATGTGCCGAGAACTATTTGGGCTTCGGTGTAATTATCGGTTAAAGCGCGCATATCCAAACCATCGGTGATGATTAGCCCATCAAAACCCACCGCTTCGCGCAGAATATTTTGCAACCAGAAAGCAGAGAAAGTTACAGGGAGGCCTTCGGATTCTTTAAATGCAGGTGTGGTTATATGGCCCACCATTATCGCATCTGTGCCCGCTTTTGATGCCTTTATAAAAGGCAAAATTTCCATTTGGTCAAAGCGTTCGCGCCCGTGAGGGTAGATAGCCAGCTGGTTATGGCTGTCTTCTTTGGTATCTCCGTGGCCTGGGAAATGCTTGGTAACAGATAGCACTCCTTCCAATGCAAAGCCACGTACTGTGGCTTCCACCATTTCCCCCACAATATCGGGTTTTTTGCCAAAGGCGCGGTTCCCTATAACAGTATTATCTGGATTGCTCCATATATCGGCTATAGGGGCAAAATTCATGTTAATTCCCAATTTGCTAAGTCGCTGGGCAATTACGCGAGCATTGGCAGATGCCACTGCCGTATCCCCTTTCTTCCCAATTTCATAAGCCGGAGGAGTGGGTTTGTCGTAGAATTTGCCAACCCTAGACACTCGCCCGCCTTCCTCGTCTATGGCTATAAACAGCGGCATACGGGCAAGGGCTTGCAAATCCTTGGTAAAGGTCTGTATCTGTCCGGTAGATTCCATATTGTCGCGAAACAAAGCTATTCCACCCACGGGAACATCCTTCATCAATTCACGTATCTTTGAATTTACCTCTTTTGCGTGCCAAGGCAAACGTATCATCAACAACTGGCCAATTTTTTCTTCTATAGTCATTTGAGACAACCAATCATCATATTCGTCTTGAGGCTCAAAGCCAAATGCAAATATAGGGATAAGAGCTATGAAAGCTAAGGTTGCAAGTTTTGGAGAAGTGGTTTTGGCCATATAGTTAATCGGGGTTGGTTGGTGCTGTTAAACTCTTCAAGCTGTCCACGAGCAGAGAGTCTTTTTTGGGGAACATATTGCGATAAATCATATTTCTGCGCTCTTGCATAAATCGGCTTTCTTTCATTTCTGGATGATGCTTGCCAGGACTTGCAAGCATTGCAACCAAATTTATGGACTGATCTATACTCAGTTTTGAGCAAGGTTTTTTGTAAAAATACTGCGCTGCTTCTTCGCAGCCAAAAATATTTGGCCCCCACTGCGCATAATTCAAATAAAGCTCCAAAATCCTGTCTTTGCCCAAATATTTTTCCATCAAAATGGTATAGGCTAATTCCCTGAACTTTCTCTCCCAAGAACGCTCATTTGAAAGGAACAAGTTTTTTGCGAGCTGCTGGGTTATGGTGCTTGCCCCAAACATCACTTTGTTGCGCTTTTGGTTTATTTCCAAAGCCTCTGCAATTGCCCTCACATCAAAACCCGGATGGAAATAAAAACCCGCATCTTCACCGGCTATCACCGCTTTTTGCAGGTAAGGGCTAATGCTATCTAGGGGAACAAACCTCTGCTTTACTTCTGCTCCGCCAAAACTTTTCATAAATGCGCTTTGCTCTGGCTGCTCGGTTTTCAATTTTTCTACATCATTCAAAATGGACATTCCATAATCATAAACTTTATATGCTGCATAGGTACATGCAAGGCTAAACGCTATTGAATACAATATAAAGGCAAGCAACACAAGCCTAACAATCTGATCTAATGCCTTATAACTCAACCTTAAAATTTTAAATACCTTAAAAATTATCAGCTTAAATTTTTCCAATTTAAATTTATCCAATTTTTTACCTCGTAATAAAATAATCTTCTGGATTTATGGGCTGATTGTCAAAGCGAACTTCATAGTGCAAAACTGGCCACAAAACGCTGCCTGTTTTGCCAGCTAAAGCCACTGGCTGCCCTTTTTTCACGGGTTTTCCGGCTTGAACCAAAATGCTCTGCAAATGAGAATACACTGTTTTTATACGCGGCGAATGTTGAATTTCCAACGTGGTTCCAAAACCAAACCTCTGATTTATAATGCCATCTACAATGCCTTCTCCTGTGGCTATAACTGTGTCTCCTTCGCTAACGGCAAAATCTAGGCCCCTATGCGATAATTCTCTTCTGGTTATAGGGTCATAAGCTCGCCCAAACCTGCTTGTTATGTTTTGATGCTGTTTAAGGGGGTGCAACAAAGGCAAGCTATTAGCATAAACTTCATCTTCCAAAAGGGCATCGCGCAGGTTTTTAAAGGTTTCTTGTGATTTTTTTATGCGGTCCAAATCTGCGAGTATTTTTATCCCGCCTTTGTTGGTTTTTGGCGGCGGTTTTTTTTCAGGATTTGTGGTATCTACTGGAATTCCAGCTAACTGATTTATTTTATCTCTTAGGCTGCGGCTATTTTTTATCTGTAAATTTGCCTCGGAAAGTTGTTTTTCCAATTTATTTGCCGTTAATTGCATTGTTTTTTGTTCTTTTGCTATTTCAAGCACCCGAAAATTTTTAAGGTTAATCATATTGTTTGGCAACCAAAACACAAAACCGAAAATTATTATGGCAAGCCCAAGCAGCCACCCACCAATTACCCTTATAGGAATACTATAAGACTCCGGCTTATCCGTGCCTTTTGAATAAACATATACCTGCAATCTCTTGCGTTTTTTTGCCATTGTTAAGAATATAGAAAAGTTTGTCTCCTTTTTCGTCCTAATTTCACGAGAAAATTTGTATATTTATTTATATGGATTACTGTACTCAAACAAAAGAAACTATAGAGAAGCAGTTCAACGACCTTCTCTGTAAGGCAAAGGAATTGTATCCTGACATTAACCAGAGCATTGCTTTGTATTCCAATGTAACAGCTCAGGCAGAGCGCTTACAGGCGTATCTTGATCTTACTGCGCAAATGCCTCGCGAAATATCAACCAATCATATCGCAGTGTCGTAATGGCTACTTGGGGACAAATATTAAACGAGATTAGAGGTGCCATTCAAGCCGGCGACAAGATGGCGTTTGATAATGTCCGAAATAAATACGTAAAAAACTTATCGGATTTTACAGGAAGGGACACTATCGTTTACGTAGCCAACTGGACTCAGGGAGGCTTGCCTCCGAATCTGGTCTCTATATCGGACGAGGACGTTCACGCTTTTATGGAAGCCCTAGAGGGATTAAGGAACGAGAATCTTGATTTGATTCTACATACAGGAGGCGGTTCTGCTGAAGCGACTGATGCTATCGTTTCCTATTTAAGGCAAAAATACAAACACATACGAATCATAATTCCGCAAGCGGCAATGAGCGCAGGAACCATGCTGGCTTGCTCCGCCGATGTTATAGTCATGGGCAAGCAATCGTCAATCGGGCCTATTGACCCTCAATTTATTCTACAAACCTCGGTGGGAGTTCAGGTACTGCCCGCCCATGCAATTATTGAACAGTTTGAAAAGGCACAGAAAGATTGCGCAGATAATCCGAAGAATTTGAATTCTTGGCTGCCCATGCTTAGTCAATATGGTCCTGCCTTATTGGTAAGATGCCAGAATCAGATAGATTTTGGCAAAGAGCTAATAGGCAATTGGCTAAAGGAATATATGTTCAAGGGTGAAGATACTGCTTTGCCTGATAGAATAGCTGGTTATCTATCAGAGCACGCAAATTTCAAAACTCATAGCAAGCATATAAACATTGTGAAAGCAAGAGAGATAGGATTGAAAATAGAGCAGCTTGAAGACAATCAAGAGTTTCAGGATAAAGTATTATCGGCTTTCAATGCCACTATGCACGCTTTCAACGCCTCAAATACATCCAAAGTGGTTGCAAACCATAGTGGAAATTGTTATTTGAAGCAATTTCAATGAACCACTGCGATACCTTCCACCTAGCCATCGGTATGATGCTAGTTGCGCACTATCAATGATAGCGGAACCAACAAGTTTCTATATTCCTACCCAATGAAACTGCCGGATCTCAAAAAAAACTATTTCTTTACCACCTTTCTAACCTTCCTCCTCTCAATAGGAACTTTTTACGCATTCAAAGCCTTTTTGCCGGAAAAGATTTTTGCAAAACCGATGTATAACGAAAAAAACAATAATATCGCTGCCGATAGCCTTATGCTTCTCGCTATGGCAGAAACCGAAAACGCAGACATCAACGATGTTACATCTGCTAAATATGCACCTTTTGACGGCTTGGTCAACTTTTTTCAAAAACTGCTCACTCTGGAAAAAACAAAAAAAGGCTCTGTGCGAATAGCATATTTCGGGGATTCCATGATTGAAAGCGACCTGATAGTTGTGGATGTCCGCAGGGGCTACCAAAAGAAATTCGGGGGGCAAGGAGTGGGATTTATTCCGCTCAGTAGTCTTTCGCATTTTTTCAACGGGTCTATACGGTTTGAATATTCTCCTGACTGGGACACATATTGTGATTTTTGTTTGAAAAATACACCCCCCACATCCCTAGGGATAAGTGGCTTTGTCTCTTATGCGAATGCCGGCACCTCTGTTTGGACAACCTACAAAACTGGTTCCTTCTCTCTTGCACACCCAAGGCTTTTCTATGGTCGCTCAAACAACAGCGATGCAAGAATGATAGTGAGCACCAACAATGAAGCTATAGATTCAGTTCAGTTAAAACCTACTGGAATCCTGAACAAATACACTTTGTCTTCATGGCCTCGCGAAGTGAGATTTCAATTTGACAATGCAGAGTCCATTCCCTTTTACGGCGTTGATTTTTCCGGCGGCAATGGGGTGAATATAGACGATTATGCTCTCCGCAGCAATTCTGGGCTGCCGCTTGGAAAGCTCAATTCGGCTCTTATGAATGCCTTTCAGCGGGAATTGAACTACGATCTCATAATATTGCAGTTCGGGGCAAATGTGCTAAATCCAGAAAAACCGGAATACGGCTGGTATGCGAGCAGAATGGCAAAGGTTGTGAACCACCTGAAAATATGTTTTCCGGGTGCAGATATTTTGGTTATTTCACAAGCCGATAAAGCTACGAAATACGGAACGGAGATAAAAACCGATACTACTCTAGCTGCCTTAATACAAGCGCAAGAGAAATATGCGCGCATTACAGGGGTGGCTTTTTTGAATTTATTTCAGTTGATGGGCGGTGAGGGGTCTATGGCTAAGTGGGTGAGCGAAACTCCATCGCTGGCCAGGTCGGATTACACCCATTTTAACGAAAAAGGCGCAAAAAAAATAGGTAATCTCATTTTTGAAAAATTGGATCAGGAATATGAGGATTTCAAAAGCAGAGAGAAAAATGAATAGCAAAACAACAAACAAACTTCTTTCAATGCTCTTTTGCGTGGCTGCAACCAGCCTGTGCGCTCAAACCATAAAAAATGTATCGCTACTATATCCTTTTTTTGAAAAACTCATCTTATTGGAGGAGAAAAAAGAGGGTAAAGTAAATATAGTCCATATAGGCGATTCGCATATTCAATCTGAACCTTTGATAAATGCTATACGCAAGCCGCTGCAACAGCAATTTGGAGATGGAGGGCGCGGATTTGTATTCCCTTACTGGCCAAATAAACCCACAACAAGGCCTTACTCTTATTCCACAAATGCCGCCTGGCAAATATGCAGAAACAGCCAGCCTATGAGATGCGACACAGGTACAGAATTTGGCTTATCAGGTTATGGATTCAGCACAAAAGCGGAGCAATTTGTTTTTTCTGTGGAAGCGAGCGATGATAAATATAAATTCAATACGATAAAAATAATATCTCCAACCGCCTCCTTATATCGCTTTGCAACTATTGAGGGAGATAAGAAGCCCATTATACGTAACGAGAGATATAATATGGCGCGCCATAAGGTTAAGTCTGGGGAAACTCTAGAGGCGATTGCGAAGAATTATAAGGTTTCTGTAAGCGCAATTAAAAGGGAAAACAAAATGAAGACGGACTATATTTATGCCGGAAGGAATTTGCGTATCCCTACAACTGTAACTGAAACCCAAATAGATACGTCTATGTTTCGTCCGCTGGAATATCAGCAGCAAGAGCCTTTTGTTTCGGTGTACCAGCAGGATAATCCCATTTCTGCAATATATCTGCTCCCAACACAAAAGCAGAATTTTTACAACCTCAACGGCTTAATTTTAGAAAACTATTCCCCAGGCATTATCTACCACAATATAGGAGCAGTAGGGGCTACTGCAGCCGATTTCAACGCGAATCCCCTCTTCTTTAAGCAGCTCCCAGTGCTGCTGCCAGACATTGTTATTGTGTCCTTTGGGACTAATGAATCGTATAATGGCCTTCCTGCGGATAAATTTATTGAGCAAATGGATTTGTTTATCAATAATATCAAAGCTTCTTGCCCAGATATTCCAATTCTGGTGACTACGCCACCTATGTCGCTGCTCCGCCACAAAAAGTTTAATACATATATTTTGGAATATTCCAAAGCTCTGATGCTGAAAGAGAATGTTGCTTTATGGGATTTGTATTCTTTTCTAGCTGGGCTTATGGGGCCTGCAAAAGATATAACGGCTACGAAGATTTCTAAAGATAACGTACATTATACGAGCGATGGTTATGCTAACCAAGGAACGGCTTTTACAAAAGATTTTCTAAGTGAGTACGAATCCTATAAAAGGAGCCGCACCCAAGATAATCCAAACAACTAAGGACACTTTTCCAAAAGATTTCCCTTCACACTTTCGCAATCCTTTATGGAAATTTCATAAGTGCTTTTGCACTGAACAACGCCGTCTTTATCTTCATATTGGCAAAACCTATACTCTTTAACTTCATCAGGAGCAGGAAGCCCCGGAACATCGTTATGGCATGAAGCTAAAAAGAGAGCAAGAGCAAGGCTACTGAATTTTACCATGATTCGCATTTATAAGGACCTCCTCCACCGGTAACTGTTACTAGAACACGTTCTGGGTAATAAAACAAAGTTTCATTGATTTTAATAGGTACAAGTTCTGGCAAGTTAGCTCCACCCCACTCTGAATTTTTATCAGCTAATCCCTTAACTGATAGTTTAAAAGTTGCTTCTGACGGATCTGTACACTTAATATAGTAATCAGGTTTACTTGTATTGCAACGATATTCAAAAACAGTTGTTTTTGAAATGGTAAGATTAGCAAATTCGCCACCTCCACTGCAAAATACAGAATCCTGATAATTATCCGCTACAACTACTTTTATTGGACAATCTTTGGTAATAGTCTGAGTTCCACACTGAACACTTGCCTTTATAGTTAAGCTTCGCTCTGAAGAAGAAGAAGGAACAGAAGAGGCACTTACAAAGTTTATTATAGTATCATTAGGAGCGGCAGGAATAGTAATAGAAGAACTTCCAGATAGAGTGTATTTAATCTTCTCGCATCTATCAAAATCATTTTCTACGTGAACCAAATCACCGATATATTCCTTTTTTGTTTTTGCCACATAATAAGGAAATGGCGAACATTCGCTTAAAGTCGGTGGGGCTAGGCTGCTGGAGCTCACTGCTTCGCTGGAACTGCTGCTAACATCGCCAACAAAGATACTACTGGAACTACCGCCAATATCAACAACAGAACTACTACTGCTACTGCTAACACCAAGGGCAAGGCTACTGCTGCTAGAAATAATCACCTCATCGCCGGAGCTACTGCTCATATCATCTGCAAGGCTACTGCTGGAAACCTCTTCTTCGTCTGAGCTGCTGCTGGAATTGCCTGTAAGATTGCATTTTTCAATGCCTATTTCAACGCCAATTTCATTGCAAAGACTCTTGCTAATCTCCACGCAATTCCCTTTCACCTGACACCAAACATTCTTTTGCGCGCCAGCCGCTATTTGCGAATCAAAACCGTCACTGGAACAGTTAATAAGCAAAAGAAAAAACAATGGAACAAGGAACTTTTTCATCTTTTATCTCCCCCTCAGTTAAAAAGCAAAACTCACCACGCCAGCAACCCCAAAGGTTCCAGCAGAGATGTAAAAAATATTTCTCAAATTTTCAGTATCACGCAACTCACTCTTCTGCTTATTATACGCCTCATACTTGCTCGGATAAGTATCATCAAACATAGATTTCTCAGCATCCTCAAAAGTTTTCTCCAAATTTTTCACCTTTGAACTCACCTTGCTGTTTTGCCAAATTGCAGTGCCTAAGCTCGCCGCAGAAAGGGTAAAGGCCACTACTCGCACTATCCTCGGCAAAGTCCACCAGCTTGGGCCGCTCTCTTCTTTGTATTTCACCTTTTGCATCGCAAAAGAGGCATCTAAAAATCTTGGGCTTAACTTGCCACTTATTAGAGAATCTGCGTACATCGCCCATTCCAAATAGCCATCTACATTTTCAAAACCATCAACATTTTTGAAAATTCCATCATTTTGAAATTCCTGGTCTTTATAGAAAACATAAGCCTTTTTTGCGCCCGGGTATGTTCTAACGCCATTTACTATAAAGGGATAATTTATGTAATCTATGCTCACCGTAAAATCATCCGTTCTGCGGTCTATCACTTCGGCTTGCATAGGTGGAATTTTAACTTTGCCAGTATAATCAAAAGGGAATTTCTCGGAATATACATCTCTCATATTCAAATCAAATTCCTGCCTCTCAATATCATAAGCACCCAAAGACATATCCACTTTTTTTCTCTCCGTTCTAGAAACTCTTGCCTGCTCCTGAAGAATATAGTCTTGCATTAGCTTTTTGGCATTGTCCAAACGAGCCATATAGCTGAAATTCTTATCTCGCAAGCTCCTCGCTATTTTCGTGGAATCGCTCCTATAGAGAACCAACCTGCCTAACTGCTTGTTTAATTGGGCAATTTTAACTTTCATCTCATTGGTTCTATAAGAAAGGGTATCTATGCGCTTTTTGTAAACTTCCTCATTTGCATTTTGTTGCAATAGATTGCCCCAGTCCGGTTGAAAGTCTTCTTTGAGAGTCGCGGCGGTTAATAATCTGCCTATGCCTTTTTCCTTTTCCCTCTCAAGATATTCGTTTTCCAAATTTTCAATTCTCTGTTGCTTGTTCTTATCAAAATTGGCAACGCGCTGTTCATAAGCGGGTTGAGATTCATATTCGCTTTTGGCTCTTAGCGGTTCGTCACGTATGGCTATTTTTGCAGAATCCAGCCTATCTATACTCGGCAAAAGATACCTAACATAAGCCTCAAGGCTGTCTAGATAAGCTTCGTAATTAGGATAGGGTGTGCCCGCTCTGGCCATCGCCTCTGCTCTGGCAATGGAGTCTCGCCTAGCGGCTGCCGCTATGGAATCTCGTCTTATTACTTCCATCCTCGCTATGGAATCTAGCCTATATGTTTCCGCGTTTGCAATGGAGTCTTGCCTATCGGTTTCTACGGCTCTGTCTATGGAATCTAGCCTATGGGTTTCCATAGTTCTTGCAATGGAATCTATTTTTGCAAGCGAATCCAGCCTTGCCAATGAATCGCGCCTGGCTTGCTCAGCCTTCTTTGCCGCCATTTGGGCTGCAAAGCCAGAAACTACTTGTTGTTTTGCCGGAGCCTTTGCTGGAGCAGCCTTTACCGGAGCGGCTTTTGCCGGAGCAGCTTTTGCCGGTGCTTTTGCAGGAGCCTTTCCAGAAGTAGCAGCAAATGAATAACCGCACAATAAAAGTATTACACATACTAATATGCATTTTCCACCTAAACCTAACATAAAAATGCCCGTCTCCTCAAGGTATGCAAATATATGTGGATAATATAGTAAAATGCTAGTCAAACACTAAACCAATGCACTCCACATCATCCATAAAATTCTCGCCCCTGGCAAGAGAGAAGCAGGAAAAAGCCAATCAAAATTGTTTTGAAATTCATTACACCAACGCTTTTAGCCTTTGAAGCGCTTCGGCGGAGTTGCCGCTTTCGAGCATTTGCTTCAATTTTAAAAGTTCGCTTTTTAGCTCTGGTTTTTCTGATGTTCGGTTTTTTATTATTTCTGCGAGCCGCTTTGGATAAGTGCCGCTTTTCACATGCCGCCTTGTTTCCAAAAGTTCCGGGTCTTCTGGTTGGAGCGTTAAGGCTTTACTCAACAACTCTTCAATTATGCCGAGGTTGCCTAAGCAAACGCAGCAGTCAAAAATTCTCAAAATAGCATCTGTGAAAAATGGATTGTATTCAAAAGCCTCCTTAAAACGCTCCAAAGCCTCAGATATGTTCCCTTGCCCAAAAGATATAAGGCCAAGAGTGTAAAATGCGCTGTAATGTTCTGGATAAATTTCCAAAATCTGCTGAATTTTCGCAATGCTTTCGTCTATTTTCCCCTGCTCTGCTAAATTTGCCGCTATCTCATTTTGCTCGCGCAATTCTATTATGGTTTTGCCACTCAAATGGCTTGGAAACACAATGCCCTGCAACTCCGCTATAATGTCTTTGGCGGTTTCGTCTTCGGGGTTTTCTAGTTGTGAACGCTCTAAGAGTAAATGTTGAAAATATTCCTGCAAATCTTTGTTGCAAAGCCTTGCATTGTATTCTGCAAATGTCATCTATCCAATTCTCCTGCAATTATGTTTATGCTAGAAAGCACTGCAATGGAATCTGCTATCTGGCCACCCTCCACAAGTTCGTGAAAGGCCGCGAACTGAGTGAAGCAAGGGGGGCGAACCTTTATTCTCCAAGGTTTTCCCTCGCCGCTTGAAATTAGGGTAAAACCGAGTTCTCCATTTGCCGCCTCCGATGAATCGTAAAATTCACCAGCAGGAATGCGAATGCCCTCTGCCACGGTTTTGAAATTCCCTATCAAAGCTTCCATATCTTGATAAACCTTTTCGCGCTCTGGCACCCTGATCTTAGGGTCGTCTATGTTAATAGGGCCAGGTCTCAAACGTCTTATAGCCTGTCTGATTATTTTTATGGATTCTTCGCTTTCTGCAAGCCTAACCATCAAGCGGTCGTAAACATCGCCTTTCGTTCCTGTAACCATTTCCCAGTCGTAGGTTTCGTAGCCGTAATACGGTTCGTTTTTGCGCAGGTCAAAAGCCGCGCCTGTTGCCCGCAGGCAAGGGCCGGTCCAACCCCAAGCCAAAGCCCTCTCTGGGCTAATAGCACCTATGCCAGATGTGCGGTCTAAAAATATGCGATTGCCGTCTAAGATTTTGTGAACATCTCTTAAAGATTCTTCGCACATTTTAAGGAGCTTAGTGATATCCTCTTCAAAGCCACTGTAGGTATCTCTGTACAAGCCTCCTATGCGAGCATAAGAATTTGTGAGCCTAGCACCTGTTAGCTTTTCCCAAAGCACCAAGCCTTCTTCTCTTGAATCAAAAAAGTACCAAAAATTTGTTAAAGCGCCCAAATCCACGCAGGCAGCGGCAACGCAAACAAAATGGTCAAAAATTCTGGAAAGCTCGCTAACTATAACGCGAAGAACCTTCGCTCTTTCTGGAATTTCAATGCCAAGCATTTTTTCCACAGCCTTTGCATAGCCCACATTATTCAAAATCGCGGAGCAGTAATTAAGGCGGTCTGTATATGGCAGCACCATTTGCCAAGTTCCCTGCTCTGCCATTTTTTCAAAACCCCTGTGCAGATAACCTATTTCCCCAACAGATGCAACAATGGTTTCGCCATCTAAAGCCGTAAGATAGCGCAAACATCCGTGGGTAGCATTGTGGCTGGGCCCAAAATTCAAAGCCATAAGGTTAAGGCTTTCGCCATTTTTGTTTAAGACCTTCATATATGGGGGTAATTTAGAAAAAAAATTGGGCTTTTCTAAATTATAGCCGAATATGCAGAAATCTACAATTAAAACCGCTTATACCAAAAGTTTTGGACATTCAAGAGACGAGCTTGGTGACGAAAATCCTTGGGCAGGCAAGAAAAACGAAAAAGAAGAAAAGAAAGCCGCTTTGCCTTGGCGCGCCGCGCCGGCAAAGCGCGAGGAAAAAGAATTGCCTTGGCTAAAGGCTATACATTCCTTGGCTACAGAAAAGGGCAGGGAAAAAGAGGGCTTGTTTTTGGCAGAAGGTGCGAGGGTTGTTGTTGAAATTGCAGAGCATCACAAAGATTTGGTGCAAGGTGTTTATGTTGATGAAACTTTTGACGATGAAGAGCTGAGAACAAAAATAAAAGAGCGCGGGCTTCGCATCCACGCATTAACTCCATCTCAAATGAAACAAGCAAGCACCATTGTAAGCGGGCAGGGAATTTTTGCCGTGTGCCGCCTCGCAAACGAAAAGCCGAATTACGACACCGCCCACACAATAACTCTAGTGGATGCCGTTCAAGACCCAGGCAACCTGGGTTCGCTCTTTCGCAATGCCGTTGGCTTTGGCATAGATGGAATTATTTTAGGCAGAGGCACGGTTGACCCCTTTAATCCAAAAGTGGTGAGGGGTTCTTCGGGATGTTTTTTGAGAATGCCCTTTGAAACAGGCATAGATTTGCAGGAGCGTTTTTCACTTTTAAGACAAAAAGGCTTTTGCATAGTTGCAACCTCTCCGCACGCAAAAAAAAGCATAACAGAATTGAGCCACCGTCAGGCAAAAAAAATAGCCCTCTTAATTGGCAATGAAGGTTCTGGCACAAATAGGCAAGTTAGCGAGCTTGCAGACGAATGGGTAAAAATTGATATGGAAAATTCTTTGGAATCTCTGAACGTTGCGGTTGCGCACGGCATTTTGAGTTATCAAATTACGCAAATGCGAGGATAATATGAACTCTGCTTTTTTAGATGAATTCCACGAAAGCCCTTTTTTAGGCATAGCTCGTGGACTCCCGCCCAAACAAGTACTCAACTGCGCCGAAACCTGCGTAAAGGCAAAACTTAAATTTATAGAGGTTCCTCTCAACACTGTAAATGCCGCTAACACTCTTAAAAATTTGTGCAAGGAAGGTGAAAAAAGAGGATTGATTGTTGGAGCAGGAACAGTGATAAGAGAACATGACTTGCAAATTGCATTTCATTGCGGAGCTCAATTTATAGTTAGCCCCAACACAAATTCTACCATTGTTCGAAAGTGCAAAGAAAGAAATATTCCTTGCATTCCGGGTGCCCTAACCCCAACAGAAATTATGCAAGCATATACGTTAGGCGCAACAGCGATAAAAGTTTTTCCTGTCTCTTCTTTGGGTGGAGAAAAATATATAAAGGAGTTGCGTGGCCCATTTAAAGAAATTCCTTTGCTCGCCTGCGGCGGAGTAAAAGAGAGTAACGTAAAAGATTATTTTGAAGCAGGCTGCGATTTTGTCTCTTTTGGAGCAAGCATATTTTCCATTCCCGATATGGAAAGCGGAAATTGGCAGATTATTGAGGAGAGAATTGTTAGGTTATTTTCCCCCCTTTTGCAGATTGACTAACTATTGTTAAAGCAAAATTTTCTATATTTGCCCCTAATGCCCCGATTTTTTATTTTGCTGCTTCTTGCCATTGCCGTTTATGGGCAGGAGAAAGAGCAGAAGTTGCTTGCGATACTGAGAACCGTGGACGACGGCGACCCACCAGTGGAGATTACGGAATTAAATTTCCTGACCCTGAGGTTGCGTGAAATAGCGGGTAATGTTTTGCAGAATAACTACGGCATAATGACAGAGCAAAGTATTATTGATAAATTAGGCAAGGAAAACGCAGTAAAAGCCTGTAAGGAAACTGAGGGATGCCTAGCACAATTGGGAAAGAGAATAAATGCGGACTATATTGGACAGGCAAGGCTCGGGCGCTTTGGAGGGAACTTGACTATAAGTGTGGAATTGTACAACAGCGGAAACGGGTTGCAGGCAAGTCCTACTATTACTGGGCAGGCTGAAAATGTATCTGGTTTACTTGCGATTTTGGATGAAAAGGCCCCCGGAATGTTCGGGAAAATGCCAGATGCCTTGGGCGGTTCAAAAGCCCATATTGTTCCTGCTCATACGGCCTCTGTTACATTTGCTATTTCAAGTTTTAGAGATTCCAGAGACAACAAAACATATAAGGTGGTAAAAATCGGTACACAGACTTGGATGGCAGAGAATTTGAATTACGAAACTGATAAGTCTTGGTGCTATGATAATGCAAAGTTTAATTGCGATAAATATGGACGTTTATATGATTGGAATACAGCAAAAAATGTTTGCCCAAGCGGTTGGAAATTACCTAGTCGTAGTGAGTGGACTGATTTAATTCTAACTGTTGGTAAAAAAGATGCTTGGAAAAAACTAAGGTCAAGAGATTGGCAAGGCACAGATGATTTTGGATTTTCTGCCTTACTTGGTGGTCGTCGTAATACTGGAGGTAGTTATTCTTATCTTGGAGAAAATGGTCGTTGGTGGACATCCGACCTAAACGATGAAGGTTCAAACGCTTATTATCAATTTATTAATTACGCTGATTATATTGATGAAAATTCCAGACCTAATGATCTTACCCAAGGTTATTCAGTTCGTTGCGTTATGGGTTCTCCAGAATCAAATATTGCAAAACCTGCTATAGCCAATAGCAATATTACCAACAAAAAGTCGGATAATATTTTTATTGATCTTCGTGATAATCAAGAATATAAATTTGTTGAGATAGGCCGTCTTGTGTGGATGACTAAAAATATGAACTATGAAATAGGTACTTCTTATTGTTATGAAAAAGATGCTTTTAATTGCAAAAAATATGGACGTTTATATGACTGGAAAACAGCAAAAGAAGTGTGTCCAAATGGCTGGCATTTGCCAACTCGCAGAGAATGGCACGACCTTATTCGATCTGTTGATGAAAAGACAACTACGGTTTTTAGTGATATTAGCAAAGAATTGTTTGGAAATTTGATGGGCGGTAAAGAAACCTCTGCAATTGATAATGCTGTTTCTGGTAAGAGATTAAAATCAACAGAATACAAAGGCACAGATAATTACGGTTTTTCCGCTTTACTTGGCGGTGGCCGTAACGATACAGGGTTTTTTTATATTGACAAAGGTGCAGCTTGGTGGACAGCAACAGAAGCTAATAATGATAAGAAAGCTTACGATATGTATATATATCTTAATGAAGATATTGTTAAAGAAGGTATTTTCGGCAAGTCTGATGGTTATTCTGTCCGTTGCGTGAAAGATTATAAATAATTATTCACCCAATTGAACCAAATTGTTCCTCGGTCTCCACAGAATAAACCTTGACATTGCTGTTTATAACGCCCATCAAGCCAGCCAAAACTTTGCCAGCCCCAACTTCAATTCCCCTTTCAACGCCAAGGGAAACCGCAGTTTCCATGCTCTGCTGCCAACGAACCGGAGAAATAAGCTGCTTTGCCAAAAGCTCTTTGAACTCCGCGCCCTTGCTAACCGGCTGCGAAGTAACATTAGCGATTACTGGAACTTTGGAATCGCTAAATGCCGTTTTTTCAATCGCTTCTTTTAAGCCCGCTAAAGCATATTCCATCAAAGGGCTGTGGAAAGCACCGGAAACAGGAAGAGGAACCACTCTTTTTGCTCCCTTTGCCTTTGCAATTTCAGAGGCTTTTGCCACGCCTTCTTTTGAACCGCTGATAACTATTTGCCCAGGCGAATTGAAATTTGCCGCAACCACAACGCCAGCATCTTGAGCTTCTGCAAGAGCGGCATTTAAATCTGCTTCGGATAATTTAAGCACTGCCGCCATCGCGCCGGGCTTTAGCTCGCCAGCTTTTGCCATAAGCTCGCCGCGAACACGCACCAAGCGAAGCCCGTCTTCAAAAGAAAAACCGCCAGCTGCATAAATCGCGGAATATTCGCCAAGCGAATGCCCAGCCGTATATTCAAAAGACACATTTTTGCTCTTTAAAAGTTCCATAGCCATGCAAGAGCAAACATAAAGAGCGGGCTGGGTGTTATCTGTGCTTTTGAGAAGTTCCTCAGGACCTTCCTGCATTATTTTTGAAAGCTCAAAGCCCAGAACCTCATCTGCTTTTTTAAGCAAAGCCTTGGCTGGCTCAAAAGTTTCGGACAAAGTTTTGCCCATTCCAACATACTGGGAACCTTGCCCCGGAAATAAAAGAATTGTTTTTGACATATTGGAAATATAGTAATTGTGAAAAATGGCAATATCATTTAATGCCACCTAATTTTACAACACTCAACCCGAATGATTCGTATTTTTTAACTTTTTCATCCAGACTTATTAACGTAAACTTGCTATTAATAGCTTCCCATATCAAAAATCTGTCAAAAGGATCTGTATGAATTAGTGGTAATTTATAAGTGCTAACCATTATATTAGGCTCAATATTCTTGCAAATAAAAAATCCATTTTCAATTTCTTGAAATAATTCTTCTGGAGTAAATCCGTTCAATTGCAATTTTCCTAATCCGTATTTTATGAAGATTTCCCACAAATTAACAGGGCTATAATAAATTTCATTATGTTCATCTAAAAGTATATTTTTAATATTTTTAATATTTTCCGATAATTTTTCGTATCAAAAAAAGACCAGAGTAAAATATGAGTATCAAGCAAGAATTTCATAAATTGCAAAATTCCACAGAACCTCTTTTTTCCAAAGTCCCTATATTTCTTTTTTTTGTATTCTTCCAAGTGCCATAAGGAACTATAACTGCAAAAGCCTCGTGTTTTTGGTCAAAAGATAACGCAAATTCTTCACCAGACAAAACATCTTCCATAATAGAAGAAAATTTTGCCTTTGCTTCCTTTAACTCTAGAATTTTCATATATTTATAACATACAAAACAATTTCATTCATTTTTATGCTAATCGTCCTTCACGCAACGGACGCTGAACAAGTTGTACTTATATTCGAGGCCGTAGTAGAGATTCTCGTCGTCGTATTCCATAAGCCAGTGATCGGCCATGCCGCCATATTTCTCGCTGGCACTCCACCAATAGCCGCAGAAGCCGACATCTTTCAACCTGCCATAGTAATCGACGTAGCCGCCAGGCAGAGCCGAAAAACGAAACTCGTCCGTGCCAGAGGAAATTCCACTATATGGCTCCCAACCCTCTCTTAACTTCAATTTAGTCCCTGCGCCTTCACAATAGCCGGTGCCGCCCGAACAGTCCGGATTGACGGTTTCCATCAAATCATTCCAGTCATCATCGTTAGGTATATGCCAACCGCTGGGACAAATGCCTTGGTGCTTCGGTTTTATTTGCGAAGCGCAGGAATTGTGATTGCAGCCGGTATGCAAAACCATTGCTGTTGCCCAATCATAAAGTCTGCCGTATTTGGTACAGGCGGGGTCATCGTCATGGCATACGCTGCCGCTCACATTGTAATTGAGGTTCTCTGCCATCCACGTTTGGTTGCCTATTTTTTCTATTCTGTAATTCGATATGTCGTTATCGCCGCTACTCGGCGAAGCGCTAGACGAAGACGGCTCACTGCTGCCTTGCAGACAACGGACACTGTTCAATTCACTCTTACGAGATAAGAGGGACATAACGGGTTCAATGCCAGAAATCATATTCTGGGTCGAGGCCATGCCAGAACGCTCACTGGTACTCCACCAAATGCCTAAGACGCCGACATCTTTGAATTTGTCAAAGTAATCATCAAGGTAGCCGCCAGGCAGAGCCGAAAAACCATACTTGTCCTCGCCGTTGCCAGGTTTTCCATCGTAGCTGTCCCAACCCTTAGCCGCCTTCAAATACCTGCCTGCTGTAGGGCTGCCGCCTACATAACTCAACAACTTGTCCCAGTCCTCATCACTAGGAATATGCCAGCCATCGGGGCATATTCCTTGATGCTTTGCATCTATCTGCCAAGCGCAAAAAGCGGAGTTGCATCCAGGCAATTTCATCGCTGTTTCCCAATCATACAGCCTGCCGTAAATCGCACATTTGGCTACGTCTTTGTTATAACATTCGCTACCAGGTACATCAAGATTAAGATTCTCAGCCATCCAAGTCTGGTCGCCAATTTCAATGGTCTTGTATTTTTTGCCATTGCTGTCTGTCACAGAACCATATTCAAAGCCAGGGTCATTACTGCCCGGTGAGCAGGAAAAGGTGTATGCCAAGGCAATCCCAAAGCCTGCTGCCAATACGCTCTTATTCAGGGCAAACCTCTACAATTTCGCCTCTAACTGAAATGAGACATCCGTTTTCGTTATCAAAACGAGTACATAGACGTTTTCCTCCACTAGTATAAAGGCACAGCGGGCCAGTTGGAGTTGGCGGCACATAGCTTTTATCATAATCTAAGCATTCTTTTATGGTGCTGAAACCCTTGTTGCCATCTTTAATTTTTTCGCAGAGACTTTTATTTCCTCCAAGCAGACCGCAACCATGGTCTGCCTGGTTGACCCAACAAACCACACTTTCACTTTTGCACTCATTCACAACTTTATAGTTACCTTTCTGGAACATTTCGTCATTATAACCATTGTTCTTATAGAAATCACCCGAACATTCGCTTTTGGGCATTTCAAGGCATGATTTTGGACCGCCCCAATCCATTTCGCAATATTCCTTTGACTTTGAGGGGCTGCTGCTGCCACTGTTGCTGCCGCTGCTGCCGCCGCCATTTTCGTCATTCTTGTCGTCTGAGCATGAAACTGTGAAACCCAAAGCAAGCATAAAGCTCGCTGCCAATAAGATAGTTTTATTCATAACTAACTCCTGATGTTTTTATAC
>Ga0268262_10001644_pt1 | contig 27255 bp, 29 predicted proteins | sample TergutNc150P3_FD_190354 | JGI IMG/M metagenome (GOLD analysis project Ga0268262, IMG submission 190354) | Nasutitermes corniger P3 segment gut microbial community from laboratory colony in Florida, USA - Nc150 P3 (SPAdes) (version 2) | ecosystem: Host-associated > Arthropoda: Insects >... | reverse complement strand
GCTTGGAACTTGAAGAAAATGATGGAAGTCCTCAAGAAGAAATTCTTGCTCTTTATTTTTCAAACCATTTTCCCGAAACATTTACTCCCTATCGCCGCCTAATCTAGGGTTGATAAGGAACGACTATTTATGCTTGATTAAGACATCGTAAGCAACGAAACTATATGTACATAAGTGTAAAATCACCGAATATATCAGTCAGAGAGGTTCTATTGAGCTATCTGGTGAATTATTTGCCTGAAAATAAAATTGATTGCCTAATGTAAAATCGGCTGTCCGGTAAAAACAGACTTATGATGTTTATTTTTTGAACTATTGACAAATTCTTTAAAAATGTTTACCGGACAACAGTGGGTTGCCACATATACCAACCTCGTTACGTTGGCGAAGCAAAAAGAGGCAGTGCCGAGTCTATCCCCCCTCTCTCGACCCGGCACTGCCAAAAAATAAAAAGCCCCAAAAAAACAAAATTCCTCGCAAAAATATGCAATGGAAATGATGAGGGCGCTTAAAAATTTTCTATTTTATGGGGAGTGGAATTTGTTCAAAAAAGCGTATGTGCACGTACGAACGCAAGGGGATGCACCTCGCACGGCGACTCTAAATTTAGAACTTTTTTGCCTAATGCCATACGAAGAAATATAATTTATTTTTTTTGAAAAAACAAAAAAAAAATAAAATTTCGTATTTTCTGTGATATTTGTCTCTGTTTTTTGTAAATTTAAAATTTACCTTCCATTTGGTACATAAACAGCATTATGAACATCGCTATTTTAGCTCATATAGACGCAGGCAAAACAACGCTCTCCGAGCGTATTCTGTGGGCTGCGGGCAAAATACTTCGCGCTGGCGATGTGGAAGATGGGCTTGCAACAATGGACTATTTGCCCGAAGAAAAAGAAAAAGGCATAACCATAGAAGCTGGTATTTCAAATTTTATGTGGAGGGATATTTGGTGGAATTTGATAGATGCACCAGGGCACATAGATTTTGGCATGGAAGCAGATACCGCCTTGGAAGCCGCAGACGGCGCGGTTTTGGTGATTTCCGCTGCTGATGGAATACAACCTCAAACTTATGCAGCTTGGGAAAAGCTGAAATCGCTTAACAAGCCCTGCGTGATATTTTTCAATAAAACGGATTTGCCCGAAGCTAGGCTGGAAGAGAGTTTTTGGGAAATAGAGGAGCAATTTGGGGTAAACCCTGTTTTGCTCTCTTGGCCTGTGAAAAACGAGGGTGTATGGGACGTTTTGAGCGGAACTTTTTTAAAACATAACGATGAAGGCAGGGAAGACATCTCTGATTTTTCGGAAGATAAAAACGAGATGGAAAACTTGCGGCGAGAGGCCTGCGAAGCGGCTTCCACAGCAGATGACAAACTTTTGGAAAAACTGCTTTCAAATAAAGTACCAGAAACCGCAGAGCTTCTTGCCGGCTTGCAAAAGCTGTTTTGCAAGGGTTCTCACATTTTTTGCTATGCAGGTTCCGCTAAAAAAAATGTAGGTATTCGCTCGCTTTTAAATGGGCTTTCCTTTTTTCTTAAACCTCAGGAAATAAAGAGCAAAGAGCTGGGGCAGGTTATACGCTACCGCTCCTTTGCGGGTATAGGCGAAGTTGCTATTTTTAAAAGCTATAAAAACCTAAAAAAAGGCGAATTCCCCGATGGTTTAAAGTTTTACCGCATTCACGCTCAAAATTTAAGCGAGGTCTCGGAAATTGCCTGCGGGGATATTTATGCGGTTAAAGGGATGTCGCACAAAAAAATAGGTGATTATTCCCCGCTTTTGCAAATGCGGATAGAGTGCTTAAAATCCGAGGATTGGGCGCAGATAAACGATGCTTTAAAGAGCATTGAACGCATAGACCATTCGGTGAGGGTTACGGAAAACAAAAACGACGGCTCTTGGACTTTGCATGCGATGGGAGCCGTGCAGTTCGATTTTATCTTGTCCAGGCTCAAAAGGGAATATCATTGCAAAGTGAAAGCGGGGGAGCCAAGCGTTGAGCTTCACGAAGTGCTTTCAAAGAATTTGGCCGCCGTTGAAAATTTTTGCCAGATAGGGGAGACGAGCGTTAGTATTTCCCTTTCTGCGGATATGCTGGAAAATGAACGCTGCGAGATAGCGAGCGAAATTCCTGCGGTAATCTCTGCGCTTGAGGAATTTTGCGAGGCGGGAGTTTTGGGCAAAGGCTCTTTGCATGGCATAAAATTTATTTTGCATAAGCTGGAAATATCAGGCAACGCGCCCCAAAATGCAGCCCAAGCCGTTGTAAAAAAAGCCTGTTTGGATGCAGCAAAAATGCTCGTAGAGCCAAGCGCCGTGGAAATCCACGAACCCTGGGTTGATTTAACCGTCCAATGCCCCTCGGCTCACGCTGGGGCGGTCACAAAGGATTTGCTAGCTCGCGGTGCAAAAATCCTGAACAGCGATGGCGATGGCAAAAAGCACCGTTTTTACGCAAACGCTCCTCTCAGCAAGCTGGCGCGTTACACAACCGAGCTGCTATCCATAACCCGTGGCAGCGGCAATTTTTCTATATTCCAAAAAAAAGGAGCTTTTATGAAAAAAATAATTTTTATCTCTCTCTTTATGTGCATTGCCTCATTTACCTATGCGCAAGACCCTGTTGCCCTGTTAAAGCAGAACGATTTGGAACTGCAAAAGGAACTTAAAAAGAAGAGCCACACGGAAAAAGATATGGAGAGGATTAAATACCTGAGCAGCGGGCTTTTTGACTTTGCTAAAATGGCAGAGCGCAGCCTGCCTAAAAAAACTTTGGATACAATTTCCAAAAGCGCAAAAGCGGAGTTTTCCAAAGAATTCCAGAGGATGATTGAAAACTCAAGCGTACATAAATTCAAAACCTCAAAATATACCCCACCGGATTCCACCATCTATGAAGAACCCAAATACAAAAAAGATGGGGCTGAAGTTTGGGTTTCCATACATTCTTGGAGCAAAGGCAAAGATATGCTGATGGTCTATAAAATGGATAAGGAAGCCAATTCCTGGCGAGTTTGGGATTTGGTTATAGACGACCTTTCCACCACCCGCAACTATCAAGACCAATTTAAGAGCATTTTGGAAACAAAGAGCTTCAAAGAATTGATTAAGACGGTGAAAGAAAAAGCGGACGAATATGCCAAATGAAAGTTCGTGTAGCTTTCTCCTTTTCTCAAGCGGAAAGCGAACTGAAGTTTCGCTTTTTGAGATGGAAATGGTGTTTGCCTTTAGATGAAGAATTTAAAGATAAATTTAAAGCCGCTTTTAAAGATATTTTTTTCAAGTTAGAAGACGAACAGCCCAATGACAGCAAACAGTCAAAAAAAGATAAGGAATCCAAAGACGATATTTACAAATTTTTAATTAAAGTTCTCTTTTACCCACAAACCAGAAGCCGAATTTGGCAGTTTACAAAAAAACTGGCTTATCGTTTCTATAAGCTTTTTTCAGTGAGACTTGAAAATATTGAAGTTAGGGGAGGCACTCTTGGCGACCCTTTCTATGATGCGATGGCACTGGGAATTTCCAGGGGTAGCTATTATCCCGATTGGGAAAATGAAAACAAAAATTGGAGCGCAAAAGGCTACATCGTTTTAAGAACAGGATTTTTACGCGGGTTCCTTTTTTTCACCAGCCTTATTTATCAAACCGCTGCTTTAGTTTTTATTTTGTGGCGTGGTTTGCGGCGCGCGAAAAAAGCAGTTCAATAGCCTCAACTTCTTTTGGAATATCAGCGGACAAATTTTTGCAGCCATTTTTGGTTATGAGCAAGTCGTCTTCTACGCGAATGCCTATGTGTTCGCTGTAAGTTGTTCCGTTTATTGAAAGCGTAAAATATCCATAAAGCCCAGGCTCGTTTGAAATTAACATTCCGGGCTTCAAAGGCTCTTCCAAATAGCTCCTGTTAGATGTACCTTCATGTACAATATCTCCTATCAAATGGCTGATGCCGTGCGGTTTCCCTACATAGTGGCGTTTCATTTTGCCGCCTTTTGCCGTAAAGCGTTCCGCGAGCAATTTTTCCATATAATCCCAGGATTTTTTTCCAAGTTCTTTTAAGGTTAAACCAGCTTTTACATTTTTTTCGTGGAATTTTTGGGTGTCTAAAACTATATTGTAGAGCAATTTTTGCAATGGATTGAATTTTCCATTTGCTGGAACGGTGCGGGAAATATCGCAGCAAACGGTGTTATAGCGGCAACCAAAATCCATAAGGATTAAATTCCCGTTTTTTATTTCGCAATCTTTTTTTGCATAGTGAAGGGTGCAGGCATTTTTGCCAGCAGCTACGATGCTAGGGAAGGCAAGACCGTTATTTGTTTGCGAGAGCATCAGGCATTCAAGCTCGGCGCATAGAACCCGCTCGTTTTTGCAGTTTGCAATGCGTGGCAAAAGTTTTAAAAAAGCGTCCTTTGCAATTTTCTGAGATTTTTTTGCCAGAGCTATTCTATCCGGTTCTAAAATTGTTCTCTGCTCTAGGTGAATTTTTGATATGTCTTTAACCTCTAGTTTGCAACTGAGCAGTTTGCGGCGTATGGTTTCGTTTGAAAAAATATGTTTTGCTTTTAAATTCGCAATTCTCTCTTTAAACCATGAATCAAATTTTTCCAATGAGAAAACCGTTTTAAAACCGGTTATTTCCTTTATATACGGCTCTGGCAGCCCAAGCCTTATCCCGTTCCAAAACTCCTTTTTTGCGTTTTTTTCCGACAGGAACAAAATCTCTTTTTCGTCCCTTGCCAAAGGGTCTAAAACCAAAATAGCCTTGCCTTGGTTTATTCCCGTCAGGTACAAAAAATCTGGATTTTGGCAAATTCTTCCCTCTTTTTCTTCGGTTGCGGAGGCATAAACGCACAATGAATCCAGGTTCTTCAAGTGCTCTTGCCTGCGTTTTGCGTAAAACAACGGGGCTTTATCTCCTAAACCTTCGGAGAGAAACGCTTGGGAATAAGTTTTAAAAATTTCAGGGGATGTTTTTTTCATTATAGGGAATGTAGAAATATATTTAAATAATTAATCCTAGGCGACAACTGGGGTTGTGGAGAAGTTATAGAGCCTAATGCCTACAAGTGACAAGTGCATTTTTCTTCAATATCCTGTATGGCATTTTCTATGCGTTCTGCGTGATATAATTCGTACATATCATTTATATAGTTTATAATTCCTTTTTCTTTCCAAAAATTCAAAACATTTTTTGCCGGTATATTTTTTGTTTTTGCATATTTTTCCAGTAAAAAAATAAAAAATTCAGCTTTATCGGATATTTTTTTCATAACATACTCCAAAAATATGGAGATTGCCTAAAATCCCCTGTTTGATGCTCGGCGTTCCACAATTCATAAATTATATAAGGAGATAAAAGATATAATCCAGATTTGCTATCTGACAATTTTTCCGCTATTTTTGAATTATAGAAAACGAATATAGCTTCCTGCTCTTCAATGCTGTTTTTTTCAACAATAAGGCGTACAACCATACTTATAAGGCTGATATTTATGTATGTGTTCATAATTCAAAAGCCTCCACAAATACAAGGTGTTTCAAAGCATTTCCTGTTGCAAATAGATATTGAATATCCAATTTTTCTGGCTGAAAAAGACGAATAACAAATTCTTTTGGATTTTCCAAATTGTCAAACATTCCCTGCATATACTGGTCTATAACCAAAATAGTTTTGTCATTGGCAGTTGGACCTATCACGATGTCATATTGTGCAACGGGATCTCCATTTCTGTTTGCTAAAACAAAATCAAGCCATGCAATATCGGCACTCTTGAAATGCAAAATTTTTAAATCGTTTACTGAATCATTGTATTCAAAAATATTTACCACTGGTTGTCCGCATTCAAAAAACAACTTTGCGGATAAAGCTCTATTTTCTGCTTGTTTTCTTTCTGCTGATAAATAAAAACCACTGCCAAAATCCAAAAACTTTCTACCCTTGCTCAAATCGGGGTTATTTATAATTTGATTGCTACCGTGATACAATTTCATACTCTCTTTGAAAAAGATAGTAAATTCAAAAGCCTTTGGCAGAAGGTTTATTAACAGCAAAAATAATTTTCTATATTCTATGGCAAATGAATTCAAAAATCTAGCAGTGGTTACGGTTTTATATGGTAAAATTAGCGCTTGACAGTTTGGAAAAACATTTTCCGGAAAAATTAAAGGGAAAGCGATTAGGCGCGGTTTTGCACCCCGCCTCTATAACCGCAGATTTGCGGCACACCCTTGCAACGCTTGAAAAACACAACGGCTCGCTGTTCAAGCTGGCTGCGCTTTTTGGCCCTCAGCACGGGATTCTTGGGCACACCCAAGACAACATGATAGAATGGGAAGGCTGCCCGGACCCGCGCCTTGGCATTCCAGTTTACAGTTTATACGGCGAACATAGGGAACCAAGCCCGGAGATGCTGAAGAATTTGGATATGCTCTTGGTTGATTTGCAAGATGTTGGCGCAAGATATTACACCTTTATCTGGACTCTTTATCTCTGCATAAAAGCTGCCGAAAAACGCGGCATTCCTGTTGTTGTTATAGACCGCCCAAACCCTATAGGCTGCCACATAACGGAAGGCCCTGTTTTGGATTTGGAATACAAAAGTTTTGTTGGCTTGCATTCAATTCAGGTGCGGCACGGAAAGACCATAGGCGAACTCGCTTTGCAATTTAGGGAAGAGTGTTTTCCAGGCGCGGAAATTTATGTTTTGGAAATGCAGGGCTGCGAAAAAAGCATGTGGTTTGACCAAACGGGCCTGCCTTGGGTTATGCCATCCCCCAATATGCCAACCTTGGATACCGCTATAGTGTATCCGGGCCAATGCCTGCTGGAAGCGACAAATATCAGCGAGGCGCGGGGCACAACAAAACCCTTTGAGCTTTTTGGTGCTCCTTGGATAGAAGCCACGGAGATGTGCGATTATCTGAACAATTTAAAATTGCCAGGGGTTTATTTTAGGGAGAGCCATTTTCAGCCCACCTTCCACAAATATGCGGGGCAAATTTGCCACGGGGCGCAAATCCACGTTTTAGAGCGCGAGGAATTTTTGCCCTTTGAAACAACCGTGCAAATTTTGAAGTATTTATTTCACCGCCATAAAGAAGACTTTGCTTGGAAAGCTCCGCCTTATGAATATGAGTTTGAAAAACTGCCTATAGACATTTTGCTTGGGAGTGGGGATTATAGGAAATTGAGAATTGAGAATTGAGAATTGAGAATTGAGAATTGAGAATAGGGAATTTTCTACATTACTAATAATGAAATTTTGCTTTAAAGGTTTAAATTTTTTTGCCGTGCTTGTGCTTGCGGTAGTTTCTGCTTTTGCGGCAGATGAGCAGAAAGGGAAGGTAGAGCAGAAAAGTGAGCAAAAAGCGGAGCAGCAGGGTCAGCAAAAAACGCAAGTCGATTATTGCGGCATTATAGATTTGCCCACAACATGGACCAAAGATAATTCGCCCTACCGCATAACCGGCGACCTTCAAATTTCCCACGCGGCAAGGCTAACCATAGAAGCCGGCGTTGAAGTGCATATTGTGCCTGGAGAAACATGTGGCGAAACAAAGCAGATAGATTGGGCGGATTCAACTTACGTGAGCATAAAAGTATTCGGTTCGCTGATAATGAGAGGAACGGCAAAGGATCCTATACGCATTTTGCCAGAAAATCACATCCCAGGCAAAATACAATGGGACGGAATAAGATTAGCCAGAAAAGACAGAACGCAAATCCAGATAGAATATGTGCATATAATGGGCGCGAACAGAGCTATATACGCTATGTTTAGCAGATTCAATATAGGCAATTCGCTTTTTATAGGCAACGGCACGGGAGTTTGGCTGGACAACGAAGGCGATGTGTCGGTTTATAATTCCGTTTTCACGGAAAATTTGAGCGCAGGAGTTTATATCCGCAATTCGCGCCCAGCAGTTGCAGCAAACATATTCTATAAAAATTCAAGTTTTGGGATATGGTCGGATTCAAGGCCAAGCCCACGCATAAGGAACAATTTATTTTTTGAAAATGCCGATACCGATTGCCGTTTTTGCCCAGTTGGAATTGCAAGAATAATCAAAAGCGAAGACAGCTACTTTCCCACGGATAAATTCGGGAACATATTCTCAGACCCTATTTTTGTAGGCAGCGAAAAAGAGAAAATCATGGAAAAAAGAGACCTTAGCCTGTCAACTCCTATTAAAAATGTAAGGGACACAGCATTGCAGAAAGTATATGAAAAAGCGCAGGGCAATCCTCCGCCAGAGGCAAAGCCCAGCCAGGCAAATGCGCAGCCGCAACTATTCCGCCTTTCTAAATATTCCCCTGGCATAAACGCCGCGCCAAAAACGGATTTCTTTAAAAATTCAGATGATAACCGAAGCGATATAGGGCTTTACGGCGGAAGACCCAACAGATTCGACAAGGTTATTGCTTTTTGATTTTATGACAAAATATGAGCCTAATTTTTTTGTCCCTTGCGACAAACTGAGGGACACAGCCCTTAACCCAGTTCTGTGCAAAGACGAGCCGCTGAAGGCTGGCGATGCGGTTGTGAATTTCATAAACGGTTTTTTAAGCCAAGAGCAAAAGGATATAGTTATTCTGGACCAAAACAAGGCAAAAATTTTGCCTGGCAAGTTACAGGAAAAGGTGCAAATAGCCGCTTTGAGCAACGGAACCCTTATATTGAAGGCAAATTCATCCGTTTGGCGCGCTGAAATAGCCGCCATTAAGACGAATATTGCGGCTGCTTGCAACGCTATTTTGGGCAAAATAACGGTAAAAACCGTTAAAGTGGGGTAAAAAACCCAAAAAAACGCATTTTGTATCATAAAAAATCATTTTTTGTATCATTTGCCCTAAAAAAATTGTATATTACAAGTGTATATGCCAAGCGTTTTTGCTTATTCCGATTATCGCTCTTTTATGCGCGATGCTTTTGCCGAGAAAAAGGCTTCTAGCCGCTTTTCTTGGCGCGAATTTGCAAAAAGAGCTGGCTATGCCTCCCCGGTTTTTTTGAAACTGGTTGCGGAAGAAAAAAGCTCCCTTAGCCCGGAAGGTATTGAAAGAGTGGGCTTGGCACTCGGTTTAACCGATAGGGAACAGGAATTTTTTAGGCTCTTGGTCCTTTTCACGCACGAAAAAGACAACAAAAAGAAACAAAAATTATTCAACGAAATGCGGCACATAGCTGCTCTGTGCAAAAGCCATATTCTGGAAGCGAATTTATACGATTACTACAAAGAATGGTACCATTCCGTGATACGGGAACTGGCTCCAAATGTATCATCGGAAACGGAAATTTCAAAGTTATTGACTCCCAAAATCCCAGTGCCGCAGGTGAAGGCTTCCATAGCTCTTTTGCTCAAATTGGGTTTATTGGAAAAAGATTCAAAAGGCAAATACCATCAAACTAGCAAGCACATAACAACGGGTGATAACATAAACTCAATGGCTATTCGCAAGCACCACGAGAATATGGGTACTTTAGCAGTTGAGGCTTTGGAAGCCGTTTCAAAAGACGAGCGCGATATTTCCGGCATAACCATGGGGCTTTCAAAAGAGGGCTTTGATGCGGTAAAAGCGGAAATCGCAAACTTCAGGCGCAGGATAAAGGAAATAGCGGCGCAAAACGAACACGAAGAAGAATCTGTGTATAGAATGAATTTACAGCTATTTCCGCTCTCAAAAACAGCTCGCAAAACAAAGGAGGCGAAAAATGAAAAAGTTTAAATTTTTATCGCCAAAATTTGCTTTTGCATTGCTCATAGCAATGGTTGTGTTTGGTTTATCTTGTTCTGTGAAAAAAACTACGCCAGCCGTTGCCGGAGGAACAAGCGAAGAGACCAATACCTTAGCGCATGGCGCAGTTTCGTCTGTTGTGGGCAGAGACGGGCAGAGCAAAACCGCGCTTTCTTTCAAAAACCCAAACAGCTACATTGCCTCTGAAGAATATGGCGGCAAATTTTCCGTGGCTGTTGCCTTTGATATAAGCGCATGGATAAGGATAGAGAATTTGCCGCAGAAATCTGCCCAGCCGCATAATCTTATAGGCAAGTTCAGCGCGGATTCCTCGGCTATGCCTTCGGAATTCAGCTTGGCTCTTTTGAACGGTGCATGTGGGACGCAGGAGCCTGTGTTTGCATTCTTTTTAACGGATTTAACGGATGAAACATCATCTATCGCTTGCGAACATGCTGTTTTATCTAAAAAGCCGGTTAAGGCCGGTTCATGGATTTTTGTGGAAGCAAAGTGGGACGGGCATTATTTGACGCTTTACCAAGACGGCGTTGCAACAGCCAAGGAAGAGAGGATTTTGGCGGTTTTGCCATATTCCAAGCTGCCTGTTTATTTGGGCAAATCCAAGGTTCCATTTGCCATTGACGGACTTTCATTAAACGCGGAGGCACTATGACCATAGATGAAAACATAAACGAGACGGAAGAAGCAGTGTGCGTAGCAAACAATTCAGGGCGCATACTAACCGCCAACAAACGTTTTTGCAAAATGTTCGGCTTTGACCAAAACGAGGTCAGGTGGCATTATCTGTGCGATTTATATCGCCACAAAAACGAATTTGGCTCCATTCCCGAAAAGGAAGAGGTTCTGCAAACCAGAATGCGCAGCCGCTCAGGGCGCAGCTTTCCCTGCATCCTAACGCGACGTGCAACAAAATCCGCAGAGGGAATTCCGCTCCTTATGCACTACATACAAAGGGTTGCATAGGCATCAAAAAAATTTCTAAATTCCCCCCTGATGCCGTCAGAACCAAACAACAATTTAGGCGTTGTTCAGCCTAAGGATTTTGTTTTAAAATCCGAAGAGGGCTTTGCATTGGAAAGCGGCGCGGTTTTGCCTGAGCTATGTATTCGCTACGAAACCTACGGTTCTTTTAAGAATGGCTCTGCACCGGTTGTATGGGTTTGCAGCCCTTTGACTATGGATGCCCATGCCGCTGGCTTCCTCGAAGAGGGCAATCAAAAAACCGTTGGCTGGTGGGATGCCCTTATAGGCCCTGGCAAGCCGATAAATACCGATTACTTCTTTGTGGTTTGCAGCAACACGCTTGGCGGCTGCAAGGGAACAACAGGCCCTGTTTCCATAGACCCAAGAACGGGCAAGCCTTATGGCTCCAAGTTCCCCCACATAACTATATGCGACATGGTGAATGCGCAAAAAAAATTAGCCGATTATTTAGGGATAAAAATAATCTCTATGGTCATAGGTGGCTCGGTAGGCGGCTTCCAAGCATTAACTTGGGCGTTGGAATATCCCGATAATGTTAAAAGGTGTGCTGTGATAGCCAGCGGAACAAAACTATCGGCGCAAGCTCTCGGCTTTGAAATTGTAGGGCGCAGCATTATTTTAGATGATGAAAAAAAGGGCCTTGCCAATGCGAGAAAAATGGCGCACATAACCTATCTCTCCGCAGAATCCATGAAGAGCCGCTTTGACAGCGCAGAGCATTTGCCAAGCGATCCGGAAAAGTTTTACACGGGATTTGCCCTTGAAAATTACTTGAACCATCAAGGCGAAAAATTTATGGAACGTTTTGATGCGAACAGTTATTTGCACCTTACATGGGCGCTGGATAATTTTAGCTTGGAACAGAAATACGGTTCTCTGGAAAACGCGGTGTCTCGCCTCAAGTCCGAATTTTTGTGCGTTCATCTGAGCAGCGATTGGCTTTTTACACCGGAAGAATCTCAAAAATTAGCATGGGCTCTTTTGAACCAAAAGAAAATTGTGAGCAGCGTGGAGCTAAATACCAATCTGGGGCATGATGGCTTTTTGCTGGAAGTGCATGATATGGGCAATTTGCTGTCTCGTTTTTTAGACCCGCAAGCGGTTGATAATCCCGATGAGAAATATGTTCATTTTGCATTTGGCAACAAAAAAAATATAAACAGGATTTTTGATTTTATACCTGCAAATTCAAGCGTTTTAGATATAGGTTGCGGAAATGGGCACTTGCTGCACATCTTGTGGCGCGAAAAGCAAATCGCTGGCTTTGGCCTTGACCGTTCCTTCAACAGCGTTCTGCATTGCCTTAATTACGATGTGCCTATTATACAAAGCGATTTGAACAAAGACGGGCTTTTGCAAATAGCGGACAATAGCTTTGATTTTGTGATTTTCAACAGAACCCTGCAAGAAACGCAAAACCCGCGTGATGTTTTGCTGGAGATATTGCGCATAGGTAAGCAGGCGATTGTAACTTTCCCAAATTTTGGAAACTGGGTGGTCCGCAAAAATCTATTGTTGAAAGGGCGTATGCCAAAAAGCAGATCTTTGCCTCATGAATGGTATAACACCCCGAATATCCATCTATCCACGCTCCTCGATTTCACCACGCTTTGCAAAGAAGAGGGTATTTCCATAAAATCCATGGAGTTTGCGAATAGCAATATTATAAGCAAGCTCTTAACCAAGCTCGGTTTAAAGAACTTGGGCGCAGAGCAGGTTATTGCCGTTATTGAAAAAACGTAGCTTTGGGATTGCGTTTTTTATTTGCTGTAGTATTCCACAACTAGCTGTTCGTTCAGCTTTACCGGGATTTGGTCGCGGAGAGGAACATTCACCAGCTTGGCTTCCATTTTATCTTTGCTAACCGACAAGTAATTAGGGGCTTCGGGTGCGCCTTCTATAGCCTCTTTTATCTGCGGATGTTTTTTGGATTTTTCGCGAACCGCTATTAAATCATTTGCTTTAACATTTAAGTTCGGAGAAAAGCTGCGCTGCCCGTTCACTTGAAAATGCCCGTGAGCAACATACTGGCGCGCCGCAAAAATAGTGCGGGCAAAACCAGCGCGAAACACAAGAGCGTCCAGCCTTGTTTCCAGGAGCTGCATAAGGTTATCCCCGGAGGAACCGTCTCTGCGGTTTGCCTCTATGTAGATTTTGGCAAGCTGTGCCTCTGAGATATTGTAGGTGAATTTAAGCCTCTGTTTTTCAACGAGCTGCTGTTTATAAACGCCCGCATTCTTTTTACGGCTCATGCCGTGCTGGCCAGGGGGGAATTTGCGGCGTTCTAAAACTTTCTGGGTTTTGGGAGTAACTGCCAAATCCAACGATCTGGCAACCTTTGCTTTGGGACCTCTATAGGCCATATTCTACCTCGTAAGGAAGCTCTTTGGTTAAGCCTTTCAACAGGCAGAGCTTGGCTCTGCTGAAAGGGAAGCATAAAAATAGCAATTTTTTTGGGAAATGCAGGAGTAATTTTCCTCAAAAAGCCACTGGCCGCTATTTATAATCACGCCTTCTGGCACTTTCCACAGCCCGCCGCAATGGTTATGCCCATGTACAAAGGTATCGCAGCCGTTTTTTTGCATAATTTCCCTTATTTTAGGCAAAAAATCCTTTTCCAAAATCCGCTTTTTGTTGAAGTTTCTGCTGTTTGAGCCAACGGAAAGGGCAAAACGCATCCCTATATCAGGGTGGAGCCACTTGAATAAGAACCTGTTCGGTTTAAAATCCAAAACTTTCCTGAAAAGCCTGTAAGAGTCATCTGTTTTTGCCAAGCCATCTCCGTGGCAAATATAAACCCGCCTGCCATGAAGCTCCGCCACTATATGCGAGCAAGTCTCTATACCAAGCTCACGTTCAAAAAAATTCCCGTAAGCAAAGTCGTGGTTGCCCTTCATCAACTTAATTTCGCAGCCGCTATCCTTTAAATCCGCAAGCGCTCTTAAAATTTTAAAATGCGGCGATGGCGTGTAAAAATTATATTCATACCAAAATTCAAATAAATCGCCAACTATAAATAGGTGAGTAGCCTTGCCCTCAAGCTCTTTTAAAAAGCTCACCAAGTGTTCTTCGCGCCCATGCACCGAACCGTCTGGCAAAACTCCCAAATGCACATCAGAAATAAAATAAGCAGCCTTCATCAATTAACCATAGCTTTAAATTCATCAAAAATTTTTCGCATCCTCTCTTTATCCAAATCCCCGTAAACCGCAATCACAATCCCATTGGAGAGCCTGCTTGCCAGAACCGTGCTATCCTGACCGTAAAAATTATTTTCCCACTTGTTTTTGTAAGCCTTCCAATGCTTTTCAGAAACAGGAGTTGGGCTGCGGGCGCAAACCCAAGTGAAATCCGCATCTCTATAACGCCTAGCCAGCATTATAAACGGAGCTTCAACGCCTAGAAAATAATCTCTCTGCACGGAAACATCTTCATCCGGGCGGCTGTTTTTTAAGCTGAAGCTGCGAAAATCCATACTTGCGCTGGTATCTTTGGCTGGGAATCTCTTTGTGAACTGCACAAGGGAATCCAGCGTAGAGGAATTTTCAGATATAGGCAGAGTATAAGAAAAGATAAAAAGACGCCTGCCACGTTTTAAAAACCTCTTTCTTTCATTTTCCGATAAAATTTCAACATTCTCTATTATGCTATCTGTGTTGTAAAAAAAAGCCCTAGCATACATTGAATTTTCAAACTCGCAAATAGAAATTTTCATTGTATCGCCATTGCTCATGGCATAGAACAAATCCGCTTGTTTGTTTGAGTACGTATAAGGCTCCGGCTCTCTAAAATAAGCGTTAAAGGGAATATCCCCGCTGAGGCGTATTTTTTGCAAATCAAATTCCGCAACGCTTGGGTCTTCAATGGAGCAAGCCAAAAAAAACAGAGCTATTGCCACCAAAACTTTTCTCAAAAGAGATCCCCCCACGCTCTAACCTCATTGTTCCCTGCCAATGCTCCAGCCCTTTTTCTAAAAATAGCGGCGGCAGCTATCATTGCTCCGTTGTCTGTGCATAGCGGGGGAGTGGGGAAGGTAAAATTTATTCCTCTTTTTTCCGCCCGCTCGGCTATGAGTTCCCTGAGCCTGTAGTTTGCGCTAACGCCTCCGCACGCAAGGAGATTTTCAACGCCTTGTTTTTCCGCTGCGTTAACCGCCTTCAAAGACAGAATATCCGCCACCGCCTCTTGCAAACTCGCACATATATCCGCAATATGCTCCTTTACAAATTCCTCTCCCTTTGTTTGAACATAGCGCAGAACGGCTGTTTTTAATCCGCTAAAGGAAAAATCAAAATTATTCGCTTCGTTCAAGGCTCTGGGAAATTCGTGAAAATTTCTGTTCCCGTTTTTTGCTAACTTGCTGATTTCCGCCCCGGCAGGGTAGCCAAGCCCAAGAATTTTCCCGCTCTTGTCAAAAGCCTCGCCTGCTGCATCATCCCTTGTTTTGCCTATTGAAGTGTATTTGAAGTCCGGTTTTACCAATACGAGTTCGGTGTGGCCGCCAGAGACTATTAGAGCAATGTCTGAGCTTTGATTTACTTGATTAAAGGATTTGCAGGAATATATGTGGCCTTCCAAATGGTTTATTCCGTAACATTCTATGTCTAAATCCTTTGCCAAGCCTTGCGCAAAATTGGCTCCTACCAATAGCGAGCCAACCAAGCCAGGATTGCTGGTGAAGGCTATTTGGCCTATCTCCTCTATACCGATTTTTGCCTCCGACAATGCTTGCTCTAACACAGGGACTATTTTTTCCAAGTGTGCGCGAGAGGCAAGCTCTGGCACAACGCCGCCCCAAGCCTTATGTTCGTCTATTTGGCTGTAGAGGCAATTGGATAAAATTTCAATTGAATTTTCATCTTCCAGCAACACAGCGCAGGCGGTATCATCGCAGCTGCTCTCTATTCCAAGCCATATATTTTTTTTAAAGATCGTTTTCCTCATCATTCTTAACGATTTCTACTAGGCGAAATTTCTCAGGAAGAATTTGCCAATTGTTAATGAAGTAGGGGATATGCACGGTCGGTTTAAGCTCGTCCGAGTCTTCTATGGAAAATCTTGAAAATGCGATGTAGAGGTTTATATCCTGCGGATTTATTTTAGAGAGCATTTCTCTTCCGCCAGTTACTTCAACATCGGCTTTTGAAGGCGAAAGCGAATAGGTTTCCCTGTCAAAATTTCCTATCAGCCGCACGGGAATACCGGAAAATATCCTGTGGGCAAGAGGCTCAATTTGCACTTGCACAAATAATGCTGTATCTAAAATGTTAACCGTGGAATTGAGCGAAGACAGGTCTAATTTTATAGGCAGCGAATTGCTCCATTTTAAATTTGTTATGGAAGTTTCTTCTGTTGGTACCTGCTTCACTTTTGCTATGGCGTTTCTGGCTCCAGAGATAAAAACGGAATCTGGCATTAGCTTGGGTTTGCCGAGCAATGTGAACCCAGGCGCGGCGGAAACTTGAAACATAGGCTGCACTGGGATTTTTTGCTCTATTCTCGCATCTAATTCTACGCCCAAGAGGTTTGTTTGCGAATGGTGCAACATCTTTATGTCTGGTATGCTGGGCGAAACAAGGTTTATGCGTTCGCCTGATATTCTGGAATAACCCAAAGGCATATCTTTTAGATTTATTTCAAGCCTTGCGGAACGGTTTAGCCTTAGGCTTATTAAGTTTATAGCGCTGCCTTCCAATTGCGCGTACAAGGTTGTTGGCAAAGGATTAACCAGCGCCATATTATCTTGGAGATGCATCACTCTAACTGGCAGTTCAATCTCGGTTCTAGCTTCTTCTCTAGAAACCACGCTAAACCAAATCAGACATCCGCACAGCAGGGATAAAAACTTAATTGAATGCTCTACAAAGAATTCCTTTATTCTTTCAAACATCTAGCGACCTTTTAAACCACGCCCAATTTCTTTTGGTAAGAACTTAGAGATTCTATAGCATTTGTTAGAACGTGAATAAAGTCTTGCGCACCGGATGCTTTCAAATCCTCGGCCTCCTTTGGGTTGCCTGCAACTATGCGAATGATATTTGGGAATTCCTTTTCAAGAGCTGGGAAAATTTCCTTTGCGAGTCCCAAATATTCATCGTCTTTGGAGCAGAGAACAACTATTTGCGGAGCGTTCTTTTTCACAAGTTCAATGCCCTCTGCGACATTGGGAATTCCGTTGGTGTCTATAACCGTGTAGCCTGCGCAGCCGAAGAAATTTTTTATGAATGTTGCCCGTGCAAGCCTCATAGCCAAGTCCCCAGCAGTCCATAGGAACACTTTTGGTGCGCTTCCGGTCTTTTTGGCGTATTCTTCCGTCTGCAAGCGGAGCGTTTCAAATATTTCCGCACCGCGATGGATATCCAATTTATATTGGATTTTGTCAACCATCTTTTCTTGCAAATTTGGGTACTGGTTTGTGCCTATGAACACTTCGCGACGCTGTGCGATTAATTTTTCCTTTTGCTTGCGGCTTTCGTCTATGGATTTTTGAACCGAGCCATTTTGGAGAGCGGCGAGCAAGCCGCCTTCGCTTTCCAGTTTTTTAACAGCATTGAGAGACATGGATGCTACCTGCTCCGTTAGGGTTTCTATATAATAGGAACCTGCGGAAGGGTCAACTATTTTGTTGAACTTGCATTCGTTTTTGAGGAGCAACTGAATATTGCGAGCTATGCGGTTGCTAAATTCATCAGGTTTTTTGAATATAGCATCGTAGGGGATAACGGTGATAGAGTCTGCGCCTGCTATGGCGGCACTCATAGTTTCGGTTGTTGCACGGAGCATATTCACATTGGAGTCGAATAATGTGGCATTCCACATAGAGGTGCTAACATGGATTTTTGCCGTGCTTGTAACTCCGTACTGTTTTAAGATGTTTGCCCATAAAACGCGCAAGGCGCGGATTTTTGCGATTTCAAGAAAATACCTTGAACCTACGCTCACGCTAAACGATATTTGCGAGGCTGCCTTTTCCGCTGGGATACCTTCGTCTGTAAGGACGTTCATGTATTCCAAGCCTGTGGATATGGCAATGCTGATTTCTTGAATGATATTTGCGCCGGAGTTGTGGTAAGGGTGTGTTTTGACGGTTAGGTTGCCATCGGCTTTTTTCACCGCATCTTTTAAGGAATAGTTCCCTTCTGCTATAGGGTCGTAGATGATATTGCCTTTGGCACCTTCCGGGGGCAGAAAGTCAAAGTAGAGTTTGCTCGAATCCAAGCCAGTGACTAGCGCATCAAAATCCGCTTTGCTTTTGACGTTCTGCCCGTGCAAAAAGCAAACCGCTTCCGCTCCGCGCTCAAAAGCGTGTTTTGCGGCGGCATTGGCGGCTGGAATGTCTTGTTCGTATACGTTTTCCCTGATTTCCCAGTTGTTGTCCGTTTTTTTGGTTCCTCTAGCAAAAGGGAACTCGCCGGGTAAATTGTTCAAGAGCCAAGAAACGCCGTCCGCATCTTCTTTGCGGTAATAAGGCTTAACGGAAATGCCTTCTAGGGTTTTCCATACCAATTTTTTTTCGTAATCTGCACCTTTAAGGTCTGCTTGTATGGCTGCTTCCCAGTCTTCTGTGGAAACTGCGGAAAATTCTGCGAATAGTTTTTCTTGGCTCATATTGTCCTCTAATTAGAAATACTGGGAGATAATATAGAAATTATTTTGCCCCCGAATTTTCCAGTATCTCAACAATATTTGCAAAACCCTTGTTTTTAGCGTGTGCCAAGGGGGTAACGCCGTCTTTATCCGGCAAATTGACGTCTGCACCGGCATCAACAAGCATACGCACAACCTCCGTATGCCGCTCACCGCCATCTCCCAGTATTATTGCCTCTAGCAACGCGGTCCAGCCAATTTTGTTTATATGATTAACACGAACATCTGTCTTTAATAGCTCTCTTATAATTTCAACGTGTCCGCGGTCGGCAGCGCGGATAAGCCCTGTCCCGTTGTAACTGTCCGTGCAGTGGACATCTGCCCCTGCTTTGAGGGTTTTCATCAGCAGCTCCGTAAATCCATCGGAGGTAGAAATCAGATATGCGCTTTGCAGGGTGTTGTCTTTCATATTCACATCTGCGCCAGCGGCAATCAGCAAATCTACAATTTCGAGGTTGTTTTTATAAGCAGCAGCCACAAGGGCACACACGCCTTCCTTGCCCTGCGAGTGTACATAAACGCCCTTCCCCAGCAGTGATTTAACCGTTTCTGCATCTCCTTTTTCCGCGGCACTTATGAGCTGCAAACCATCTTTCCTCGCCTGCTCGGAATAAACTGTTTTTGCCATTGTGTTGGTCTCCTTTTTACCTTTTTGTAAAGTAGTAAACTTAGGTTTGCTTAGGTAGTAAGGTTCTATGAGATTTACTATATTTAAAGCAATGCAGTTATTTAGCATATTAGAAGCGAGCAAATGGGCAACGGATTACATTGTGCGGGAGTGTTTATTATGAAGAAAGACGAGATTATATTTGTAATCACAAAAAAAGAGCTACAAGATGAAGCAAAAGAACGAATTGGCAGGGAACTTACTGAGAGAGAAATAGATATTGCAATTGATGGTTTTGAGTGGGGTTTGCGAACTATGGCTGTTGACGTTACTTATGACACAATTTTTACGGAAATGATAAAATGAAAGCTTTGTCTATATTTAGTTTGAACCGTTTGAAAAAAGACAGAGCGGCTTATTCGGAAAGTATATTTCATTTGAGAAGGAAGTAAATATGGAAGAACAATTTTTACAGTTTATAGAAACATCATTAAGGCAGATACAATTGCATAAACAGATTGCGGCTGGATGTGGTGTGAGTGACGATATGATAGAATTACATAATAAATTGATTAACTATTGTAACCAATTAAAAGAAATTGTACAAAATACAAAATTAGCTCCTAACTATGTAAGTTTATTTCAAAATGATATAAGTAATACATTAGGAAATTTACCTTATCGAGGTCATGAAAATATCCAATTTTTACAATCTAGAAATAACAAAGAACGATGCAAGGTCAATATCGAAAATATAAAAAACAACTTAGCAGAACTATTAAAGCACATAGTATTTAATCTTGATTTTTTCCAAAAACTAAAGTTTTTCAATAATAATATAGTAGCAGTTGGGGCTAATGGTAGTGGAAAAACTACTTTATCTAACAAGTTAAAACAATATTTACCAAACTCAGGTGTTGTTATTGCAGCACAAAAAATTTTAATTATTCCTACGTTTAGCAGTATTTCTAATCAAAATCAAACTTCACAAAAATTACAGCAGACACAAGTAGCAGATAAATCTCTCAAAGTAACATATTCTACAGAAAATAGAAATGATGCTTATCGTTTATTAGTTCATCTTGGAGATGAATTTAAAATTTTACTTGATAATCTATTAGCAGATAGAAATGCTAATAGAAATAAATTTTGTGATGCTTTTCAAAAAGGGGATAGAAATCCAACTTTACTTGAAACAAAATTAGATATGGTATTAAAAATATGGAACTCACTAATTCAACATAGAGTATTAGAATGTAATGACGGAATAAATTTAACGTTGCAAACAATAGACAAAACAAGTAGCTATCCTGTACACCAAATGAGTGATGGAGAAAAAGTAGCTCTATATCTGATAGCCCAAGTCTTACAAGCTCCTCAAAATGGATTTATTATTATCGATGAACCTGAAATGTTTTTGCATAAGACAATTTTAAAAAAATTATGGGATAGGTTAGAACAAGAACGACGAGATTGTATTTTTGTGTATTTAACGCATGATTTGGATTTTACAACAAGTAGAATTGCAAAAAAAATTTGGATAAAGTCTTATACTCCGCCTGATAATTGGGAAATAGAGAATATTCCTGAAAACGACTTGCCTGAAACATTATTACTTGAATTATTGGGTAGCAGAAAAACCATTTTATTTTGTGAGGGAAAAAAAGATGGAATTGATGAAAAAATTTATAATTGCTTGTTTCCTGAATACACTGTAACTCCTGTTAAAGGTTGTTTTGACGTAATCAATTATACAAAAGTGTTCAATAAAATTAAAAATGCCACAACAAAAGCAATAGGAATTATTGACACGGACCACCATAATAGAGACAGGTTAAGTGCTTTAGAGTCTGAAAATATATTTGCACTGGATGTTGCTGAGATAGAAAACCTTTTATTAGATGAAGAATTTTTAAGATTGGTAGCAAAAGAATTTAAAGTAGTTGAAGAAAAAGCTGTTGATGATATTATACAAGGTATAATGTACCAATTTAAACAAGATATTGAATTGCAAGTATCCAATTATGTATCAGCAAAAATTGATTATTATTTCAAAGATTCAAATTTAAAAAAAGGAAACTCACAAGAAGATATTGAAAATAATTATACAAAATTTGTAGAAAAAATACAAATTCCCGATTGGTTTTCTCAAAGAAAAGCAGAATTAGTACAAATTATTGATAGCAATGATTATAAAAAGATGATTTTCACATATAATAACAAAGGATTAAAAGCAATAGTTCAAAAACATTTTAAAATTTCAGATTATATGGATAGAGCTATCAAATTTCTACAATCAAATAAAGAAGCTCAAAATATCATTCGAAATCACTTACCACAAAAAATTATCAATTATACCACTAACTAACCACCAAAATCTCACATTCAACAAGTTATAATCAAATAGCTTGCGACATAAGTTTCAGAACTACAACCCTGAACCCGCCTCTATGCCATTCCATTTCAGGCTTTTGGGAAAGGATAGAATTGCCTTGTACTCATTTATACATTCATTGAGTACAAATTTCGGAACAAGTATTTTTGAACCCGTTGCCAAATCGTTGGCACAATTAAATTTTGCCAGTGCGGAACAACAGCAAACAGCAGGGTCGCAAATTTCATCAGAAGCGCAACAAGTTATCCAAAACATAATGGATAATCTTACAACTGCAAAGATAGCACCAAATAAATTGCAAGAAATTAAAGCAATCAGGGCAGTTTGCCAAAAGGGTAAAATGAAAATAGTTAAGCCAACAAAAGTAGATTTAAAATTAATCGGACATGATAATACAATTTATTTGTTCGACATTAAAACCGCAAAACCAAATGCTGGCGGTTTCAAAGAATTTAAACGCACACTTTTAGAATGGGTTGCAGCCACACTTGCTACAAATCCTACTGCAAAAATTCAGACTTTAATAGCCATTCCGTACAATCCATACGAACCGCAGCCATACAATCGTTGGACAATGAGAGGAATGCTTGACCTTGAAAATGAATTAAAAGTTGCTGAAGAATTTTGGGATTTTCTCGGTGGAAAAGGTGCTTATAATGAATTGCTCAACTGTTTTGAAAAGGCTGGCATTGAATTAAGACCCGAAATTGATGAGTATTTTGCAAGATTTAATAAATAAAATTTGAAAGAAAACCCCTTTCCCTTCAAAATTTCTATTTTCTTTTGAAGGGAAATTTTATGAAATTCAAAGCTGTACAATACGAAGAATACCGGTGGCATAGTACCATTGATACCGATATGCTGTCTAGAAGGCAGAGGAAAACTATTGTCGATAAATATAATGCCTGCTTGCCCTGCAAAATTGAAAAGGCGGATTTTCCCGTAAATTCAGAACTTCAGGCAGAAATTGATGATGCTCTTATTTTAGTAATCCGTTTTGATGAAATGCTAAAAAGCAAAAGCTATAACATTCCAGCGATAATGCTCAGGAGCGAATCCGCCTCTAGTTCCCAAATTGAAAACTTAACGGCTTCTGCCAAAAACATAGCTATAGCGGAGCTAGATAGCAAGGCTCCAAAAAATTCTCGCATTATAGCGGATAACATTTCTGCTATGAAAACAGCTCTCTCACTTGATTCAGAAATCAGTTTAAACTTAATTACTGAAATTCATAAAACATTGCTTTGCAAAACAAATGCTGGTATTGCAGGGAAAATAAGAGAACAACAGGTATGGGTTGGCGGGGATAACCTAAGCCCTGGCAAAGCAACTTTTGTTCCGCCTCACAGCAAGCATATAAAAGAGTATTTAACAGACTGGGTAACATTCTCAAACCGTATCAATTTAAACCCAATTATTTTGGCTGCCGTATCTCACGCTCAGTTTGAAACCATTCATCCTTTTATAGATGGGAATGGAAGAACTGGGCGGGCACTTATGCAAAGAATACTTAAAAATAACGGCATCTTTAAAAATTCTTCGCTGCCTATTTCGATTGGATTATTGAATAAAATAGATGCTTATTATTCTGCGTTAAACGAGTTCCACAACGGAGATTATATTCCCATTGTAAAGGAGATATCCAAGGGAATGGTTTTCGCTGTGCAGATTGGCAGTTCAATGGTTGCTAAAATTGACGATATGATGAATACTTGGAAATCAAACATCAAGGCAAAAGAGAGTTCAAATGTTTGGAAATTAGTAGATATTTTGGTTGAAAACCCTGTTGTTGATGCAAAATTTGTCTCTGAAAATTTGAATCTTTCATTGAAATCTGCTTATAACATTCTGCAAGATGCCCACAATTTTGGCGTACTAAAACCTATTGGAAAGGTGAATCAAAATATGAAATTCGAAGCTACAGACATAACAGATTTGATAGATGAAGTGATGAGCAAAGACGGAATGCGGAGGAGTAAGTAACTTAAAACGGAATACCAATGCCGAAGTTGGCATCTATAAGCGGAAAAAAGCCAAAACATTTACCATCGCAATTAAAGGTATACAAGTTCCCATACAAGCTACCAAAACCAATTCCAATATCGGCAAACATAGACACTCTGGAAAACTTCAATGAATAACCAGAATAGCCCATAATATCTAACCAAATTGAATTACGGGCTGCTGGAATTTCTGGGAATAAGTGGCGACCATCGTAATAAAATGCGCCGGTTTGCATTTGCCAATAAAAGCCCTCGCCTTTCCTGTCATAATAAACACGCATTCCAATATCACTGCCGACTCTAAGTTGTTTAAACCGCTCACCATCCAGACCCCTTTCCTCTTTTGGCACTTTAAATAAACTGGGTTTAATTATCAACGCTCGCTTTAAATCAAATGGAATTTCAATTGTTGAGTATATTATATATGTTGGATTTTCTGAAATGCCTAATAAAAAAAAAGCGGATGCAAATAAACTGAAACTCTGGTGTTATTATGTTCTAAGGCTTCTTCCTGTTCGTTTGCATAGGAAATGGAAATTATTAATAAGGCGAAGCAGGTAAATGTTCTTCCCATTTTTGTAATATAGTAAATATCTTTTTCTGGGGGCTTAGCGTTCAAATGGCGTATCTTTTTTGAATTTTCTATATTTGTAATATGAAATTAAAAGATTCGGCAACAATAGTGTATTCAGCAAAGCCACAGATGCTTACTATCAGCATTTTAAAAAATGATGTTATAGATATTTTGAAATGCTTGGCTAATATGAAGTTGATTAAACTGGAAACAGACCTTGGCAATGAGCCTAACGATGAAACAAAAAAAATAATTGAGGAAACCAATGCAGGAATAGGCATTGCCAAATTTAAGAATGTTAAAAGTTTTATGGAAGATTTAAGGAAGTAGAATGCTTGAGGTAGTTCGTTCATCTGTTTTTAAAAAAGAAATTAAAAAAATCAAAGATGAAGACGTTTTTGCAGAATTAGAAATAGTTGTAACTTTATTGGTGAAAAATTTACCATTGCCAGAAAAATACAAGTTGCACCCTTTGTTTGGCAATTATAAAAAATATATGGAATGCCATTTAAAACCAGATGTTTTATTGATTTTTAGAATTATAAGAACTGAATTGTACCTATATAGAATAGGTTCTCATAGCAATTTATTTAAATAGTCGCTTTCTTTTTTCTACCTTACCTCACATGTGCGGAATAGTTGCATACATTGGTTTTAGGCCGGCGTTGCCGATTTTGATAGATGGTTTGAAAAAGCTGGAATATAGGGGCTATGATAGCTCCGGCATTAGCTTGTTGAGCAAAGGCAAAATGAAAACTATAAAGGCGGTTGGCAAAATAAAGGAATTGGAAAAAAAGCTGGAGAAAGAGGAATTAGATGGTTTTTTGGGAATTAGCCACACGCGCTGGGCAACACACGGCGAACCAACTGAAATAAATGCGCATCCGCACCTCTCGGCAAACGGGAAAATTGCCGTTGCTCACAATGGAATTATTGAAAACTACGTTCTGCTAAAAAAACGCTTGCTAGCAGATGGGGTGAAGTTTGTTTCGGAAACTGATACAGAAGTTTTGGCTCATTGGATAGCAAAATTTTACGAGGGCAATTTGGGCAAAGCGGTTTTAAAGGCTCTGGAATCTGTGGAAGGAACTTTTGGGCTTGCGGTTATCTGCGAAGATGAACCCGATGTTTTGGTTGGGGCAAGGCGTGGCAGCCCCCTTTTGCTGGGGATTGGCGAAAATGAGAGTTTTTTGGCAAGCGATTTTTCCGCGATAGCTGGGCACACGCAAAAGATAGTTTACCTGGAAGATAACGATGTTGCAATAGTTAGCAAGGGAAATTTTGAAATAAAAGACATAAAAGATAAAAGCGTAAACCGCGAGATTCAAGAAATTGCAGCAGATATGGAATTTGCGCAAAAGGGCGACTATCCGCATTTTATGCTCAAGGAAATTTTTGAACAACCAGAAGCCATTAAGAACTGCACAAGAGGCCGCCTGCTTTTGGAAGAGGGCAATGTTAAGTTAGCCGGGCTGGATAATTCGTTGAGGGAACTTCGCTCCATAGACCGCATAATAATAATAGCTTGCGGAACAAGCTATTATGCGGCGATGGTAGGGGAGTATTTGATAGAGGAGTGGGCTGGAATTCCCGTTGAAGTGGAATACGCCTCCGAGTTCCGCTACAGAAATCCCATAATAGGTTCAAACACCTTGGTTTTCACAATATCGCAGAGCGGCGAAACAGCGGATACCTTTGCCGCACTCAAAGAAGCGCAGAACAAAGGGGCAACTGTGCTATCTATATGCAATGTGGTTGGCTCAACCATAGCCAGAGCCTCAAACGGCGGAGTTTATCTGCACATAGGGCCAGAAATTGGGGTTGCAAGCACAAAGGCTTTTAACGCGCAGGTGACCGTTTTGGCTTTGGTAGCCCTTTTGCTGGGGCGGCAACGCAGGCTCTCCGCTGTTCAGGGAATGGAAATTGCGCAGGCTATAAGTTCCCTGCCAGCCGCGATGGAGCAAACATTGAAGCTAAATGCCGAGATTATGGAAATTGCAAAAGTGTATTGTAATCATACAAATTTTCTCTACTTGGGCAGGCACTATCATTATCCAGTTGCTATGGAAGGCGCGTTAAAATTAAAGGAGATAAGCTACATTCACGCGGAGGGTTATCCCGCCGCAGAGATGAAGCACGGCCCCATAGCGTTGATAGATGCGAATATGCCCGTGGTGATAGTGGCTCCCAAAGATGCTCTTTTTGATAAAATTGTCTCTAACGCAAGGGAGATAAAAGCCCGTAGCGGAAAGCTGATAGTTATAACAACCGATGACTGCGCTCCCTTTGACGAAATTGCCGACCACATAATAAAAGTGCCTTCTGTGAACAGCGCGTTGATGCCTGTGATAACGAGCATTCCTTTGCAGCTTTTGGCATATCACATTGCGGTTTTGCGTGGCAACGATGTTGACCAGCCGAGGAATTTGGCAAAGAGCGTGACGGTGGAGTAATGGCTAGGGTAGCTATAATAATTCTGTTAGCCTTTTTTATAAATTCGGTGTTTTTTTTGGCGGTCCCTGTTTTGAACGCTTTGTTTTTTTCAAAAGATTATGGCAAAAACGATAAGGATAAAATTGTAAGCCGCGATGTTGAGGTTTTGGTTCAAGAGCAAAAAAAGGAAATTCAAAAAAGAGAGATAAGGGAAATTCCGCGAAGCACTCCGTTTAAGCCCAACCAAGCGCAGAACAGCCTTAACAAAGGAATAAAGGGCTTCTCAATGGATTTATCCCTAGCAGGAGCGGGGGAGAGCGGAGTTTCAATAGGCAGCGGCGGGATGGAGAACGCCATTTACGATGCCTCGGAAGTTGAGGTTGAGGCAAAATTGCTGAAAGAGGTTACGCCAGAATATCCTGTGCAAGCAAAGAAGCGCGGAATTTCTGGCTATGCCAAAATTTATATGGTCATAGACAGGAACGGAAATGTCTCTGAGGCTTTTGCAACGGCGGTTGAACCAGCAGGTTTGGGTTTTGAAAAAGAGGCGTTAGCGGCGGTGAAGCAATACAAATTTTCCCCAGCCCTTGTGGGCGGAGTTCCAGTCCAGCAGAGGTTTACAAAAGAGTTTAGGTTTGTGCCGTGAGCAAAATTTTCTATATTAACCCCCGACCCTCTGCTATAAGGTATGGCAAACTTATTGGCTAGTTGAGAATGGAGAGTTGAGAATTGAGAGTAAGAAACCACGAAATGCAAAAGAATAGAGACGCTGCAAAGCATTTCTCTCAGAGTACTCTTCATTCTCAACTCTCAACTAAGCATCTCGCTTTTAACACTTTGACCCCCCCCC
>Ga0268262_10001643_pt1 | contig 27266 bp, 17 predicted proteins | sample TergutNc150P3_FD_190354 | JGI IMG/M metagenome (GOLD analysis project Ga0268262, IMG submission 190354) | Nasutitermes corniger P3 segment gut microbial community from laboratory colony in Florida, USA - Nc150 P3 (SPAdes) (version 2) | ecosystem: Host-associated > Arthropoda: Insects >... | reverse complement strand
AAAATATTTCAAAATTTCCGGGTCGTCGTCCACAACCAAAATTTTGACGTTGCTCCAATTTACGCCTTTCATAATACTTTGTACAGCCGCGTCTTCGCCGCGTTTTATTTGTACCGTAAAATAAAAAGTCGAACCTTTGCCTAATTCCGATTCTACCCAAATTTTTCCGCCCATCATCTCGACGATGCTTCTGCAAATCGAAAGTCCCAGCCCCGTGCCGCCAAACTTGCGCGTCGTGTTCATTTCCGCCTGCTCAAAAGGACGAAACAAATTTTCATACTGTTCCTTGCTTATTCCGATACCCGAATCGCTTACTTTGACTTGTATGGTGCAAACGCCGTTTTCTTCGCTCAAAAAGCGCGTATCCAAGCGGATTAGTCCTTTTTCGGGAGTAAATTTTGTCGCGTTAGAGAGCAAATTCGTAATTACCTGCGCAAGCCGCTGGTCATCGCCTACGAGCGTTTTGGGGATAGACCTATCGATTTGCACGGTAAATTCCTGCTGTTTTTCGCTCATTCTGAAATTTACGATTCCCGCAATTCGCTGCAACATTTTTTCAAAAGAAAATTCGACGGGCGAAAGTTCGAATTTGTTCGCCTCGATTTTGGACATATCCAAAATATCGTTGATAACGCCGAGTAAATGTTTGGACGCTTCGTCTATTTTTAAGAAACAATAGTTTTTCCTTTCGATTTCGGATGAATCTTTTCCGATTTTGGTCATTCCGATTATCGAATTTATCGGAGTTCTTATTTCGTGGCTCATATTAGCCAAAAATTCGCTTTTCGCCTTGCTTGCGTTAGTCGCTTTTTCAAGCGCTTTTTTTGATTTCGCGTTGTAAAGTTCGCGCATAATCGCGTTGGAAACGGCGTTTGCCGTGGCGGCGGCGAATTCCGTTTCGCTTTCGGTCCAAGCACGTCGGGCGTTGCATTGCTCGACGGTTAAAACTCCCCAAAGTTTTCCTTCAATATAAATAGGCGAAAGTATGAATCCGCCGATGTCTATGTCGGCAAATGGCTTAAAGTCCTCGTATCCGTTTTCTCCGGCGATTTCGCACGTGATAGGAAACGTGTTCGCGCTGTCGCTATGCAGTTCGAGCGGAAAATATTTGGTCAGCAAATCCATAAATCTGAACGATTTGGCAAGATGTTTTGGCGCGTTTTCCGCATACCACGCGTTTTTAATGTGAAACGCTTTGTTTTCAATATCCGCCGACGATATAACGACTCGCGATACGTTCAGACAATTTCCGACTTTCGCTATTACGGCATTCAAAAGTTCGTCCATATCGCCGATTTCAATAAGTTTTTTCATTATTTCCGAAATTGATGACTGACGTTTTAGTCGGTCGCTAAGTTGTTTGCCGGATTTTATTATTTCCCGTTCCATTTCGGAGCGAATTACGGTATTTGCGCATAAAAGCGCGGCGGAACGCATAATTTCAATGTCGTTTTCTTGAAAAAATCTGTCGTTTTTGCGGTCTTCAAAAAGAACAAATCCCCAGCATTTGCCGCCTATAAATACCGGCGTAAAAAACACCGATACGCATCCGAGCATTTTCATCGTTTCGTGCTCCCGTCCCGTCGTAAACCGCGTCGGGCTGTTTATTTCGCCGCCGTTTGGAAGAATTTCCGCCCAAGACGGAGCAAGCATAGTAAAAGACACGTCTTGAAGCGATTCGGTAGGCGGAGTCGTTCCGCCAGATTCTCTGTCCCAGCGGTAAATCTGCGACCCGTGCAATCCGTCCAATCTTACGGAATGACGCCAAACGGAAACTCTGTCTAAATTCAAAGCGTCGGCTATCAATCTTGTGCCTTCGGACATAGTTTTTGCGAACGTTTTTTCGCTCTGCGACAAAAACAAAGCCGACATTTTATTAAGAACGTCGGTCATTCTTTCACGTTTTTCCAATTGTTTCATCGCTTCTGCGGTCGCTTTGGCGTTTTCTTTTTGCAAGACGGCGGTCGCACACACGCGAGCCATAGCACGAAACAAATCGTTGCAGTCGCTATCAAAACCCCGTTCTTTCTTATGGTCTTGAAAAGTAACGCACCCCCAAAATTTGCCGTTCGAAAAAATCGGCAATATCATTATCGACTTGATGCCGAAGTGATTCAAAAAAGAGTGTTCATCTCCTGATACTTCACTGACGCGCAAACTTACACAATCGTCTTTTGATAGAACCGAGAGCCAATGTATAATCGGTGCGGAACAAGAAACTTCTTTCATTTCATAATTCAAATGAGTCGTTCCGCCCGCGTCTCTGTCCCAGCGATAACTTTGTCCTATGCGCTTACCTTCGTCGGTATCAAAAAACCTATAAACGACTATTCTGTCCAATTCTATAGCGTCCGCTACCGGTCTAAGCCCTTCGGTCATAAGGTTGCCAAAATTTTCTTTTTCGCTGGATACCAGAATTTCTATTTCTTTGCTTAAAACGTCCGTAAAAACACTGCGTCGTGATTCCGCTTTGTTTTTTTTAACGTTGCGCTTACCCGATGAAAAAAACGGCAACCGAAAAAAAATGTTCATTGTCTTTTCCTTTTTTTATGTCCGGCACAGCACAACCCTCCCGACACGGAATCAAACCTAACGGTAAATTACTTTTTGCGCAAGCGATAATTATAAATTTTTTTTCAAAATCGCTATGCGGTAAATATATTATGCTTCCTTAAAAACAAGCGACATTAAAACGGCAGTGTCGGTTTTGTCGCAATATTTATATAAAGTTTCGGCATATAATTCTATAAACATACCTGATTTTACAACGATTTGCCTAATTCTTCCGCTCTTTTTGCCGCGGAAATTACAGCCGACATAATCGCAGCGCGCACTCCCCCGCTTTCCAAAGCGAAATTTCCCGCCGCCGTCGTTCCGCCCGCCGACATAACTTTTGATTTAAGCGCCGACGGATTTTCTTTCGTTTCCAAAACCATTTTCGCGCTTCCCATAAGCGTTTTTACCGCGCAGGAAAGTGCTACGTCATAAGTAAGTCCGGCGGCTACTCCCGCCTCGGCAAACGCTTCAATTATCGTATAAACAAACGCTGGACCGCTTCCCGACAAGCCCGTCGCCGCGTTCATTTGATTTTCTAAAATTTCAAAAGACGTTCCCAGCGAATTAAATATATATTCGACCGTTTTTTTATCGTTATCGCCGCACAAACCGTTGAGCGAATACGCAGAGCAACCCTCGCCGACGAGAAGCGGCGTGTTCGGCATAACTCTGACTATTTTCGCGCCCGACGGAAGCGTTTTTTCCAAATTCGCGACGCTTATTCCCGCGGCGATAGAAATCCAAAGCGTGTTTTTTCCGGCAAATTTGAATACCGAAAGCGCCTCTTTGATTCCCTGCGGTTTTACGGCGATTAAAATTGCGTTCGGCTCGTTTTTTTCTTCAAACCAGTAAAGCGGATTTACGGCTTTGGCAAACGCAATTTTTTCGGCGGCGGCGCTAACTTTATCCCAAACGACAAATTCTATGTCGTTTCCGTGCGCTTTGTGCAATCCGTTCACAATCGCGCTTCCCATAACTCCGCATCCCAAGACGCATATTTTCATAAATACAACCTCATAAGTCGAAATTTTTCTTTGTCGCTATATTTTTTTATTTCGTAAAATTCTTGTCGAACAATATACTATTTGCGCGAATTATTTTTTCAAAAAACTTTTGTAATTTTCCAAAATAGCGTTCGCAAAAACAGCGCCGTTACGTCTATATCCGTCAGCAGAATAATGAATTTTGTCTTTTGCCAAAAACAAGTTTAGTCCGTTTTTGTCGGATAATAAATCGTGCGTCAGTTTATGTAAATCCCAAACGGCGTAATTTTTGGTTTTGGCAATATCTTTTGAATATTGATGAATAAAATTTGTCTCGGATTTTTTCATAAATGAAATCGGCGGCGTGGTGATTAAAACCGGAATATCGCCGCATTTTTCCCTGACTTTTGAAATAAGAAGTTCGATTTGCGAAATAAAAACTTCCGAAGAAACATACGAAAACGCCTCGTTCGTGCCGAAAGATACTACAAGCAAATCCGGTGCGATAGCGGAAATTTGCTCAAAAAACATAGAATTTTGCACAAAATCTACGGCTTTGGCTCCGTTTACTCCTATTGAACTATAAATTATTCCGACGCTGTCGTTTTCCAGAAAAGCCCCGTGAAAATTATAGTTATTGTAATTCTTGTGACCGACGTAATTATTGTTTCGAGAGATATGCACGCTCGTCATCGCGGCTGGGCTTTGATATTTTGCGAAAAATTTGTTTTCGGACGACATTCCTATCAAATTGGCGGCGCCCAAATCGTTTTTGAGCGAAAAAGGCGACGTTTCGTTGGGGTAAAATAAAGTTATTTTGTCGAATTTGTAATATTCGGGGACTTCGAGCGAAATTTCAAAATTATTGTCTTCCGACACTAATCCGTATCCCGAAATTCCGAAAACGACTTCCAAAGAGCATCCCGACTTTTTTGAAATTCTGCAACTGCTCCACGAATCCTGCGACGACCACACAGCGAATTTATTTGTGTCGCCGTTTGTTTTTGCCAGATTATACGGAAAAACGAATCCCGTCCCTCCGTTTCCGAATTTGTCCTGTAAGGTTTTGCGCACTACGGACGAAAAAAAATTCCCCTGAACGTGAGAATCGCCGATGTGAAGTATATTTATTTTTTTGTGATTTTCAATGTTTTTTAGTTTTTCAAAAAACGGATACAGCGTATTCACGTTTATTATCTCGGTATTTTCATTTGAATATGTACAAAAAAATACGGTGAACAAAAAAATCGTAATTTTTTTCATAATTTATTTTATTCCTTTTTCCATATTTTTCTTGTAGTTTTTGTATTGCGAATCCAATTTTTCGTAAATCGCGTTTGCTATTACGGTAGTTCCCGGATAAGAAAAGTGAACCAAATCTTTGGAACCAAGCGGATGCTCCATACTCACCCAGCGCGCCATTGTTCCTTCGCCGCCCATAAGTTGAAACAAATTGATAAAACCGCTGTTGGTAATATTCGCGTATTCTCTCTGACTTTTCAAAAGCGGGTATACCAACGAATCGGTTTTAATTTCGGCGCCGTATTTTGCGGCTTTGTCTGCGGCGGATATAACCAAAACGTCCGCATCGGGAAAACACTCGCGCAAATGTTCGACAACTTTAATCATCTTTTCGCGATACCAATAATATGTTTTTACGTCCTGACGTATAACGTTTGCGCCGAACTGCAAAATTACCAAATCGTAATTAAAACTTTTGTCGAAAGAGTTCATAAGTTCTTTTTCTAAATGTATGAGAGGAAGTCCCGAAGAACCGCGTATGGAAAAGTTATCTATATATACGCCCGGACCTTGCGAAAAGTTAATTCCGAAAAACGGAATGTTTTGCGCGTCGATAAATTCCAAAACTATCGAATCGCCGACTCCGTTTATTCTCAAAAAATTTAATTTTTTGTCGGGATTTAACGCTGCTTCCTCTTCAAAAGACGAAGACGTAACGAGCGCTTTCGCGTTTTTGTTGTCCGATTTTCCGTATAACAAAGTAGGATTTACTATTTTCTGGCTTCCGCTTTGATACGACACCCACGAAGATTCGCCATCTTTTGCAAAAGATACGCACGCCGCTATTCCAAGCGGCAGAGCGTTGCGTTTAATCACGGACGAGTATTGCCAATTCGCAGAAAACTTATGCTTAACCGTTTGTCTTGCCGACGTGTGCGCAAGCGATATAGGAACGATTCCCACACCTATTCCCCCGTATTTTCTTTGAAAAAGCGACCTTATCGTTTGTACGATATAATCTCCTTCTATCATAGAATCGCCGTAATACGCTATTCTTACGACTCCTTCGCCGGTGGTTTCAAGCGCGTAAAGTTTGGAAAAAAATCCACCCAGAACGTCCGTATGAGCGTTTTTTTCGACAAAATGTTTTTCTTCTCTTATATATTCTTCTTTTTGAACGTAATGTTGTTTAACCGCCGCGCCTTTTTCTTCAAGCATATTGTAAAACATTATAGCCACAGAATCCGAAAACTCGTCGTGAACGACAGCGGAACTATCCGCGACTTTTTGAATTTCGTCTTTTTTTTGTAAATTTATGTTTATTTTTGGAATATCTACGTCTGATATGTTTTTAGGAAAAACTATTCCCAAAAGAACAAAAAATACGGTCCCCAAAACGCCTATCGCTATAACCTGAAAAAAATATACGTCGTTTTCGCTTTTTTTGTCTTCGTCTTCGTTAAAAACTATCATAAATTTTCCTTTGTTTTTCTAATCCTAAAATTGAAAATAAATAAACGGCTGTACGTCGCTTGTAGAAATAAGGTAAGAAATTCTAAAAACTATTCCGACAACCGCCGCTTTAACCAGGAGCGGAGAAAACGAAAATTTTAACTTTATGTTTTCGACGACGTCGTTTGGAATAAAATGTATAAAAAATCCGAAAACAAGCAGTAGCATACAATATTTATACGATTCTGCGACATCCAAAAACTGCTGTGCGTCAAAACTTAATTCGGATATGTTTCTTATTATTACAAGCGCGGTATTAAAGTCCGCGGCTCTAAAAAATATGAACGAAAACGCGACAAAATGAAACGTAATAAATATAAAAACGGGACTTAAAACATTAAATTTTACGTCTTCTTTTTTTCTTGAAATCCCAAAAGTATCGCAAAAAAACCTTTCTACCGCAAGAGCGGTTCCGTGAATAGCGCCCCATATCACAAATTTCCAGTTTGCTCCATGCCACAATCCGCCTATAAGCATAACCAAAAATAAATTGACGTAAGTCATAATTTTCCCGTTTCTGTTTCCGCCAAGCGGAATATAAACGTAATCGCGAAGCCACGAAGATAAAGAAATATGCCATCTTCGCCAAAATTCCGTAACGCTTTTGGACTTAAAAGGGGAATCAAAATTTATCGGAAGTTTATATCCCAAAAGAGCGGCAAGTCCGATAGCCATATCGGAATAACCCGAAAAGTCGCAATATATTTGCAGCGAATATCCGTAAACTGCGATTAAATTCTCAAAAGACGTATGACTGTTTGGCGAAGAAAAAATTCTATCGACAAGGTTCAAAGATATAAAATCCGATATTACGGTTTTTTTTACAAGCCCCAAAAGTATTAAAAACACGGCGTTTCCTATTTCTAAATTGCTTATTTTCGGGACGTTTTTGAGTTGCGGAAGAAATTCTTTCGCTCTCACGATAGGTCCCGCGACTAATTGCGGAAAGAAACATAAATAAAACGCAAAATTCAAAAACGATTTTTCGGATTCTATTTCTTTTTTGTACACATCGACGCAATATGATATTGCTTGAAAAATATAAAACGATATTCCTATCGGCAGAATTACGTCCGGTATGGTAAAATCGTTTCCTGTGAAATAGTTTATATTGCCGATAAAAAATCCGCAATACTTAAAATATCCTAAAATTGCCAAATTTGAACATACCGCCAAAATCAGCAAAATTTTTCGTATTATTTTTAGGTTTGAAAACGAAATTAACATAGACAAAAAGTAATTGAATATCGTTACGGACAACAAAAGAAAGACGAATAATCCTCCGGCTTTATAGTAAAAGAAAAGAGAAAACAATAGAACATAGACGGTTCTTGCTAATTTTTGTTTATATACGAATGTATAAATAACGAAAAAAGTCAAAAACATAGACAAAAACGTTCCGCTTGAAAATAAAAGCGGATGTTCTTTGTCATACACAAAATACGCCGCAGGATTTTGTATAAAATTTGACAAGTAAAAATACAAGTTCGATAAAAAATTCTCCATAAGTTTGCACAAAATAATATTTGTCATAAACTAAAATTATTCTTTTAATATTTTTTGTTCGGCGCAATAGTATTTTTATGCAAAAAAGGGGAAATTTATGTCGTTCAAAATTAACGGAACCGAAACCGAAGTAAGTCAAGGACTGACCGTCGGCGGTTTGTTGAAAGAAAGAAATGTTGACCCGCAGAGCGTCGTCGTATTGTTCAACGCAAAATCCCTGCCCAGAACCGCATATGACGAAACAAACATTGAAAACGGCGACATCGTGGAAGTGCTGCATTTTGTCGGAGGCGGATAGTGGACGATTTTCTTGAACTTGCGGGGAAGAAATTCAAATCGCGGCTTATGACGGGGTCGGGAAAATACCGCGACGAAAAAATCATCAAAGACATAGTAGAAACGGCTGGTTGCGAAATAGTGACGGTTGCGCTTCGTCGCGTTGATTTCAGCAAAAAAGACGACAATATAGTTTCGTATATTCCCAAAGACAAACAACTTATGCCCAACACTTCTGGAGCGCGCACAGCCGAAGAAGCGGTGAAAATCGCAAAATTATCCCGAGAAATGGGCTATGGAAACTGGATTAAAATAGAGGTCATAAAGGATTCAAAATACCTTCTTCCCGATAACTTGGAAACGCTTAAAGCAACCGAAATTTTAGCGGGCGATGGTTTTGCGGTGTTTGCGTATATGCAGCCGGATTTGGCTATGGGACGGCGTATGGCGCAGGCGGGCGCGGCGGCGGTTATGCCTCTTGCGGCTCCTATCGGCTCTAACAGAGGGCTTTTGACGAAAGAGATAATCCGCATAATGATTCAAGAAATAGACGCGCCGATAATCGTAGACGCGGGAATCGGAAAACCGTCTCACGCCTGCGAAGCGATGGAAATGGGTGCGGCGGCTATTTTGCTAAACACGGCGATTGCGGCAAGCGAAAATCCGCTGCTTATGGCGAAGGCGTTCAAAGACGCAATTGAAGCGGGCAGACAGGGATTTCTGGCGGGATTCGCCGGAGAAATTTCACAGGCGTCCGCTTCGTCGCCGCTAACGGGCTTTTTGGAATAAAAACAAAAATGAAAGAGATTGCGCAAAAACTTGCGGCGCATAAAATAGCGTTTGCTGGCGGAATTATTTTGATAATTTTGTATGCGGTAATGCTTCTTGCGGAATTTATAGCCCCCTATCACTACGACAGCGAAAGGCGTGAACATTCGTATATGCCGCCGACAAAATTTCATTTTTTTGATAAGAACGGCGGGTTCCATTTCCCTCCGGTTTTTTATGAACGGGAATATCAATTCGATGAATTTTACAGACGGGTTTTTACCGAGAACACGAATAAAATGTACAGATTGAGTTTGTTTCCCAAAGGCGAAAAAGTAAAACTGCTTGGAATTTTAAGCATCGACAGGCACTTATTCGGCGCAGACGGGCGAATTTATATAATCGGGGCGGATTCGCGCGGTCGCGACCTGTTTTCTCGAATAGTTTACGGCTCGCGGGTTTCGCTGACGATAGGGTTTGCGGGAGTGTTTTTTTCAATGCTCATCGGTTTAAGCGTCGGCGCAATCGCCGGATATTTCGGCGGCGCGATAGACAATATTTTGATGCGTTTTTGCGAAATGGTGATGTTAATTCCGAGTTTTTTTCTGCTTTTGGCTCTGCGGGCTACTTTCCCGCCGCAACTCTCTTCGGTGGAAATATACTTTATGATAGTTTTGATATTGAGTTTTGTGGGCTGGGCGGGAACCGCGCGAATTATTCGCGGAATGACAAAGTCGATTTCACAGCGTGAATTTGTTTTGGCGGCTCAGGCGTTGGGACAAAGCCGAGCGACGATAATTTTCAAACACGTTTTGCCGCAAACGCTTTCTTTCGTCGTAGTATCGCTTACGCTTTCGGTGCCGTCGTTTATTTTAATGGAGTCGGGGCTTTCGCTTATCGGACTGGGAATACAGGACCCGCACGCAAGTTGGGGAAATTTACTTTCGGACGTTATGAACATCGCCGACATAAATATGCACCCGTGGATGCTTATTCCGGGCGGATTTATTTTTATTACTGTAATGGCGTATAATTTTTTGGGGGACGGACTTCGCGACGTTTTAGACCCGCATTCCGCTGAAATATGATTATGGGCAGAGCGACCTTTTATGTCTTTACCGCAAAAGAATCGTTTTTCTCCCTTAATTCATACGCTTATTCTGCGAAAGTCGGAGTGAAGAGGTAAAGAATTGTCTTGGTTTTTTTAGAAAACAGGTAAGCCCGAAAAGGTTTACCTGTTTTTTTGGTTACAAAGATTGATTTCTGTTAGAAAAAATAGATTACTTTCTTACAGCGAACTTGCAATCAAGTCGCCGAGTTCTTTCGTTCCCATTCCCATTTTTCCGGCGGCAAGCGATTTGATTTTTCCCGAAGCAAGCGTGTCGGAAACCGCTTTTTCGATGTTTTCTGCAAGCGCCGTTTCGCCCAGAGTATCCATCATAAGCCCCGCCGCGCAAATTGCCGCAAGCGGATTTATTACGTTTTTGCCCGTATATTTCGGCGCGGAGCCGCCCATCGGCTCAAACATCGAAACGCCGTGCGGATTTATGTTGCCGCCGGCGGCGATTCCAAGCCCGCCCTGAATCATCGCGCCCAAATCCGTAATAATGTCGCCGAACAGATTCTCGGTCACGCAAACGTCGAACCATTCGGGATTTTTTACAAACCACATATTCGCCGCGTCGATGTGGTTGTAGTCGCGCTTTATGTCGGCAAACTGCGCGTCGCCCATTTCGTTAAAAGCGCGCCACCACAAATCGCCCGTGTAGGTAAGCACGTTTCTTTTGTGAATAAGGGTGATAGGTTTATCGCCGTATTTTTTACACTTTTTGTTGCGCCGCTGTTTGTATTCAAAAGCGTATTTAAGACATCTGTCGACCGTTCTGCGGTCGTAAAGCATAATTTGGGTAGCGGTTTCTTCACTTGTGTTTTCGCGCACGACTCCGCCCATTCCGGTATAAATTCCTCCGGTGTTTTCGCGCACGACGACAAAGTCGATGTCTTCGGGAGTTTTGTCGCGAAGGGGAGTTTCGACGCCTTTGTAAAGTTTTACGGGGCGCAGATTTATGTACTGGTCAAGTGCAAATCTCGCTTTAAGCAAAATTCCCAATTCCAAAATTCCCGGCTTAACGTCGGGATGTCCGATAGCGCCCAAAAAAATCGAATCGAATTTCTTAAATTCCTCGACCGCGCTATCCGGCAGCGTTTCGCCGGTTTTCATATAGCGTTCGCCGCCGAAATCAAACGATTGATAATTGATTTTTACTCCGTGTTTCGCACACGCCGCGTCAAGTACTTTCTTTGCTTCCGCTGTGACTTCCGGTCCAGTCCCATCGCCGGGAAGCAGTGCGATATTGTATGATTTTGCCATAAAAATAACCCTTCATTTTGTAATTTTTTGAAAATTCATGGCAAAAATAATTTATTTCCGACCGCAATAAACGATTTAATGATATTCTACTGGATAAATTCTTCAATGAACCTCCCCGCTGCTTGCAGCGAGAAGGTTCAGTCAAGTCCGAATTCTTAAAAACTCCAAACCAATTTAACACCGTCCGGGACGATATAAGCGGTCGGAAGTTTGTTTTTATATTCGTTCGCTTTTACTCTTCCTACGATTCTTATCGGAATACCCGCGACCATTGCGCTATATCCGACGCTGCCGACTATCATCCATACGCCGCTTTTTGCCAATAACGAAATTTGCCTTTCGTCTATCGCGTTTTTAAGTGCGCTATATGAATAATACTTCTTTCCGTCGTATTCATAATAAAGAACTTGCCCATATCCGTTGTAATAGTACATATAAGTACCTGCGTCATCCGCTTTTAACAAATTAACTACCGACAACGCAATTCCGGTTGTTCCTAAAACCGCGCCGCCGGCGATAAGTCCGGCACCGATTTTCTTCATATTGTTAAAATGCTCATACTTTTTCTGCGGATTTTCCCCAACAGAAAGGTCAACGCCAACATTTTGAGCAAACACCACCGCGCACAACGCAAAACACCCCACCGCCGTTTTGAGAAACTTTCTCATAAAAAATTCCTTCTTGCCTGTCGGCAACAAAATTAAGTGAATCTTCGGGAAAAGCGAACTTTTGAAAGCCGAAAAAGGTCGCTCTGCCCATAATCATAATTTTACCACAAAAAAGAGTATGTCCGACGGATACTGGTGTCGGAAGACGTGAAACGCATACGCTAAACAGAGCGCCCCTGAAAGGTTGCTGCATATACGTTTCATTAAAAGAACAACTCGTCCGGCAAAATTTCAAAAAAACTTTACCGACTCTTTTTTGTGGTATAGAGAAAATAATTTATTGTCTTGAATAAAAGCAAAAAGAATTTTACCGCGAATTATATTTCTATGCGTAGAAACGTCAAAGTTTCAAGAAAAACTCTAAAAACGCTTTTGATACGGAAAAAATATTATATTATTTATTATGAATGTAGAAAACGCTGCCTTTTGCGGCAAAACTCGCGATTACAATTCTGGTTTTTTGGTGGATAAACGAAAGTTTTGGCTTCTCAAATATCGCCGATACGCTTAATTCAATTATGCGATAAAATACTTTATCGGTCGAGCGGGTTGTCGAGAAAAATGAAATTTTAGAAAAACGTTATCGTTTATTTTGCGCAAATAATATTTTTTACAAAGAAAAATGGGAAGTTTATGGAAACCGAAAATAAAACTTTGATTGACAAAATAAAAGGCGAAATCCTGCTTAACGGCGGACAAACCGCAAACGAAATAGCGGCTAAATTTTTGGGGGTAAAAAATGCGGCGCCGTCAAATCATAAAATCGTCGAGAAAATATTTAAGGATTATAGGGAGTTTTATTTTGACGGCGGAAAATGGTTTGTAAAAAAATTTTCTACAAATTGGGAAAAAGCGGAATTTAGCGTCGAGAATTTTGAAAAAGAGCCGCAGACGTTCGGCGTTTTCGGGTTTTACGATGAGAATAAAAAGGTTATTTTTGTAGGCAGCGCGGCAAATCTGCGCGAAAAATTGCTGTCTTTGTGCGAATCCGGCGAAAACATAAGCGAAAACATAAAAAAACTTCACAAATCGGCGGTTTCATACATCGTTTCGACGAGCGAATGCGAAGTTTCGGCGCTGGAAACCGAACAAAAACTTATCGCAAAACATAAACCGGTTTTGAATCTTGGCGAAAATTAAGCGTGTTCAATATATTGATGCCGATAAGTATATTATTTTTCACGTAGTAAAATCGGTTTATTTTAAGCAAAAGAATAAAGATTTTACGCATTATGACAACGGTATTTTCAAAGAAAATGAAAGTTTTTTAAGAAAAGTCCGCTATTTGTATAAAAATTATATTATATTTATAAATATCGACAGCGTGTCGAGTCGTTAGTTTTTGTTTGTGCCGTAAAAAATTGACGATTGTAATCCTACGGTACGAGGATTTTTAGGGGAACCATTTATGGATATTTATGTCGGAAATCTCGCGTGGTCAGTCGACAGCGAGTCGTTGCGGGAAGCGTTTGAACAACACGGTGAGGTTGCGTCAGCAAGAGTAATCTTTGACAAGTTTACAGGAAAATCAAAAGGTTTCGGGTTTGTCGAAATGCCAAATGAGGGCGAAGGGAACGCCGCTATTGAAAAATTGAACGGGCAAGACCTCAACGGAAGACCCATACGCGTTAATCGTTCAGAGCCGAAAACGCGCGAAGACCGTGGCGGCAGAACTTACGACAGAGCGCAAAACAGATAATCTCGGTGCTTTATTAAAAAAAGTCCCCGAAATTTTTCGAGGACTTTTTTTATTTGTTTTGCGAACAATCAAATTTATTCGACATTCACTAATTCAACTTCAAAAATCAGCGCGCTTGATGGAGGAATCGCCCCCGGAATTCCGCGACTGCCGTATGCCAATTCCGCCGGAATGTAAAACTTGTATTTTGAACCAACGTTCATAAGTTTAAGCCCTTCCGTCCAGCCGCGAATAACGCCGCTTACGGGAAACTTAACCGTCGAAGTGTCCGCCGATTTGTCAAATTCTTTGCCGTCAAGAAATGTCCCGATATAACGAACCTCTACCCTGCTTTCGTCGGTAGGTTTCGCTTTCGTAGAATCGCCTTTAACCAAAACTTCATATTGAAGTCCGCTTTCGGTTGTAAATACGCCGGATTTCGCCTTGTTTTTCTCAAAAAACTCAATATTTGCTGCGTTGGCTTTTTCCGCCTCTTCTACCGCTTTCGCTTCCGCTTCTTCGCGCAAACGAGCAAACACGTTTCTCTGAATCTGATTAGCGGTGTTTTCGTCGATTTTGGCGGCTTTTGTCGTGTCAAGCCCCTCGATAATCGCAGAAATCAAAACGTCGCTTTTCAACTCCTTTTGAAACATCTGCATGGAACGGGCAATGTCGCGCCCGATAACATAACTGAAACTGTCCTGCTGCGTGGTCAAACTAATGTCTTTTTTTGCAAAGCCGCCGCTTTTGCTGCATCCGACCATCGCGGACAACACCGCCGCCGAAATAACCGGTAAAATAACCTTGTTCATAGTGGTACTCCCCTATTTTGTTGATTTGAAACTTCCCGATTTTGGAGTGGTCGGAGCGGGAATTGAACCCGCACGGACTAAAATGTCCAAGGGATTTTAAGTCCCCAGTGTCTACCTATTCCACCATCCGACCGCGCAAAATACAAGTGGAAAATACATTAACGCATCGTATAATATGCGCAAAAATTATATTTCATAAAAATTTGTGTTTCGTCAGGAGAATAGTGATTAAATTTATCTGCATAACCGCACTGCTTTTATCGATGTTTTTGCTAAACGGATGCATAAAACCCATTGACGATAAACCTGAAGGAAACGATATGATAATCGCCGCAAAATTATTTAAGGTACTGCCTGATAACCTCCTGAAAAATCAGACGATAATTATGAATGACTTGAAAATAAATCAACTCTATGTTCGTCCCGAACAAGTGTTGAAAAGCGGCACGCCGAAAATTTTGAACGACGCAAACATAGATTTGTGGCTTATCGCTCCGATTTTCTACAACGACGAAAATAACGACCTCTCCCCTGCCCCGCGCTGGGCGGTTTGTAGCGACGGCGAAACCGCGCAGGAAAAATCCAAAAACGGCGCGTGGCTGAAAACTGTTTGCCCGAACGATACGCAGTATTTGGATTATCGGATTTCGTATTTGGAAAACGCGATTTCTTTGTGCAAATTTAAGGGAGTAAGTTTAGATTTCATAAGATACTTCGTATTTTGGGAAAGTGTTTTTGAGAATACTTCAAGTGAAACTTTAAGAAATTCCTGTTTTTGCGACGTTTGTGTAAATAAATTCAAAGAATATTTACAAGTTCCTGAAATTCAAGGAGATAACATAAAAGGAAAAGCGGAGTTAATCACGAAAAATTATTTTACCGAATGGACAAACTTCAAGTGCGCCGTAATTGACGGAAGCGTTGAGAAAATAATTTCAAGATTACGGCTGGTAAATCCGTCGATAGAAGTAAATTTACACGCAATTCCCTGGACTAAAAGCGATTTCGATGGCGCGGTCAGGTCGATTGCCGGACAGGATTTTTCGTTATTGTCGAGTAAAATTACACAATTAACGCCGATGACTTACAGTAAAATGTTAAAGCGAAACGGGCAATGGATAAACGATTTGGTTAAATCTCTTGATAACGAATGCGGTAAAAAAATAAGCGTAATTCCCGCGATTCAGTGCGAATCGGTGTATGGCGAAAGTTTTTGCGACGACGATTTTGAAGAAATATTACAAAACGCCGTAAAATCTCCGTCTGCGGGCGTGGCGATTTGGCCCTTTGAGGATTTAAGCGCCGAGCGGATTAAGATTATAAAACGGGTGTTAAATCGGTAATTTCGGGAAAATTATTTTTTGTCATTTTTGCACTAAATTTTTTCGCATTTCTCGAAGATTTTTCACGATTTCGCTCAATTTTTCGCAAAAATATTCGATTTCTTCAAGAGTTATAAATTTTCCAAAACTTACCCTTATCGTTCTTGCCGCCGATGCTTGTGAAAGTCCTATGGCTGTCAAAACGCCGCTTGTGCGAATTTTTTTTGAACTGCACGCGGAACCTTTTGATACCGAAATCCCCGCATTGTCAAGCCGAAGAGCGATAATTTCATTTTCAATATCGTCTATCGTGATACTCAAAGTTCCACAAAGCGTTTTATTAAATTCTTGCGAGCCATTGAACGAAATTCCTTCGACTTTGTTTTCAAGATAATTTATCAAATATTTTCGTAAATTCCAAAGATATTTTTGTTCGCTTTCTATGACGGATTTTCTTAATTCGACCGCTTTGGCAAATCCGTTTGCAAGCCACTGATTTGCGGTGCCGCAGCGAAATTCGTTTTCCTGTCCGCCGCCGATTATGAGCGGTGAAAACGTCGTGTTTTCTCGAACGAATAAAGCGCCTATTCCGCGTGGACCGTAAATTTTATGGCTGCTGAACGACAAAAAATCCGCGTTTATTTTTTCCAACGAAATATCTATTTTCCCAAACGCCTGCACGGCGTCGAAATGAAGCAAAGCGCCGTTTTGTTTGACGATTTCGGCGATTTTTTCCACGTTCTGAATCGTCCCGATTTCGTTATTCGCCCAAATTATACTTACAAGCGAATTTTTGTCGCAAATTTCTTTCAGTTTTTTGATGTCCAAAAATCCCGAACAATCTACCGCGATTTTGACGACTTCGATGCCGTTTTGTTTAATAAATTCGGCGCATTCGTCGACCGACGGATGCTCTATCGACGATATTATCAGTTTTTTCAAATTTTTATTGCAAAGCGTTTGCCGCAAAACCGTATTGTTGCTTTCCGTCGCGCCGCTTGTGAAAATTATTTCGTGCGGTTTTGCGCACAAAAAATCTGCGATAATTTCGCGGGATTTTTCCAGCAAAGCGTAAGCGTTTTGTCCGTCGGCGTGGGCGCTTGCGGGATTTGCGAAACAATCACTATTTTCAAACATTGTTTTCAACACTTCGTTTTCAATCGGAGTCGCCGCGTTGTAATCGAGATATATGCGTTTATTCATTTGGACAAACTGTTTTTTGATGTTTTTAGCCGCGCTCAATCGGCTTTTTGCAGTTGCGATATTTCCTGCGGCTCGTCGTTAAATACGAAATTTTTAATAAACTCGATGCAATCGAAACTCGACAGCGCTTTTGAGTAGTACCAGCCCTGTATTTCCTGTGCGCCAAGCCCTTGCAAAAGCCGAATTTGAACCTCGTCTTCGACGCCTTCCGTAACGGTTTTCATTCCCAATTCTTTGGCAAGAAGAATCAAAAACTTAAAAAGCCGTCTTTCGTTTCGTCCGCGCATAAGTCCGTCGGTGAAACTTTTGTCGATTTTAAGTTCGTCGAAATCGTATTTGTGAAGATAGTTAAGCGAAGAATATCCGGTTCCAAAGTCGTCCAAAGATAAATTAAATCCCATTTCTTTCAATTTTTTGAGAATTGCCTGCGATTCGTTTTTGAGCATAGTTCCTTCGGTAATTTCCAAATAAATTGTGGACGGCTCAATGCCGAAATTTTGTGTCTGCGAAAGAATATTTTTTGTAAATCCGCTTTTCATAAGTTGCAGCGGCGAAATATTTATCGAGATACTTATATTTTCCGAACAAATTTGGTGAACCTGCTTTATGTGATAAAGAGCCGATTCGATAACATATTCTCCGAGCGCGAAAATATTTCCGCTTTTTTCGGCGATAGAAACAAATTCGTCGGGCGGAATGTAGCCGACTTGCGGATGCGTCCAGCGCGACAACGCTTCCATTCCCGTGACTCTTTTTTCGACGAGCGAAACTTTGGGCTGATAAAAAACCTGCAACTCGCCGTTTCGACAAGCGGAAAACATATCTTTTTGAATGGTGTTAAAGCGTTTTCTTTCGTCCAAATACTTGTTTGTAAAAAATATGCTGTGCGCCGTTTCGCCTTTGGCTTTCGCCGCCATGGATTTATTCAGCGACATTTCCGCAAAGTCGAGTATTCGCGGAATTTCCGACGTTTGTTCGGGATAAGAAACTATTCCCTCCGAAAACGAAATGCCGTCGTCCAAAGAATATTTGTTTAGCGCTTCTTTGACGTTTTTTTCAAATTTATCCAAATGCGCGGTCAAAAGCAAAGCGCTTTCCGCCTTTGAAATAAACGCAAATCTGCCGTTGTAAAAACGGGAATGAGCAAAACTGTCGGGAATCGCAGATAAATTCGACGAAATAAGTTTCAGAATTTCCTGACTTTTTTCGTGGTCTATTTCGTCGCTTGACTCGCTGAAATTGTCGGCGTTCATAAAAACAAAATAAAATCTGCTCTCGTTTTCGACCGCTTTTTTCAGTTCTTTGAAAAAACCTTTTTTGTTGAGCAAGCCGGTAGTTTCGTCGAATTTATTGAGAAATTCCGCCGCTTTGGAAATTTTTTCGTACTTCGCGGCAATGATAAATCCGACGGTGATTTCGGCGACTATCGTTACGAAATAAGGAATATAATAAGGTCCGAAAATCAGCGGATTAAATCCGTGTTCGGCGCAAACGATTAACATAGCCAAAATCGTTACAAACGAATATACGAGCGCAAGCGCGGACGAACATAAAACGTAATTTATCGCAATCATAATGACGTAATACACGGTAAAAGTTTCGCCGAACAATATTACGAGGTCTATGGAAAGCGTTTCGGCGGCTACTAAGCAGTAAATCGGAATCAAAAAGAATAATTTCTGCATTTTTTGCGGTTTTTTGTACGAAAGGACAAGTCCGACGGCGTTTATGAGAATTATTACGGACGCTCGCAAGAAATTGGGATTATGGTTGCCGACGGCGAATACCGTTTCGACAACTATGAACAAAAACGTCAGCGCATAAAAAATCGACTGCGTCAACCACAATCTAAAACTAAAAAGCGCCGACGGTTCTAGGTCTTTTTCTGCGACGTTAATTTCTTTCGTCCAGTGTTTTTGCTGCATATAAATCTTTCCGCTTTTACCAAAAACTATATTTAGTACCGGTTTGATTAGCAAAACCAGAAAACCAAAATACGTTTTGCGCAACTATAAAGGAGTTTTATGAAAAAATTTTTACTTTTTTTATTTTTGCCCGCCGTTTGTACCTTTTCGGGAAATCTCACAATTGATTTTACACGTATGAATCCTTTGGCTTCGGCGATTTTTAAGGGAGTGGAAGAGGCGTTTTCCGTTAATGAAAAAGGACTTAACGCGTTGGAAAGCGGGGATTTTGAGACAGCGGAAGAATGTTTTCTTAAAGCGGCGGATATGCTTCCGATTTTCAGCGACGCTCAAAACAATCTCGGCGTATTGTATTACAGAACGCAGAGAGAAGAGGAAGCGCAGAAAATTTGGAAGCAAGTTGTGCAAAAAGACCCCGAATATGCGACCGCGTGGTATAATTTGGGACTTTTTACGGTAAATTCGGGCGATTTTGCAAAAGCGGAAGAATATTTTTTGCGCGCAATAAAGGAACAGCCGGATTTTTGGCGAGCGAGAATGCAGATAGCGCGGATAAATTTATTGAATAATAAAAAAAGCGAGGCGAAAAAATTATCCGCCGCCGCGTATGCCAAAGCATCCGACATAGAGGAGGTTTGGTCGCTTCATTCTTACATTCTGGCGCAAACCGGCGAATCGGCGAAAGCGATAAAAATTCTTGAAAGAAAAGTTCCCAACGCGGTCGCGGTGAAAATGCTCGGAGAAATTTACGCAGTCAGCGGCGACTACGCCAAAGCGAAAACGTATTTGGAATCCCTCAAAGCCAATTATTCGTTTTCGCGCGATTACTACGAGACGCTTGCGGCGGTTTACAACGAATTAAAAATGTATAGAAAAACAGAAGAATTGTTTAAGGAAGCGCAAAATATGGACGACAAAATATCGCTTTCGTTTTGGATTTCATACGCCTGGGCGCTTCACGAACAGGGACAGAAAGACAGAGCGGTTTCAATCTTGACGCAAAAGTCCGCGCAAAATCCAAACGACAGGGAAGTGAAAGCCAAATTGATTTATATTCTGATAAACGATAAAAAATTCAACGAAGCGAAGACGATTTTGGACGAAATGGAGAAAGCCGACAGCAAAAATTTCAGTATTCAATACCTAAAAGGATTCGCCGCGCTTAATGCGTCGCAATTCGAAGAGAGCAAAAAATCGCTGGAACAGGCGCTTAAAATTTCGCCCAGCGACAACGCCGCAAAAGGACTTTTGGCGTTTGTTCTGGTCAATTTGGGCGATACGAAAACCGCCGAAAAATTGTGGCGCGAAGGTATAAAATCCGATACGCTTAACAATCAGTCGTTCATAAACCTCGCCGTGCTTTCCGAAAAGAAAGGACAAACCGATTCCGCTCTTATATATTATAGAAAGGCGCTCAAAATAGCCGAAAACGCAGGCGTTCGGGTGAGCATCGGAAACATCTTTCTCGAAAAGAAACGATACGATTCGGCGATGGTAAATTACGCGCTTGCTCACGATTCCGCGCAATGGCGCACAAAGGCGCTCGCGGGCGAATATTTTGCGGCGCTGGGACTCAAAGACAGCGCTTTCGCCGACAAAGTCGCGGCGTTTTTGTCTATGTCCGACACGGGCGATTACGTTATCCGCGTGCTTTCGGATTACGCTCACCGAAAGGGCGATTTTTCGCAGTCCGAAAAGTTGTCGCGCAGCATCTCGTCGCCGCTTGCGGAGGATTATCTGCGTCTGGGCTGGACTTATTTAGCGCTGAAAAACGTCAAAAGCGCGGATGTCGCAGCGGACTCCGCAAAGTTTCTCAAAGCCGACGATAGCGAAATCGCAAAACTTCGCCAGCAAATCGCCTTCGCGAAGGGCGATTACGACGCGGCGCTTTCTTTCAGGGATAACTCGCCGACCGGAATTTACAATCGCGCTGTAATATTATACAAAAACAAAAATTATTCGCAGGCGCTTAACGAATCGGTTATCGCCGCCGATTTGTTTTCGGGAAACGAAAAAATAGAAATGGTACGCATAGCCGCAAATAGCAGCGCCGCGATAAAAAACTGGTCTGCCGCGCTGCGCTGGTTTTCGCTTTTGAACAAACTTGACCCGACGCCGCAAAACACGCTTAACGCCGCCATAGCCGCATACAACGAAAACAATATAACGCTGACAAAAGAGTTTTATTTGTCCGCAAAAAAGCAGGACGTTTCCATTTCCAACAAAGATATTGAAGCGCGTTTGGAGCATGAAGAGCGTCCCAAAGAACCGCAGAAAACTACTTCGGTAGTGTTTTCAAGCGCCGATTCGCTCTATAACGCCGCGCTTAATTTTCATTTGAGCGGCGACGCGCAAAAAGCGGTGGAATTATATGACCAACTGCTCAAAAACGACCCGAATTATTACCGCGCCTGGAATAATTTGGGAGCGATTTACGGCGAGCAGGGCGAGTTCGAAAAGGCGGTTTCCGCTTATGAAAACGCGGTAGGCAGGCGGGCGGATATTGCCGACGGATACGTGAATCTGGTTAATATTTATTCTGCGCTCGACGACATAAACAACGCGAAAAAATGGCTGCGCAAAGGTTTGAAAGTAGCGCCTAAAGACCAAAATTTACTGTTTTTCAAAAAGCAATTTGGGGAATGATTTTGCTTCTCAAATAATTAACGAAAACGACAAAATAAACAAATTGGAAATCACCAAAATTTTGCCGTTATTTTTGGAATTATTTCCGTAAAACCTCCTGTTCCAAAATCCGTCGTAGCCGTTTGTCGCGGCGAAAACATATCCGATAGAATACTCAAATATCGAATTTTTGGCGATATTTTTTTGCGCGAACAAACCCGCTTTCACGCTGCCGCCAAATCCGTCGTACTTCTCGCGACGTTCCTGCGAAAATTGCAAAATTTTTTCGCAATATACCGTATCGCGCTCAGAATACCTTGACAAAATAAACGCCGCCGCGCCGACAAACCCCGCTTTATCCACTCCCTTTATGCTAAAATACGAAGAATCAAAGCCGATTTTATATCCGACAGAAAACGAAACTTCACTTTTTGAAAGACGTGAAAGCGCTTTCAAAACCTGTACGCTGTCTTTGCCGTTTTCTATTTTATAGATATACCTCATTCGATTGAAAGAATATCCGCCGCCGACTTCCATCGACGTTTTGGGGTCAAAATTTGCGCAGATTCCTGTCTCAAAGTAAAACGAAACTCCCGAAGCGACAGCCGGCTGCAAAAAATCCTGACGAGCAAACCTAAATTCTTCAATTTTTCTCACGAAAGAAAAAAGCGAATCTTCCCGACTTTTCAAAAAATCAGTATATTCTTTTTGAATTTTGTCGGCTCCCACACGCGGAGAAACCGAAAAATACCAAGAAATCTTTTTTGGCTTTTCTAAAACAATATCGACAGACGTATCGGCAACCACTGTATCAGCCGTTTGCAATTCAACAAAATTCGTGTCGGAAACCGAAATTTCGTCTTGTGAAAAAACGTTTCCTATGAACAATAAAATTACAATAATTGCAATTTTTTGGGAATTACATATAATATTCATCACGTCTTAATTTCCCATCATAATTCTCTAAATTCAAAAAAATCGTTCAAAGAAAATACTATTTGCTTTTTGTCAAAACAATAAATTATTTCTTTGGGGCAGTAAAAGATGGATTGTCTGGACAATGCCTGACTTTTTATTCATTGAACAAAAAAGGGCGGTCAATTCCAACCGCCCTCTTTTACACAAGTTTAACAAAACTTACTATTTCAACACCTCGCCGCCGATAGTAACCGCAATAATGTTCGGCTTCGGAGTGAAAGGTTTCGCGTCTTTTTCGTCATCGAACTGCACTACAACCGGAGTAAATGCCAGATATGTCGATGGTCCAACCGTTCTGCCAACGTGGTTCTTACCGTTCCACACCGCGACAAGCGCAACAGCACCGCTCTTCGTTACAACAGGCAACATCGGTTTTTCAACTACCAAATTACCCGTCTGGTCAAGAACTTTTAACGCGCCGCTCTGCTTTTTAACATCCGCAGGACCGCTCAACTCGACAACTATGAGAGTTCCAATATTGTAATTCGGGTCGCCTACCTTATCGCCAAGTCCGTAGTATTCCAAAAGTTTCGGGTCAAGTTCTTTCGCTTTGTAACCCTTACCGTCCTTAGTCAATTGAAGCGGATTGGGAACGACATACGCATTTGTCCGATTTTCGTATTTACCCGCTTCCAGCAACGCTTTCACGGTCTCTTCGGGAATATTCCCGTTAGAATCCGCCACTGCGACGGTTTTCTGCCAAATCCAAATCGAATCGCCCGTCAAAGGATAACGAATATCCTCAAGTTTACCGACTTTATACTTCCAAGTGTCGTCCCAAGCGGCTTTCGATACAGGCGCCAAAGGAGTGACAATCTTGTATTCGGGTTTCGCAACGACTCTGTCATTACGCAATTTGAACTTGTACGGCTCGACTGCGGCAGCGACTTTTACTTTTTCGCTAAACACAACTTCAAGCGTCGCGGAATCCTTATCGCTCTTTGCAGGAGCGTAAATCGCATACAAAACAACGGGCGCAATGCTGTCTTTTATTTTTATCGTCCCTTTCTTAAAGGTCAAAATACCGTCGAAAGTTTTATCTTCTTCAAGAGAAATAACGTCCGTTTCGACAAGCGAAGTAAGAGGACGGTATTCTTTGTTTTCGTCTTTTCCGTCTTTCCTGAAAACTTTCTTTGCAGGAGTTGCGGCAACCTCACGCGCTTTGGATTCCGTTCCGGCAAACGAAATTACATTGTTTTTGACAACCGCAGAAGTAGGAACAAATCCACGCGGGAATTTCAACGTTTTCATAAGCCCGTCCGCAATTTCTTGCGAAACTTCCATTCCTACGTCAAGCGTAATCAAATCGACATAACCGTCTTTTACGGGTTTGACTTCAAAAAATGTCGCCGCGTCATCTCGTATTTGAACGGTTTTTACCATTTCAATTTTAACACGCTTATTTGTCGCTTTTGTCTGCTCGTTGCCTAAATTATCTTTCATTTTGGCTTGCGCTTCCCAGTTAATGAACATCGAATCAATATCTTCGCTGCTAATTACTCCGTGGCTTTTAGCGCTTATGATAAGCACGACCGTATCCTTTTCGGCAGAATTGGTTTTATAGTTCGCGCCGATAAACGAAATCGTATCAATAACGTCGCCGTTTTTCTTGACAAACTTAAACGGAACGCCCGCATACGCAATCGATGGCAACTCGCTTGAGCCGACATACGCATCTTCGGTCAAGAGAAGTTTCAACGTGTCGTTGCCGCCGCCGACGCATAAATTATAAATCGCCTTTTCTCCCTTAATTGCCGGCGCGGCGCTGTCTTTGGGCGTAATCGGGTCGTTCTTGATAGTGCCATGAGTTATATCGACGGTCATAACGCCACTCGTAATATCTTTCATGTCCTTATCGTAATCCAAGTCAAGAACCACAATCTTTTTGTTCTCATTCCCTTCGGCGTCTTTGCCGTAAGCGCGTGAGGTCGATTCTAAGGTTTTAACTTGCTCGCCGCCCAGATTAAATTTGATGCCAAATCCTGTGGAAAGCAAATTGTCAACTTCTCTGTCGAACGGAATCGTAACTCTGTCAATCCAGCCCTTCCCTTTCGTATCCTCGTAATACGCTCCGTCTTCTACGGGACGCGGTTCACGGGGTTTTATCTTAAAGGAAACACGAACCGTGTCGCTATACCGTATCGTATCCTTGTCGTCATCGACTACGTAATACCTTATGGTATAAGTAAACTCGTCACTATAATCCGTAAGGCCGCTGTTAGGACGATAACTAATTACTCCTTTTTTGTCGCCTGCACCAGCGAAAACTTGCCCGTTTTTCGGTTTCGATATTATCTCAAAACTAACCGAATCCGCCTTGTCTTCTACTTTCCAGAACTTATCGTTTTCGCCGACGTTAATTTCGCTTTCGCCCTCTTCCCCGACACTAATACCCGTAATATCTTCCAGCGCTTTCGGGTTGGGAAGCACCGTCACCGTCAAAATTTGGTCAAACGGTCCGTCTGAAAGCGTCGTATCCACATCCTCCAATTCTTTCGAAGTACCGTTGTATTTCTTATGGGTAACTTTATACGCATCGTCAACCCAATATGTAACTACCACCGATGTTTTCTTATCGACTTCGCTCTTGTATTTGAACGAAACTGTGGAGTCGCCTACGATACTCACATCGGCAAGCGGGTCTGCGCATTGAAGTCCTTTTACGCTGTTCAATGCAAGTTCGTTATCGTTCGCTTCGTCGTATGAATCTATCACAACGAATTTTTGTCTTGCGTTTGCCTTTATTTCCGCCGGTTTATTCACAAGGTCAGGCGCGTCTTTTACGGTCTGATTAACAAATACGATAATCCAACCGACAAGCGAAGGGTTAACATCGTTACTCCATTTACCGCCCTCCTCTGCAGACCAAACGCTATACTTGATTGTGTCCGCAAAATTATTACTGCCGTCATGTGTGTATCTGAACGTCCCTGCCGTAGCGTCTATCCATTCAAACTTTCCATGCTTCGGCTCTTGCGTTACTCTCGCATTCTTCGGCTGAGCTTTATTCCCGCCCGTATATTTCGGGTTAACTAAGTCGTTCCAGAATACTGTATGTTGTCCGTCGTACAACGCGTCCGCTACGCCAGGAATACCAATATATTCCGCTTTTTGATAAACGACAATAGTATCGTTAGCAGGGAAAATTACATTGTCTTCAACCACTTGGAGATTGAAATATATTTCCCCCACATTTGAAATTTTTGCAGGACCTGCATTATCATACGAAGGAGCGTCATAAACTTTATACTTAAACGTTAACTTGTCGCCGTTTACCAAACTCGACAATTTATCAAAGTTTATGGTTACAACCGAATCGGTAAAACTAACCGTCGCTTGCGACTTTACACTCGTGGTGGTACCGGTTTTTACGATGTCCCAACTCGACTGGTCAATCCTAAATTGGTCCATATAGTTTTGGTTCGTGCCATTATTTGTGCTGTTTACATTTCTATCCAAATCCTTAAAAGCGCCGGCAACACTGATATTTTCAGGATTATATGCGACGACATCTTTGGGATACGTAAAATTATCAAGGTGCGGCGCGTTGTCGTTTTTAGGATTGATAATTATAAATATTTCGCCACTACCGCTTCTACCGTTGCCATTATCGTCCTTTACCGTGTAAGTAATCGTGTCAAAAAATACTTCTTCGGTCACAGGTCTCGAACTCAAATTGTACACAATACCGCTACTTGAAGAGGTAAGCACACCAAAAATTTTACTGGTTGCACCACTCTGTATTACGGCGTTGTAATGCGTCGTATTCGTATTGCCGTCATACCAGTCATCGTCTAAAACTTTTATATCGCCATCGTCACTAAGACCATCGTCTGGTCTACGAGTTTTAAGTGTGAAAATCACAGAAGGGTCACCTTCGTCCAAAGTTCGCGTGATAGATTGCGGTCTGGGCGGAAACATATTGGATTCCGTAACGTTTACCGTTATTTCTGCCCCCTTTGTGTAAGTATCGGTTGTATAACCGTTCGCAGCACTATCTAACGCCGCATACCAAAATTTGTACGTGTCACCGCTTTTTAGTTTTTGGTTTGTCGGCAGGGTGATAGTCACCTTCTCATCATCGGCTACCGTCACTGTCGCATTCATAACATCATCATTAATACCGGTTAACCTGACACTTAAAGGAGTGGTACTACTTTTTCGAACAAATCTATCCTTCCCTATGTCGCTAAATAGGGTACTGGTCGACGGCAGATTAAGCGACCACGCAAGCGCTTGTCCAGTACTAGTGTTAATTATTCTATTATCCTGAGAAACCCCCCACAAACGTTTTGTGTTAATAGTCGTCGGTTGGTCAGCGTCTATGTCGTTAGTGTTAAAAACATTGTGAGTTCCGGGGGTGCCTTGTGTAACACTAAAAGTTTTATTCGTTAGTGTAAACGGATTATCGTTCCAAGGAAGTAAGTCCATATCAACCGTTACTGTTGTTCTGCCTTTCGAATCAGCGCCATATACAGTACTAGAACATTGAACCGTCGCTCTATATGTTCTATCGTTGGTGCCGTCATAATCGGCGTCAAAAGTGGAAGACGTCCGAATTTCGCCGGTTGTGCTTGATGCCATAGTAAACAAACTTGTTACATTTGGCGATGTCGAGGCCGTTCCTCTTGTGACAGACACCAATCTGTAATTTAACGTTCCCGGGCTAGCAGTCCCCGCAGTAGCGATCGTAGTCGTAGCGCCGCTTACTTTGGCGACTTCTCTGTCTCGAGACACATTAGGATTATTTGCCGAATACTCATAAAAATTTGACCTCGTCCAATTCACATTAGCAGACATTTGGCTAATATCCGGGTCGTCGGATTTGAGAGTAATCGTAA
>Ga0268262_10001642_pt1 | contig 27266 bp, 25 predicted proteins | sample TergutNc150P3_FD_190354 | JGI IMG/M metagenome (GOLD analysis project Ga0268262, IMG submission 190354) | Nasutitermes corniger P3 segment gut microbial community from laboratory colony in Florida, USA - Nc150 P3 (SPAdes) (version 2) | ecosystem: Host-associated > Arthropoda: Insects >... | reverse complement strand
AAAGGAGCACGTTTTATAGAATCTATAAACGGTTGTTTTTATAATGTTATGGGGCTTCCCATAGCTTTGACTTTAGAAGCTCTTAACAGGATAAAATAAATGGAGAACTTATGGTAGAAGAACAAGAAAGTAAATTAAGCCAAGGCGCGGACGAAAAGGTTGGCAGTTACTTGCGCCGTGTTCGTGAAGCTCGTGGCCTGGAGTTAGAACAACTAGCAAAATTCATCCGCTTGGGGCTAAACGTGCTGCAAGCAATAGAAGAGAACAACTGGAGCTTTTTCCCTACGGAAGCCTATCTGCGAAGCTATATAGGGTCTATCTGCGAAAAATTATCCGTAGATAAGGTGGCTGTGCTTAAAAGGTTGTCTTCGGAGATAAATTCGCAGCTCGGAGTAGTGATACAGGCGAGCATTTTTGAAGAGCAAAATAATGAAAGCGGCTTATCATCTGGCAACATTTCAAAAATAGTCATAGTGGTTATTTTGGTTATTTTTATGGTTCTGTTTTTTGTCAATAAGGTTTTGGACAGTTATGAAGAAAAGCCTGCACCAGAGGCTCCTTTTACAACAAAAACCGAAGTTACGCCTGCTGATGAAGATAGTACTGAAAACATTCCAGATTCATTGTCCCAGCAAGTAGAGCCAGCAGAGCAACAGGTAGCAATGCCTATAGAAAATCCAAATAAAATAGATACGCTTCGTTTTGAATGCACGCCATCGCCTACAGATGATAAATGCGGTGTAAAGCAAGCAGGCGTGAATACAGCTATGGGTTGGTTCAAGAACGTATCTTATCGCTATGTAACCCGTAAAGATTCTTCACGAATAACCGTAACCGTTCCTGAGCGTACGAGATTGTTCATAAATGGCACTAGGATTGATTACGGCAGATACAATATGCTCGTTTTTCACAACGGGCAGATAGTGGATAAAATAAATAAGGATTTGAGATAAGGCTAGCCAGATGGCCATATATATAGTTCTGTTTTTTTTGGGATTTATTTTAGCCATCGGTTTACTGGCTTATGCCAGCGTGCAGGTAACGGAATTGCATAAAAAAGCGGAACATTTTGGCAAAAGCTTGGATGAACGCTATTCAAAACCGTTAAAGGGGTTGGATGAAGCGGAAAAACAAGTACAAGCGAATGCAGAATTGAAAGCAGCGGAAGAATTAAAAGCGGCGGATAAATAATGAGAGAAGTGTGTATTTCAAGAAAAACAAATGAAACCGATATAGAGCTGCGTTTAAATTTGGATTCTGCAAAAAGTGGCAACATAAAAACGGGCAGCGCGTTTCTAGACCATATGTTAAATCTGTTCCAATCCCACGCAGGGATTGAGTTAAGCCTTATATGCAAGGGAGACACAGAAATAGACTTTCACCATAGTATGGAAGACATAGCTATAGTTTTTGGAACTGCTTTGAACCAGGCTCTTGGCGATAAAAAAGGCATTGAACGCTTTGGTTTTTATTTTGTGCCTATGGACGAATGTTTAGCCAGGGTTGCTTTGGATTTCAGCGGTCGCTACGCATTTGTTTTGCAAGGGAATTTGCCGGCACGAGCGGGCGAGATGGATTCCAGCCTGTGGGAACATTTTTTCAAAAGCTTTGCAGAAAACGCCAAAATGAATTTGCACATAGAACTGCTTTACGGGCAGGACGGGCATCACTGCATAGAAGCCATATTCAAGGCCTTCGCGAGGGCAACTGCGATGGCAATAGGCAAGGGAAAAAATGCGAATGAAATCCCAAGCACCAAGGGAACTTTGAATTAAATATGCCATTCCTCCCTATATCCCGTAAAGAGATGGATTCTCTTGGGTGGGATTATGTGGATGTTATCATAGTCAGCGGCGATGCATACGTAGACCACCCATCTTTTGGGCACGCGGTAATTGCGAGAGTTTTGGAGAGCGAAGGTTTGCGCGTTGCTATTTTGCCCCAGCCAAATTGGCGAGATGATTTGCGTGATTTCAAAAAAATGGGCCAGCCGCGTCTTTTCTTTGGCGTTACATCTGGCTGCCTTGATTCAGTTGTAAGCCATTACACGGCAAACAAAAGGCTGCGCAGCGATGATGCCTACACGCCCGGTGGCAAAGCTGGCTTCCGCCCCGACCGTGCCGCAACGGTTTATTCAAAAATCCTAAAACAGCTTTTCCCCAATGCACTGGTAATTCTGGGAGGCATAGAAGCCTCGCTTCGCAGAACAACGCATTACGATTTTATGGAAAGCCGCCTAATGCCGAGCATCCTCTGCGAAAGCCAAGCGGATTTGCTGGTTTACGGAATGGGTGAAAAAACAATCATTGAAATTGCGCATAAATTGCAAAACGCTCAAAATATTTACGATACAAAACAAATCGCATTTTTGGCCGCAGATGCAACCCCTTGCGGTTGCCCTTCATTGAATTTGCATTCCTATGAAAATTGTTTATCAGACAGCGACAAATTTTTTGAAAATGCCAAAATTTTAGAACAAAATGCCAATGCAGTTCTAACCCAAGAAATCGGAGATAAAACCCTGATAATAAATCCGCCTTTCCCGCAGATGCAGGAACGCGAAATAGACAGGAGTTTTGATTTGCCTTACGAGAGAATGCCTCACCCTCGCTATAAAAAAAGAGGTGCGCTTCCAGCTTACGAAATGATAAAACATAGCATCACAACGCATAGAGGTTGTTTTGGCGGCTGCTCATTCTGTGCCATTCGTGCCCATCAGGGAAAATTCGTGGCCAGCAGAAGCGAGAAAAGCATATTGAAGGAAGTTAAAGCAATCTCGCAAATGCCGGATTTCAAAGGGAATATAAGCGATTTGGGCGGGCCAAGCGCAAATATGTATAAAATGGGCGGAATGGACGGGGATTTGTGTTCCAAGTGCAAACGGGTGAGCTGTTTGTTTCCGAAAATTTGCAATAACCTCAACACAAACCATAAGGTTATGAACGAGCTTTACAAAAAGGTTTTGCAAACCAAAGGGGTTAAAAAAGTTTTCATTGGCAGCGGCGTGCGTTATGATATGCTTTTGCATTCGCTAAATGAAGAGAATAGTATTTACATAGAGAATTTAATTTTGCACCACACGAGCGGCCGCTTAAAACTCGCTCCTGAGCATACGGAAAGCCATATCCTTGAGCTTATGCGAAAACCGGATTTTTCCGTTTTCAAAAAATTCCTGCTGATTTTCCAAAAGCTGTGCGAAAAGCACAATATAAAAACGCAAATAATGCCCTATTTAATGTCCAGCCATCCTGGGTGCAAAATGAGCGATATGAAGAACCTTGCAGAAAAACTCAGGGATTTAAGAATTTACCCCGAACAAGTTCAGGATTTTACCCCAACACCTTCCACTATGAGCACAGCCTTATTTTACCTTGCTCTCAAAAAAAACAAAAATGCCACTTACGTAGCAACAGATGAAATTGAAAAGAGAGAGCAGAAAGAATTATTTTTTGCCGCAGACTACCCGTAAAAAGTTCTATTATCTGGAGCTTTTAGATAATTCTTTATAACTTTTACATTGTGCTGGAAACCAGCAGATTCTTGGCGCAAGGAATTCAGGTGTATTTCAATGCTTTTTCTGACTATGGCATTTTGTTTTGCGAATGTAGATGATAAATCTTGAAGCGAGTGTATTTTTTCGTTTAAAAGGGCTTTATCTGCAACCGCTGCGGTTGTGTCCTTTTCTATCGCTTCATAAGAGCTGCCTATTTCGCTTAGTTCTTGAATTGCGATTCTTGTTGCACGCCCTCTGCTTTCTACGCACAGGGTTAATTCTTCTGTGTATTCGTCCATTCCTATATCCAGCGGAGAAAGCGCTTTTATTTTGCTGTCATGCTCAAGTACATTTTTGCAGAGTTGCATTGCGCTATCTATTTTGGAAACTAAAGATTTTACGTCTTGACGCATATTAACCTACCATGCTAACATAGCTGCGAGGTGTTCCGTTAGATAATTTGTTTGCCAGCGTTTTGTCTTGGCGAACTTCACTGAGAGCTTTTTGCCACGCTTCCCTCAATTCCCCCATCATTTCTTGAACCTCTGTAAAGTTTTTAGATATGTTTTTCATATTGCCTTCGTGGATGTGATGGCTGTAAAAATCGTATAGCCGCCAAAGATTTTTTGCAATGTCGCCACCCTTTTGCATATCTAGGGAAACCATCAACTCGCTTATGCCTGCTTCAATTTTATGGCAGGCTTCCGCCTTGCGTGCCAACTGACCGGCTTCCAGAGCTTCTCGCGCTATGCCGCACCATTTTATGCAATGGTCGTAAATCATAATTATCAACTGTCCGCGGTCTGCTGTTTCAACAGAAGCCTGGCGATATTGGCCTAAACCTGGGCGAGCGTAAGTGGCGTTTTGCATAAAAAATCCTTTGGTTAGGGGTTACTTTTGATATGAAACCGTGCTAAGAGCCGACAACATATTAGAAGTCTGAGATTGTAAATTGCTCATATTTCTCTCTAGAGAAGCAAATTGCCTGGAAATTCTCGCATTGTAGTTATCCACGCGAACCTGCAATTCATCAACTCTTTTTTGAATGCCATCAATTCTTTCTTGATAGGTTTTTTCAGAAGTTCTGAAAAAACCATCTACGCTGCTCTTTGCTTTTTCCACAAAATTAGCGATTTGGCTGGCTATGCCGCGCACGAATGTAACTTGCGCCTCTTTTCCCAAGCCCGGAGTTTCAATGGAAATTCCATTTTCCAGAGTGATAATGTTGTCTGTTATGCCGCTGATTTTTATAGGTTCTCCATTTACTGTTACAAAGCCATTCGCATCAACTTTATATATGCCTGTTGTGGAATTTTTAGTCCAGTTTCCAACGCTAAAGCCTGGAGTGTCGCTAAAACCGTTTGCTGTGAACAACCTGCGCACGCCTTCAATGTCTGTTTCTATGGCTTTGGCGAGCTTATCTTTATCTATGCTTAAACTCCCGTTTCTTTCAGTGGTTATGCCAATGCGGCTTGCGGATGAATTAAGCGTTTTATAGCCTTTATAGTTGTCTCCCCTATTATTTCCAGTTAATTCGTCTATGATGCCTGTCACCATTCTTTTCAAATTATCGCGCAGGCCGGAGATGTTGCTATCGCCCGTGAAAGGCCCAACGTTGCGTTGTTTAACCTTTCGCCCGGTGGTTCTGTCAGTCTCTTCTGTTACCGTAGCTCTTGCGTTGTCCTCTATAAAAGACATCAACGCATTGTATTCCTCAATAAAAGAGGTTATGTTGTCAACAATGGCATCTCTATCCAACTCCAAAGAAACTCTCACAGGCTCCATTTCGCTAGTGCTAACCCTTTTTAACGTGAAAACTGTGCCGGTTATGGTTTTTTCATCGTCGTTGCTCTGCGAGGTGATGGACAATCCGTTCAGGGTATAAAAGGCATTTTGCCCTTCGTTTATCACATTGGTAAAAACATTGCGGTTTGTCAGAGCCCCCATATCTTTTTTGACCTCAATATCAGCATCTGTTAAATCTGCATCTGGCTTATTAAATGTCCCTATTTGGATTTTAACGTTTTTCAAACTTCCACTATTGAAATTTGGGTCGGTTGCCAAATTTCCTTCTAAAACTATCTCCCCGGAGCTGTTCAGCGAGGCGGTAAATCTTGCATTGGGGCCCAAAGCAGCATTTATTTCATCTAAAACAGTGCCTATTTTTTTTGCAGCACCTCCAGAATCGAACAAATTAAAAGTAATCCAACCTCCATTGCCAGTACCATCGCCATTCTCTGCTGGCAAATAAATACCTACTTTGTCGCCATTTTTTATATTGTTTGTATTTAGGACAGTATTTAAGTCCAAAAAAGTGTTTTCTCTTGTGGCTGCTCCGCCGCCGAGAATGGTCAAGGCATTTCCAGAGGTTGCCTTTTGATTTGAGTTGTCAACTATGCCAAGTTTGCCTAAGAGGTTTGTTCCGCCGTCTTCTTGTAAGGAAAATCCGTTTGTTCCTGTGTCCACCGCAGTTAAAATAAGGTGGTTCTCTCCGTTTGCCATTGTCATTATGCTAGCTTTAACGCCCGTGCCTTCTGCGGTATTTATTTTATTTACAATATCTTTTAAGGTGTCGTTTGCAGTTATAGCCACATCAACGGTTTTTTTGGAAGCATCGGCTTTTTGTGCGGCAACGCTGGTGGACAAGGATATTTTAATGGGTTCAGCGCTGCTGTTCATAAAACCGTAGTCAGCCATAGATTTGTTTATTGCCGCAAAAGAATTTGAAGCTATTTTTTGCGTTGATGCCAATCCTTTGACTACCACTTCGTATTTGCTCGGTGTTGCGCCTTCTTTACCTGAAACAGTTACAAAATCCTCATAATTTGAAGTTGACTTAAAAACACTGAATTTGCTCTGTGTTTCCAAAGCGTTTGCTTTTAACGCAAAATTACCAAGCCTAGTTTGTAGGTCTTTGAATTTCTCAAGGGTTTTTTGGGCATTTGTCTTTTTTTGTTCTTCACGTGTAACTTTCATTTGCTCAAGCGCTGTGAGCTGGGCTACTATGCTATTTGTATCTAACCCTGATACCAATCCACCTACTGACATTGCTGGCATAAACACCTCGTTTTCGTTAAATCTATATTCTTTATCGGCATTACCGAATAAAAACTTTAGTTTTTAATGAATATGCAAAAAATATGCCATTTCTATTTGAGCATTAGCAGGAGTGCTTTGGGCATTTTACTATATTCCATATTATGAAAAAAGATGCTATGCTTTACTTTATTGTAGGCCTGGTCATAGTCATTGCGGCTGTAATCTTAGTTTTTGGCATATTCTTTTTAAATGATAACGACCCGCGCGAGACTTATGTGACATACAATTTGCGTTTTAGCCAGGTGAGCACCCTAGCGCAGGACGACCCGGTTAAGGTCAATGGGGTTAAATTGGGCAGGGTGGAGAAGATAGCTTTGCACGGGAATAGGGTTATCGTGCGCATTTCTGTGAGAAATGATATTAAAATTCCCGTGGATTCGGAAATTAGAGTGCAGAATATAGGGCTTTTGGGCGAGCGGCAAATAGGAGTGCTTTTGGGAGATTCTGCCAGAGCATTTTCTGAAAAAGATACTATCCCTGGCTTTTTTGATGCCGGCATAGCTGAAGTTATGGGTATGGCTGGAGAAGTTTTGGACAGTGCAAAAATAGTGATGAACATCGCGCGCCTTTTGCTAGATTCCACCATAGCCACTCAGGATTTTAGAGACAGATTTCGCCGCATTATAGAAAAAGCCGAGGATTTAGAGGACAGAGCCATCAATTTAGTTCAAAAGGCGGACCCGGTATTGCAAGGTAGTTTAGCAGGTTTGTCCGTGGCAACAAAAAATCTCAATGTAATTTTGGACGAAAACAGAGCTCCGTTAAAGAAATTGGTAGCTGATGCAAATGGCTTGCTGGGCCATACCAATGTTCTGGTAAATGGAGCAGACACGGCTATACAAAGGGTTTTAACCTTGACCGATAAACTGCAATCAAAAAACAACACTCTTGGCATATTATTGAACGACCGAAAATTGCACGATGATTTATCGACTACTATAAAATCGGCAGATAGCTTATTCCGTTTGATTATAAAGGATGGATTGGATGTAAACATAGATTTCTTTTAGGATAAAAAATGGTAAACCTCAAACTTACAGTACAAAACTCGCTTGGCATCCACGCCAGGCCCGCGGGACGCATAGTCAGTATCGCAGGCTCTGCGCAAGGTTCAGTTGAACTCATATATTCTGGGCAACAGGTGAATGCAAAATCCATTCTCAATCTGATGATGCTCGCTATTGAACCTGGCTCGGAAGTGGAGTTTATAATAGATAGCTCAGACGAGCAAAAAATCGCGAAGCAATTAACGGATTTATTCATGAACAAATTCTATGAAGACGCCACATAAACAGAGAAAGATGTTCGCTGGGAAAGCTGCTTCCCCAGGCTATGTTATAGCAAAAATTAAGCTAATTGCTCGCCAGAAGGTAGTGATTTCACATCAAAAAATTTCAAAGGAAGGGGTTGCAGGTCAAATAGATTTATTTCATAAAGGAATTTTGCAAGTAAAGAGAGAAATTTCAAATTTGCGCGATTTAGCTCTTAAAATGGCTGGCAAAGAAGAAGCGACTATTTTTGATTCTCACCTGATGATTTTGCAAGACCCTTCTTTAGTTGAAAGCACTACTTCTCTGATAAAAAACGAACAATGGAATGTCAGCTATGCATTTCATCTCTGTATGCAAAATTTAATAGATAGCTTTGAGAGCAGCGGTGGAATTTTAAAAGAACGAGTTCAAGATTTAAAAGATATTTACAATCGTATGCTTTTTCATTTAAGCAATGATGGAGGGAATTTTGAACTCAATGAGAAAATTGAAGATGGCGTTGTGCTTGTAGGTGCTTCAATTGGGCCTAACTTGCTTATGCGTTTTGAAAAAGGAAAAATACTTGGGCTTGCCATAGATTCCGGTAGCATAACCAGCCACGTTTCAATACTTGCGCGTTCTATGCAAATACCTGCGGTAATGGGCATTGTAAATTTATCCGCTTCCGTTAATGAAGACGATTTGCTCATATTGGACGGAACAAATGGGGTAGTGATAGTTAACCCAGATGAACACGATATAAACAAATATAAAAAGCAAATAGAAGTTTTTCAAAACCAAAAATTAGAGCTTTTCACCATGAGAGACCTAGAGCCTATAACTATGGATGGAAAGTATATAAAATTGAATGCAAATATAGAGAGATATGAAGAAGCCAGCGAAATAAGCTCTTTTGGCGCGGCAGGAGTTGGTCTTTATCGCTCGGAATTTCTTTATTTTGGGCGAGATTCTCTTCCCTCAAGAAAAGAGCAGGCGGAGGCTTATCGCAAGGTGGTGCAGCAATTGCATCCTATGCCGGTTACCATAAGAACTTTGGATGCTGGCAGCGATAAGATGCTCTCTTCGGTGAATTCAGAACCAGAGTCTAATCCGTTTATGGGTTGGCGTTCCATAAGGCTTTGCCTTGACCGCAAGGATATTTTCAAGGAACAGTTGAAAGCTCTTGTAGAGGCTGGTGACCTAGGCAATTTAAAAATAATGTTTCCTATGATTTCCAGCGTGGATGAGATTGAAAAGATAAAGGAAATCTACGGCGAATGCTGCGCGGAATTGCAAGCGGAAGGAATCCAAATCCCTAAAATTGAATTTGGCGCTATGATAGAGATTCCATCCGCTGTTATGATTGTTGAAGAAATTGCAAAAAGAGTTGATTTCTTGAGCATTGGCACAAACGATTTAATCCAATTCACCCTTGCCGTGGACAGGTCTAACGGAAAAATCTCCTCTATGTATGAACCGCACCATCCTGCGGTTTTAAGGTCTATAAAGATGGTAGTTGACGCTGCTCACAAAGAGGGTATTTCGGTTAGCGTATGCGGTGAAATGGCTGCAGACCCCATTAGTGCCTTGCTTTTGGTTGGGCTTGGCGTGGATGAACTTTCTATGGCATCCTGGTGCATTATGGAGTGCAAAAAAATAATACGTTCCGTAAATTACGATGAAGCAAGGGCTGTTTCCACCGAAGCCCTTAAATTTGCAGATTCTGTTAGCGTAAACGTTTTTTTAAAGAAAAAATATTATCAAAAGATAAAAGGGCTTGGAATTTCAAATTTCATCACCCTTCCAGATTTTTTCAGCAACGGTCTCACTTTGACAAGCTAAGATTTTTCTATATTATAGCCGTTTTAAAAGAGGATGTTATCATGCTTGGATTATTTTCCTGCAATATAGGTATAGATCTTGGTACTGCCAATACTTTAATCCACGTGCAGGGCAGGGGTATCGTTATAAACGAGCCTACTGTTGTAGCTGTAGATAGGAAAAGTGAAAAAGTTACATACATAGGTGCAGAAGCTAAAAAAATGCTGGGTCGCACACCGGATGAAATAATTGCCGTACGCCCAATGAAAGATGGTGTTATAGCGGATTATCACTTAGTTGAGGCTTTGCTTCAATACTTTATTAGCCGAGTTCAAAGATACCCTCTGTTTTTGGTTAAGCCGCGAGTTGTGATTGGCGTTCCATCCGGGATAACGGAGGTGGAAAAAAGAGCGGTTCTGGATGCAGCCAGAGCAGCAGGAGCACGTGAGGTTCATTTGGTAGCAGAGCCTATGGCTACGGCTATAGGTATGCAAATTCCCGTTACCGAACCTTCTGGCCACATGGTAATTGATTGCGGCGGTGGAACTTCGGAGGTTGCTATAATTTCGCTTGGCGGCCTTGTTTGCAAATCTTCCGTGCGCGTTGGCGGCGATAAAATGGACGCTTCCATTGTCAGCTACTTGCGGAGAACTCATGGCCTTTTGATAGGTGAATCTATGGCAGAGGATGTTAAAAAGAAAATTGGTTCTGCGTATCCGTTGGAAAAGGAACTTGAAATGGAAGTTAAGGGTAGAGATTTGGCAGCCGGCATTCCACGCACGATAGTCATCAAAAGCGAAGAGATTAGAGACGCATTGAGCGAATCAATTTTCCAGATAGTTGAAGCTGTTAAAAAAGCGCTGGAAAGCACGCCGCCGGAACTTTCCGCAGATATTTTAGACAAAGGCATAATAATGGCGGGTGGCACAAGCCAGCTTAGAGGCTTGGATGCAAAGCTCCGCCACGAAACAGGTTTGCCCGTTAGCGTTATAGATGATGCTCCCTTGTGCGTGTGCAAAGGTACGGCGAGAATTTTGGAAGATCTTGACTATTATCGCAATTGTAAAGTTCTTATGGCGTCTTCGGTTTAATAACTATTAATTAAGAGATGACTTTATTTCGGTATATAGTTGAATTATGCAAATGGGGACGCGGCTCCGCTATATTTGTGATATTAGTTGGTATTTCTTTTTATATGCAACTGACACAGGTTAAGCAAAAGCAGAATATTGCCGATTTTTTTCTTTCTAGCGTTTTTTATTTGCCGCAGTCTATGCTTTCTTATGTTTTGCACGTCAATAGCCTTAACAAGGAAAATTCCCTTTTGAAAAAAGAAAACGCGAAGCTGAAATTGGAAATAGATTTAACAAAAGAATACGCTATTGAAAATCGGCGGTTAAAAAAACTCCTGCACTTTGAGAACCAATGGGATTATCCAATTTTTCTCACTCAGATAATAGGGCATAATCCAGGCATTTATATGACGACTGTCGTTGTGAATAACGGCGAAATAGATTCCATTTCTTACGGGATGCCTGTGTTTACAACAGAAGGCTTGGTGGGCAAGGTTTCAAAGGTTTTTCCAACCCATTCTATGGTACAGCTTCTTTCGGACCCAAACTCAAGAATCTCGGTAATTTCGCAGCGTTCAAGAGCTTTGGGGGTTGTGTTTTCAGGGAAAAACGGTAAAATGCAAATTCAAATTTCCAGCTATGCAGATTTAATTCCAGGCGATACGCTTGTAACTTCTGGGCTTGGCGGAATTTATCCAAAGGGCATTCCTGTTGGCGTTGTGAGTAAATTGGACAAGAACAGTTCGGAAGTACTCAGCTATGGAAACATTAACTTGTTGCAGCATATAGAATCTTTAGAAGAGGTTTTTATTATTCGCAAGAATATGGATTGGATTGTATGGAACGAGGAATGACAAGTGTTTAAATTTTTCATATATGCATTTTTATTTTTTATAGCGGCGCTTTTGCAAACGGTTATTGCTCCGCGAATTGAGGTGCTTGGGGTACAACCTTCCTTTCTTCTTATTTTAACGGCTATGGTGGCATTTAGGCACGGAGGCCTCGCCGGTTGCCTTATGGGTTTTGTATCAGGTTTGTTTTGCGATGTCTATGCACCTATAGAATGGCTCGGAGCTTATTCGCTTGCTTATTGCGTAGTTGGTTTTATAGTGGGGCAAATTAACGAGAGCTTTATAGATTTGAATTTGTTTTTGCAAATAGTTATGCTGGCTTTGGTAAATTTTTTAAAAGACATAATATATTATTTTTCTATAGGAAAAACCATTTCCGAGGTCCCCAAGATGGTATTTTCTTTCACTCTTCCAAATACGCTTTACACTGTTATCATAGGAACTGTTTGTCTTTATTTATTTTCGCAGAGCATGGGAAAAAGAGCGGAAATAATATACAAATAGGGGTTAAATGAATGTATTCCAATTTTCAGAAATCGGAAGAAGATATCAGGCAGGAGGTGAATCTCAAAATCTTTGTGTTTATATGTATATGCATAGTAGCATTCTCTATTTTGCTCATAAGGCTTTTGCAGTTGCAATATTTTGAATATGATAACAATCTTAAAAGAGCCGAAGAAAACCGCATTCGCAAAGTTAATATAAAGGCAAATCGCGGGCTTATTTTAGATCGCAACGGGATTGTTTTGGTTCGCAATAGGCCTTCTTATCAAATATCCCTTATGTATAGTGGATTTAAAACCAAGGAAATTAGAGATTCCGTTTTTGAGAAACTTTTAAAAATAAAGGACAGCAGCGGAAAACGCCTATTGGATTCCGCGATGCTCGCATTTTCTTTTGAGCGGGGCAGGTGGCAAAAATTTAGGTTTCAAAGGCTTATAGAAGATGCAGCTCCTGAAGTTGTTGCGATATTTGAAGAACACGGAGAAGAATTGCCTGGCATTGAAATCTTGGTTGAGTCGCGCAGGGATTATCCCTTTGGTTCGTATGGCTCGCATATATTCGGCTATACCAGCGAAATATCCGAACAGGAACTTGAGCTCCCGGAAAATGCCCATTATGTTATGGGAGACCGCATAGGCAAAAAAGGTTTGGAATTCAGCTACGAACAGGAATTCAGGGGAGAAAACGGCCTAAGATATATAGAGGTAAACGCAATGGGGCGTGAAATGGGGACAGTAGTGGGAATGCCTTTTATCGCTCCAGTATCCGGGAATTCTATTGTCACAACGCTGGATTGGCGGCTTCAGAAAGTAGCCGAAAGCGCAATTCCAGAGGGTTTGAAAGGTGCTGTTGTTGCGCTCAATCCTCAAAATGGGGAAATCTATGCAATGGTAAGCCGCCCTCCATTGGACCCTAATATATTTTCTCTGGAAAAAAGAGAATTGCACAAAGCCTGGGCATCTGTTGCCCTAGACACGGCAAAGCCGCTCACAAACCGTGCCATAAGCGGGTTGTACCCTCCAGCATCTGTTTTTAAGGTGATTACCGCGGCAGCAGGTTTGGATGCCAATGTGATTTCAGAATATACGAGGTATAAAACTTGCCTTGGCGGTTTGCGTTTTGGGAATAGGTATGCAAAATGTTGGCAAGCAAGGGGGCACGGAGTTTTGAATGTTATAGGCGCGCTTAGGGAATCTTGCGATGTATTTTTTTATCAGGCTGGCTTGGATATAGGCAGCGAAAGAATTGGCGATATGAGTAGGCGGTTTGGTTTAGGTTCTAAGCTAGGCGTGGATATTCCAAACGAACGTTCCGGGCTTTTGATAGATTCCGCCTCTTATGAAAAATGGTTTGAGAAAAAGGGCTGGAAATGGAGCGCAGGTGAAATTTTGAATATTGCCATTGGGCAAGGCGCGCTTTTGGTAACTCCTTTGCAGCAGACTGTAATGGTTGGCACGCTCGCTTCTGGCAAAGGTTTATACAGGCCGCATTTTTTAAAAGAGGTTGTAAGCCCAGAAGGGGAAGTACTCAAAAGAAATGAACCGGAAAAAATAGGCGAGGGAAAAATTTCTGAACGCACCAGGAATACTATGCTCAAAGGTCTTTATGAGGTTGTGAACGCTCCCAATGGCACGGGGCGTCGCGCCATTGTTCAAGGCGTAAAGGTTGGCGGAAAAACCGGCAGTGCAGAAAATCCGCACGGCGAAAAAACACACGCGTGGTTTGTTGCCGTAGCTCCTTTGGATGCGCCGGAAATAGCTGTTGGCGTGGTTTTGGAAAATGCAGGTGGTGGCGGCGCTATGGCTGCTCCCATAGCGCAAAAAGTTTTGGATGCATATTTTAACCCCAATACTTCTAAGGAGGTAACCGAATGAAAAAAATTGACTGGATTTTTATGGGTTCTCTTTTTGCTCTTATTGGGATAGGGATTATGCTGGTATATTCCGCTACGAGCAATACGGATTTGATTTGGTATAAAACGGAATGGTTCAAGCAGATAATTCATTTTGCGGCAGGTTTTGTAATAGCCGCTATAATAGTTTTTTTGCCACCGAGGTCTTGGAAAAATATAGCTTGGATATCTTATGCCATCTCCATCATAGCTTTGTTTTGGGTTGTGAACTCCGGGCACGTATCAAAGGGAGCTGGCCGCTGGCTGGACATTGCAGGCTTTAGGTTTCAGCCATCGGAGTTCGCCAAAATTGCTTATCTGCTCGTCAGCTCTCTTTGGCTTTCTAGGAACGGGGTTAGCCTAGTGCAGCCAAAAACTCTGCTCATCCCAGGTTTACTGTTCATAGTTCCGTTTTTGCTTGTTTTAAAGCAACCGAATTTAAGCACGGCTTTGGTTTTCACAGTTATCACGCTTGTGCATTTTTATTGGGCGGGCTTTAGGCTGGTGGATTTGTTTTTATTTATAAGCCCCGTTATAAGCGTTATATTTTCCACAATTTCCGGGCTTTACTGGAATTTGCTGATAATATGCGTGTTTTTTGTCTCCGTTAGGTTCAAATTTCCTTTGTGGCTTATAATTTTGGTGATGACGCTGGACATAAGCGCAGGATACGTTAGCCAAATAGCTTGGAACACCATGGAAGACCATCAGCGAAGCCGTATTTTAACTTTTATAGACCCTATGCGAGACCCAAAGGGGCAAGGTTACCAGGTTATACAGTCGCAGGTGGCAATAGGAAGCGGAGGGCTGCTTGGCAAGGGATTTGGCGCAGGCTCGCAAACAAACCTTGCGTTTTTGCCCGAAGAGCATACGGATTTTATATTCAGCGTTTTGGGAGAGCAGTTCGGTTTTGCTGGGACGCTCGTGGTTTTGGCTCTGTTCTTTGTTTTGATTTTGCGAAGTATATCAATATGCAAATTGTATCCCGATAGTTTTGTGAATTTAATGATTGCCGGGATATGCGCTATACTATTCTTTCACGTATTTGTAAATATAGCTATGACTGTAGGCTTTATGCCCGTTACAGGGTTGCCTTTGCCATTCCTGTCTTACGGTGGTTCTTTTGTTTTAACCTGTATGATTTTGGTAGGTTTGCTGGTAAATCTGCGTTTGAAAGGAAAGTATATTTAATGCAAAAAGACCTTCTGTCTCTGGTTCTTTGTGCTGGCAGCATTGCGCAAAGCGAAATTCTCAAGCATTGGAAAACGGATTTTAAAATTGAGTGGAAACCGGATAACTCGCCGGTAACCATAGCGGACAAGAAAGCAGAGGAAAGCGTGAGGGCTTTTGCACAGAGAGAAACACCCGAATTTGGGTTTATAGGCGAAGAGTTTGGGCGAGAAAATCCTAAAGCGGAGTACCAATGGGTGCTAGACCCCATAGACGGCACAAAATCGTTTATTTATGGTGTTCCGTTGTTTGGGACGCTTATCGCAATTCTTAAAAATGGGATTCCCCTTGCAGGTTTGATTCAGCTTCCGGTTTTGAACAGCAAAATCTGGGCAACCGCAGGGGGTGGCGCTTTTATAGGGGATAACGAAGCCACCACAAGTGGTTCGGCAATAAGGGTTTCAGATATATGCGAACTCAAAAATTCGCTTGTTCTCTCCGGTACCATAAACACAATGGAAAGCAAAGGCTATGGCCAGTGGTTTTCTGGCATTCGCAAAAACGCAAAACTTTACCGTGGCTGGGGGGATTGCTTTGGCTATTATCTGGTTGCTTGCGGCAAAGCGGAAATTATGGCAGACCCTGTGGTGTCGCTTTGGGATATAGCACCCTATCCGCTAATTTTTAAGGAAGCTGGGGGTGCGTTTTCAACTTTAAAAGGCGAAAAATCCCTATTTTCCACAGATGGAGAACCTTTGCACTCTATACATGAAGGTTACACGGCAATAGCCAGCAATGGAAGGTTCGAGATACAACTTCCGTAATTTACTATATTCATAACACTTATGTTTTTACCTAGAAAAGTCCGAGGACATTATTTGTGTTACGATCTTGGCGTTGAATTTACTTCTGCCCAAGCACTTAAGTATAAATCATTTCTTATGGATGAAATTAAAGACTCTAGGTTAGACATGGCCTTTGACCTAAGCTCTACCGAGCGCATAGATGGTACGGCTATAATGTTTTTCAAAAATATTTACGAGCAGTTGAGCAAGGAGAATCGTAAAGTAGCGTTCTTTGGCGGGACACAGGAGGTGCTGGACCAGCTCAAAAGCGTGAGTACATTCCAAATATATGCTACGGTAACTGATTTTGAGCGAGATTTCCACGAAATAAATATTGAACTGAACAAAACATTTTTCAGATTGTCCGAAGGCAAAGGGCATTTTCGCACTTTAAAGATGATTTGCCCGTTATGCTCTTTTGACAATGTGTCTGGTTTTATAGTGGACGAAAATTATTATAAACCCAAATGGCGTGATGATGAAATTGTTCCGGTTTTTGAGCCGGATGAGCCGGATGCCAATGCGGTGGATTTCTCCTGCTATCAGGTTGCTGTTTGCCCAAAATGCTTTTATGCTTCCACCAGGCTTGACTGGTTTACCATAGTCTTTCCAGAAGGGCGCTTTGAATCGCATTTAACGCAGGAAAACAGAGCTAAACTCTCCAATGCGGTAGCTTTGAGGCGTAGCTTGGCTATGAATTACACCGGAACCAACGAAGAGGCTTTTTTTAGGCTTCCAAGGGAAAAGGGAGCATCCTACGTATCGTGGCTATTGAATGAATTTAACCTAAAGCATATGAGTGACCAGCGAACAACGGATGGTTTTGATGTGGTTGTGAGCAATTTTATGATGTGCAAATTTGCGCTCAAGGAAATAAGCATAGATGAACATATGTATACCGCTTTGGCGTGGCTTTATGGAATAATGGACAACAAGGACAACTATTCCACTTTGCGCCTTGCAAAGGCATACGTATATCTGATAAGCGTTTTGCTTTCTCAAGATAAAACCGGCGAGGCTCGCAAATTTTATCGCGAATTGGAAAAATCATTTAAAGACATAGAGGATTGCAAATATCTTATAAGCAGGGCGCAGCACTTGCTGGTCTCTTAAAAATAACGTAAAACAGCGGTTATTTTTGTTTTTTTTTCTTTTTTTTTAAAAAAAATGTATATTTTACATTGGAGGCTTTTATGCAAAAAAAAATCTACTCTTTGTTCCTTATCCCATGTGCCTTGGCACTGTGCCTGACATCATTTTCTCTAATATCGTGCAGTGATGATGGCAATGGTGGCGGCGGCGGCGGCGGATCGTCTTCTTCTAGTTTTGTTGATACCAAGCCACCGATTACCAATCCCAACTCGAAACTTTTAATTTTTATTTCTGAGGATGACCCAACTAACGGCCGTGTAGAGGCTTATTTCAGTGGTAATAGCTATGAGCTCAGAATTAGGGGTGAGGTGGAATATAAAGCGGCTGATGCCTCGGACACGACGAAGATATCAAAAATAGTAGTTAATTTGATTGGCAGCAGTGGCATAACAGAAAGGAAAATTACGCCTAATGACGAGCGATATGACTTAAATAAACCGGCACTCCGATATGATTTCACGGATTGCACGATAAACAACGGAGGGAACTACACTATTAGAGTTGAAGTTTATCTTAGCGACCAGCCATCAAAGCTTGCTGGAATTGGTGAAACGGTGCAGCCATTTAGCAAGCCACATCTGAATTGTCGCAAAGATTTCACTGTAGATGCTAGAGTTTCCCCCCCTAATACAGGTACGGTTAGTGTCTCTCCACAGGGTCCATACTCTAATAACCAAAATGTTACTCTGTCCGCAGTACCAACTAGTGGCTATGCTTTTTTTAATTGGGCAGATGGACAGGGATATATCATCCCAGATGTTGGCAAAGACTACCTTATTAGGATTGGCAACGAAAATATATATACAGCCAATTTTGTCCAGAGTCGCAATTTTGTTCCAGAAACACCTGTTAAGGTAAGTGGTAGTGGGTATGTTGTGCTTGGAGGGAAAAATGCTCTTCAGCTTGTGTGTGTTGGGACTACTTGTAACTTTGTAGCTCAAGAAAGTAGTGAAATTATAGAAAAGTTTAAATTGAGAGATGGAAGCGAAAATACGATTACTCATATGAGCAGGCCAGGAGGGATAACCTCGCCATCAACAACCGATCAATTTATAATGGGTAGCGGCTCATCACAGCAAATAGAACTTAATTCCGAGGATTACTTTGTAGTCAAGTTCAGTAGCAACAATTGGTTTCTGCTAGCAAGTAAGAGGGGCAACGGTAGTGTTGAAGATTGTACCCAGACGTGTGGTTACGTATACGTCTGGAAATAAATGCCCTTTTTGTTTTTGCTGTTCATTACAGGCATCTGCTTTGCAGATGCCCTTGATGTTCGTGTTTTAAGAGTAGAATTCCTTTATGAAGAACCCGACAATTCGCTGACAACAGGCCGTGGCACTTTTGAAGGCTCAAGAGCAGATGAGGCGTATTGGCAAAGCCATATAAAATTTGCTGAGAATTATTTTAGCCGAGCCAGCGGTGGCGAGGTTTCCATCAAAGCCACGGTTTTTCCAAAAGGGCAAAAGGAAACCTATAAGCTAAACAAGCGCATTATAGACTATAACCGCACAAGCCGCCACAAAGGCGAAAAAATGGAGGCTTTTGACTCTGCACGGGCGGCAGATTATGCCAGGTTTGTGGAAGATGTTCTAAATCTTGCGAAAAATGATGCTGACGGCCCACTTGCACCCAGCTCTTTTGGGAAGAGGGTTATTTTAATTGCCCACGCGGGCGCAAACCGTTTAATAGACGGCGGAACTCTGGGAACCAGAGGCGCAAACACCCCTGGCGATTTTATGGATGCTTATATAGATAGCACTTGGTGCGATGAAAAGCAATGCATTTGGCGCGGTTTTGAAGTGAAAGCTGCTGATGGGTTCAACAAGGCAGATTCCGTGTTTTCTGTTATGGTTACTAGCGAAACTGCCTCCCAAGACGGCTTGAATTGGGGCATTAACGGAACCATAACGAGCCAAATAGGGCGCGAGCTAGGGCTGCCTTACTCATTTGATGTTGTGAAAGGCTATTCAAGGCTGGGCTATTTTGACGGGATGGATTTTGCGGGCTACAATGCCGGCAACGGATTTTTCCCCAGCTTGCCAAGCGCGTGGATGAGAGCTTACAAAGGGTGGGCAAATGTTAAGGAAATTTCGCCGCGTTTGAATAATAAAGAAACCGTTGAGATTTGCGCAGCAGGCTATAATTGTCCGGGAGCTACGCAGATAGTGAAAATCCCCATAAACAACAATGAGTATATTTTGCTGGAAAATAGGCAGAGAACAAATAGGGCAGATGGAAAAGTTTCCGTTAAAATGGATAACGGAATGCTGGAAATCCCCGTGGATAGCCTTATATCTTGCAAATCTTGTACAGGGGTTATAGAATCCATAGATGAAATAGACGCTGCAATTCCAGCAAGCGGCATAGTTGCTTGGCGTGTAAATGATTGGTATATAAGGGAACTTCTTCCTTATGGCGCGATAAATGCTTGGAATGGCGATACTTTCAAAGACCACCAGTTTGGCATAGCTTTAATTGAAGCAGATGGAGTTTTGGGGCTTGGAAAGGAGTTTAAGAATTCGGCGGGGGAGAGTGTTTTTTATTTTGGTTCGGGCAGCGATTTAATCCCTCATAAAAGGGTTAATTCGCAGAAACAGTTGGACACTATATTTTCAATAAAGCCTAATGGCTATGGAAATACGGCATCTACTTTTGGTGGATATTCTGGGCTAAAAATAACGGCGAAAATTCCGCAGGATGCAAAACCGGAAAAAACCTTTAACGCCTTCACCGGCGATAGCGTTATGAATTGGAGAGCGTTGAAAATACCGGTTGAAATAGAAAGGGTAGGGGAGTTTGCAATACCAATTCCAAAAGAAAATTGGCCTTATGAGCCTACAGACGAACATTTTGCAAAATCAAAAGCCCCAGACTTTACGCGCGTTCCCGTATATAGCGATTCAATATATTTGGGCAACAACAGGCTTTATGCTATTGACTCCAATGGCGTTCCCTTGCCGAACTTCCCGGCTATCCTCTCCAATGGCGAACCATTTGCAAATTTTCATTCAAAGCCTCTTGCAATTGGTTTAACCGGAAAAGACTCGCTTTATATTTTAGTCCCTACAAAAAACGGTTTGATTTTAGCGGTGAACAGCAAAGGCAAACTGTTCAGCGGCGAATTTCCTCTTGCCGCAGGAACTTTTGAATATGATAATCCAGATACTCTGCTTCTTCATATTTCAAGTGATTATAAACATTTATTTGCCAAGCACAGGGGAAACATAAGTGCTTTTTACCTGCCAAAAGCAGAGGAATACGTGCGAGCTTCCGCAACATTGGAAGAAAGAGACGAAATTTCGGAATTTTTTATTTTCCCAAATCCAATCAGAAGCGGCAAGGCGGCTATGAGGTTTAGAATCCTAGCTCCTGCGAGCAGCGCAAGTTTGGATGTTTTTGATATAACAGGTTTTAAGGTATTTAATTTGGATATTTCCAGCGTGAATTATGGTTCAAACCAAGTTGATTTGGATTTTTCAAGGCTGGGAAGCGATATTTACAGCGCGAGGCTCACTGTTAAGTTTGCCAGCGGCAAAAAAAAGGAGAAATGGGTTAGGATAGGGGTTGCAAAATCCTCAAGATAGCATAGTAAATCCGTATGTATTATATAGCCCCTGCGGGGAAGGCTCCCGCAGCTATATAATAGTAAACATATATTTTTACTATATTTTATCGTAACCAAATTACGGAGGCTTTATATGGCTATATTTTCCAACAATGCCGAATCCATAGGCAATACACCGCTTGTGCGCTTAAATCGCGTACCGGGCAAAGCGAAAGCGACAGTGCTTGCTAAAATAGAAGCGCGGAATCCGACTTTTTCCGTTAAGTGCCGTATTGGTGCTGCACTCATAAATGATGCGGAAAAACGTGGCGTGCTAAAACCCGGCATGACAATTCTTGAACCTACATCTGGCAACACAGGCATAGCCCTTGCTTATGTTGCGGCGGCTAAAGGCTACGCTTTAACGCTCACAATGCCGGAAACCATGAGCCTTGAAAGGCGGCGTGTTCTAGCTGGCTTTGGCGCTCATTTGGAGCTGACTCCGGGTGCGCAGGGTATGAAGGGCGCTATAAGCAAAGCGGAGGAATTGAAAGCCTCCGAGCCTGATAAATACTTTATTCCGCAGCAGTTTGAAAACCCTGCCAATCCCGAAATTCACGAGAAAACCACAGGGCCGGAAATTTGGGAAGCAACGGACGGCAAGGTTGATGTTCTGGTCTCCGGCGTTGGCACAGGCGGAACAATCACCGGAGTTTCGCGCTTTATCAAAAACCAAAAAGGCAAAAAGATAATCTCTGTTGCGGTTGAGCCGGAGGAATCTCCTGTGATAACCCAAACGCTGAACAAACAAGAGGTTAAGCCGGGACCTCACAAAATCCAGGGCATTGGCGCGGGCTTTGTTCCAAAGAATCTGGACTTGAGCATTGTGGACAAAGTTGAGACAGTTTCTTCTGCGACTGCCGTGGAGTTCGCTCGCCGCTTGGCAAGGGAAGAGGGCATTTTGTGCGGCATAAGCTCTGGAGCGGCGGCGGCAGTAGCGGTTAGGCTTGCGGAATTGCCGGAGTACGAAAGCAAAACCATAGTGGTTGTTCTTCCAGATACCGGGGAACGCTACATCAGCACAGTGCTCTTTGAGGGCGTTGGGTAATTCAAAAGGGAAAACAGTATGGACATAAGCACTATTTGCGTGCATGGCTGCGATAAGCGATACGATACAACCGGAGCGGTTGCCGTTCCGATTTTCGCGTCTGCTACTTTTGCGCATCCTGGCGTGGGGCGTAGCACAGGGTTTGACTACTCGCGTTCGCAAAACCCCACAAACGAGTATTTGGAGCACACGGTCGCAGCATTGGAAGGCGGCGCGCAGGCAGTGGCTTTTTCGTCCGGGATGGCGGCGGTTTCCGCTCTTATGGAATTTTTCTCGCCGGGCGACCATATTGTGGCATCTGATGATTTGTATGGCGGAACTTTCCGGCTTTTTGCCCGCATATCCCAAAAGAACGGCGTTAAGTTCTCTTATGCAAGCGATTTGGAACAAATCAAAAAGGAAATAACGCCTGCTACAAAAGCCGTGTTTATAGAAACGCCCACTAACCCTATGATGAACGTCATAGACATTGCGGCAGTTGCAAAAATCACGCAGGAGAAAGATTTGCTGCTCATAGTGGATAACACTTTTCTCACTCCGTATTTTCAAAAGCCGCTCCTGCTAGGCGCAGACGTGGTGCTGCACAGCGGAACAAAATATTTGGGAGGCCATAACGATACTTTGGCAGGCTTGTTGGTGACAAAAGATGCTGCCCTGTCTGAACAGCTCCGTTTTATTGCAAAGACAACAGGCGGATGCCTTTCTCCTTTTGACGGGTTCTTAATAATCAGAGGAATTAAAACTCTTGCCATTCGTATGGAACGTCAACAGGAAACCGCGCTGAAAATTGCATATTGGCTTTGCGAGCGAAGCAATGTAACCGCTGTTTATTATGTAGGTTTGCCAGAACACCCTAAGTATGAAATTTCGCGCCGCCAAGCGAGCGGTTTTGGCGGGATGCTCTCTTTTTCTGTGCGAGACGAGCAGACAGCGGTTAAAATACTGGAAAGCGTGAAAATTATAAAATATGCCGAAAGTTTAGGCGGTGTTGAAAGTTTAATCACCTATCCAATGCTTCAAACCCACGCTGATTTACCGGAAAGCGAGCGGAAAGCGCGAGGCATAGATGCTTGCTTATTGCGTTTATCGGTGGGTTTGGAATCAGCGAAAGATTTAATCGCGGATTTGGAGCAGGCAATAGGAGGTTCTGCCTGAAATACGATTTTGATAGCGTGATAGACAGACGCAATACATACAGCATAAAATATGACCCTGTTTCGCGTGGCAAGCCAAGCGATGTGCAACCTATGTGGGTTGCCGATATGGATTTTAAAACCCCGCCCTGCGTAATGGATGCACTTGTTGCCCACGCCAAGCACGGAATTTATGGATATTCCGAGCCGGATGCGGATTTTTTTTCCGTTGTGCAGAGGTGGTTTAGGGAGCGTTTTGATTGGAATGTGGAACGTGAGTGGCTCATAGCCACTCCGGGCGTGGTGAGCGCTCTCTACATTGCCATCCGTGCCCTGACTGAGGAAGGCGAAGGCGTGCTTATACAGCAACCCGTTTACTATCCTTTTGAATCTTCCGTTAAACAAACCGGGCGGAAATTGCTTGTAAATGAACTTGTGTATAGAGATGGGTTTTATAGTATAGATTTTCAAGATTTTGAAAATAAAATCAAAGAGGCAAAGCTCTTTATCCTTTGCAATCCTCACAATCCGGTTGGGAGAGTTTGGAAAGAGGATGAACTCACCCGTATGGGTGAAATTTGCTTGCGGCATAATGTAATTGTCATCTCCGATGAAATCCATCAGGATTTTATATATCCGGGCCATCGCCACATTGTGTTTACCAAGCTAGACCCTCGCTTTGCCGATATAACGCTCACCTGCACCTCGCCATCAAAAACTTTCAATCTCGCTGGTTTGCTCTATGCGAATATTTTTATTTCAAACGAAAGGTTGCTGAATAAGTTTAAGCTGGAATATGCGAGATGCGGTTTGAGCCAGCCATCGCTTATGGGTTTGGTATCTTGCAAAGCGGCGTATGAAAGCGGTGCGGAATGGGTGGATGAACTGAACAGCTATCTATTTGGCAATATGTCGCTTATAAAAGAATTTTTGAGAGAGCGTATTCCAAAAATCAAATTAGTTGAACCGGAGGGAACATATTTAGCTTGGCTGGATTTTTTGGCGTTCAATCTATCCTCGCAGGAATTGAACGAGCTTATAACTCATAAAGCCAAGCTGTGGCTCAACGATGGCCCTTCTTTTGGTTTGGGTGGCAAAGGCTTTCAGCGTATAAATGTTGCTTGCCCGCGTTCCGTGCTTCGCAATGCGCTTGAATCCATATACTCCAGCCTTTCTTAATTTGGATAATTTTCTATTTTCCTAATTGAAAAATAAATTTAGGAAAAACAAACATTGATTTTTGCGGTAATATATTTTGTCATGTCATTTGTAGTGCTTTTTCTTGGCACGTTTCAAATTGTTGGGAAAAAACATCGTAGCGAATTGAACTGGTATTTTTTTGCTATATGTGCAATAATTGCCATTACCACTCTTAACAACAGCTTTATGTTTTATACAGCCTTTACAGAGGGCGTAGCTTTAGGGGAATCTAGTTATACATTTACCAAATTAAATATGGTTCTCTCAATAATAAAAGTTATGATAGTTCCGTTTCTTTTTGCGTTTATATTTAATCTTTCAAAAATCAAATCCAAAAGACTTAGAATATTGCAGTATATTATACTTTCTGTTAATGCTCTGGTTGTTTCCGCAATATTTATAATTATTGCAGCATCCATTGATGCAGTTAGTTTTTTATCTTCCTATTTGTTTAATACATCGGTTCTTTTGATGGTTCTTTTTTCCTTAGGCTGTTTAATTTTTCTTCAGTATAAATGGATAAAAAGCGCATCTCTAAAAAGAGATCGTTCACAGGCAAAAACAATATTAATAGGTTCCTTAATAGCACTTATTTCTCTTTCCTGTGATTTGGCTGCTTCTCGTTCACATTATTTATATAATTGGATAGAACTTATCCCTTTTATGTGGTTGTTGGTACTTGCCTTTGTTCTTAACAATTATGCCAACCAATACAACAACTTCAGTTTTAACGCTGCCAACCTTGCCAAATATGTTTACACTGCGGTTAAAATGCCGGTACTTATTCTTGATGATGCAGGTGACATTATGCTCTGCAACACAGTTTCGGAGAGTTTTTTTAAGAAAAATAGTGAGCAACTAACCAAATTAAAATTGTCTGACCTATTTGATTTTACGGATAATAACAATGCTATTTGCCGCGTTGAGGGGCAAAAATGCCAAGTGTCTTTGAATTATGTTTATGATAAATTTAACGAAATGATATGCACCGTTGTGATAGTAACAGACATAACAGAAAAAGAAGACTTGATACGGCAGCTCAATGAATCCCACGCTCAAATTGAGCGTTTTAACAAGGAATTGCAATCTGAGGTTGATAGGCAAACTGAAAGCATCCGCAATCTTCAAAAAGCAATTGTATATTCTATGAGCAATTTGATAGAAAAAAAAGATGGCTACACCGGCGAACACACCAGGCGTGTAAGCGAATATGTTGCTATTTTGCTGCGCGAATTGGTAAGGCGCGGTTATAAACTGACTGAATCGGAAATTCAAAGAATAGCGGAATCCTCTCTGCTGCACGATATGGGGAAAATCGCAATACCGGATAGCATTCTTCTTAAAAACGGAAAATTGACCGATGATGAATTTGATGTTATGAAAAGCCATAGCACAACGGGTGCGGATTCTTTGCAAAAATCAATGCAGTTTGCAAAGGATAACGACTTTTTGAAAAATGCCTTTATAATGGCTAAACATCACCACGAAAAGTGGAATGGCAGCGGCTATCCAGATGGCAAAAAAGAAAATGAGATACCTCTCCTTGCCCGTGTTATTGCCATTGCCGATGTTTATGACGCATTGCGTTCAAAACGTTCGTATAAAGCGCCGTTCAGCCGTGAGAAAGCAAAAGCAATTATTTTGGAAGAGAATGGGCGTCAATTTGACCCTGAATTGGTTGATGTTTTTTTGGCGGTAGAACCGGAATTTGACGAGTTTTGTGAATCCACTGAATTATGAAAGTTCATTTTACTATATTAAACAGATATTGCGGGAGACAAATAAATGACCGGAATAAAAAAAATAATTAATGATATTATGTTTATTACTGGCGCGGCTTTGGTTATTCTGGCTGTGTTTTCGTTGTTGTTCGGCGTTGAAATTTCCTTTGTTCCCACTATTTTTGAAGTTTTCATAGCTAATATCGTTATTATTCTAGGTCTTTACTTGCGCGGGAAATTTGAAATCCGCAATATAATTCTGGAATATCTGGTTAATATCAGCTATATAGTTGTTGTGCTTATCGTATTCGGGCTTGTATTTGATTGGCATTCCGCAATACCAGTGTGGTTTCTTATTGCAATGGCGATTGTAATTTACATATTTGCTATGGTATTCACCGCTGCTAAACTTAAAAGAGACGCGGAAGAATTGAATAAATTATTGCAAAAATGTCAGAAAAATCAAGCCGGTAATGCATCTTAGCGTTAAATTTATGCATCTTACCTAATTTTTGGGCTTTCTCTACAAGCAAATTCCTATAATCATTAGCATAGAGACATAATATAATGTTTAAGTTTTTATTTATTATTTTTGCATTTTTTACAACTGTAGTTGCGCAGCAATTTACTGCTGGAGTAAAATTAACTGGATTAAGCATTCATCCCAGAGGTGCTATAAATGCAAACTTGATGAAATATAAATTAGATGATGATGGTGTTTTTGTGTTTAATCCTGGAACAATATTAAGTTTTGAAAGATTTCTTTATAAGAATATATTTTCAATAAAAATAGCACAAGGCTTATATGCGGATTGCGCTAGGCAATTTGCTGGAATGAGCCATATAGGTTTGAGAGGGAGAATATTTCAGATAGAAAAACATTCATTTAATGGGGGAATTGGCCCAACATTTTTTTTCAGAAGAAATTGGCAAAAATTAGATAGATATATAGATGATGAGTATAGTATTTTTAAAGGGAGCTTAGAAGATAATTGGCAATGGGGATTTTTATGGTACGGGGGAGAATTTGAATATAATTATAAGATTAGTGAAATGATAGAATTGTCAACAGCAATGGTACCTTATATCCCGCCTTATGTTCCTCTAATAATGAGTTTTGGTTTAAGGATATTGATATAAATTGAGGGTAATATGAAAAATTTGAGTATTGTTTTAATGTTGTTTGTTCTATCATTGGCAAGTAACATATACGGGCAGACGGTAACTATACGCCCAAGCAGTTCCATAGGCTATTGCAGTGCCGATGATATTAATGGGCTGTCATATACTTATGGGCTTAAAATACTGCTTATGGCAAATAAATTTCAGCGATATGGAGTTAAAATTGACCATCTGAACGTTTCGGCAGATGATAAACATTCATATTTGAGCACGGGATTATTTATTGAAC
>Ga0268262_10001641_pt1 | contig 27268 bp, 24 predicted proteins | sample TergutNc150P3_FD_190354 | JGI IMG/M metagenome (GOLD analysis project Ga0268262, IMG submission 190354) | Nasutitermes corniger P3 segment gut microbial community from laboratory colony in Florida, USA - Nc150 P3 (SPAdes) (version 2) | ecosystem: Host-associated > Arthropoda: Insects >... | reverse complement strand
AAATATTGGAGGGAAAAGATGCGTGACGCGATAAAAATGATGGAATCAAAAATGAAAGCGGAATCCGTAACCCGTTCACGTTTGATGGCAGAACAGGAAATATTGACTATAAGGCTTAGTCAATTAAGGGAGAAATTAGGGAAAAAACAGGATGAATTTGACGGATTTAGTCAGACATCAATATCCCGGCTTGAAAAGAGAAAAGATATAAGAATATCGACGCTAATCGAATATTTAAATAATCTTGGGATGGGATTGGAAATAAAAACATTTCCAAAAGCAAATGTAAAAAAAGTTAAAGAAGAGGTTTTATTAAGAGTATAATTACCCCCATGCAACTGGGACAAAAATTTTTCAATCAACCCACCGTTGACCTTGCCAAAGCGCTGCTCGGCAAATATCTGGTGTGCGGGAATTTGAAAGGCAAAATTGTCGAGACCGAGGCTTACCTGTACCATGACGATCCCGGCTGCCATGCCAGCCGCGGACAAACTCCCCGCAACGCGCCGATGTTCGGGCCTGCCGGACATACCTATGTTTATTTCATTTACGGAATGTACCATTGCCTGAACATAGTTTCCGGCAAAACCGGCGAGGGCGAGGCCGTACTGATCCGGGCTCTGGAGCCGATTGAGGGCATTGCGCTTATGCAAAAAAGACGCAAAACCACGAAGATCGAAAACCTCTGCAACGGACCGGGCAAACTTACCCAGGCTTTCGGCATTACCCGCAAGCACAACAACATGAGCCTTATTGACGGCAAGCTGCGGATTCATAACAGCCGGGAAAAACCGGAAATCGTATCCGGCAGACGGATTGGCCTGTCCGTGGGGAAGGAACTGGAACTGCGATTTTATATCAAAGGAAACCGGTTTGTTTCAAAAACTCCTTTATTTTAATTTACTTGTAGAAAAATCATTGTTTCGCTACACTATCCCCATGGACAGGATTGGCAAAAGTATAGATTCCCTCATGGAGACTTACGGTTCACACGGCATGGTAAATCATTCAGGAGAGGCGAATCTTCCCGGCAGGGAAAATATCGCCCGCATTGTACGGGGTCTGGATGAGCTTATCTTTCCCGGTTTTCGGGAAAATCAGGTGCTGGATCACAGTAATTTGCGGCTGATTACCGCGGAAAAAGTAAACCACCTTGCCCGTGAATTGATCCACGAAGTGGAAAAAAGCCTTGCCTTTTCCGTCCGTTCAGGCAGCCTCGGCTGCGGCCATGAAGGCTGCCACGCGGCGGCTGAACTTATCGTGGAAGGTTTTTTTGACGAGCTTCCGGCGATTCGCCGCGCCCTGTCCCTGGATATGCAGGCCAGTTTTCGGGGAGACCCCGCCGCCCGGAGCCTTGAGGAAATCATACTTTCATATCCCGGTTTTCAGGCCGTTACCATCCACCGCCTCGCCCATTATTTCTGGGAGGCTCAGGTTCCCCTTATCCCCCGCATGATGAGCGAGTTGATTCATGGCAGCACCGGTATCGACATACATCCCGGCGCCCACATCGGCGAATCGTTTTTTATCGATCACGGAACCGGCATTGTTATTGGCGAGACGGCAGTTATCGGCAAGAACGTCAAACTCTACCAGGGCGTTACCCTGGGGGCGCTTTCCGTGAAAAAAGAAGAAAGCAGTCAGAAGCGCCATCCTACCATTGAAGACGATGTTACCATCTATTCCCACGCGACCATTTTGGGAGGGGAGACGGTTATCGGGCGGGGCAGCGTTATCGGCGGCAATGTGTGGATTACCGAATCCGTTCCGCCCAATACCACGGTCTATACCAAAGCCGGGGAACAGGTATTGCGGCAGCGGGCTTAAAGTCAGGTGTGATTGGTGAAAAAGAAAGCGGCGTTTGTCGCGGTAGTGGGCCGCCCGTCGGCGGGAAAATCGACATTGGTAAACCAAATCTGCGGCGAAAAGGTATCCATTGTCAGCGCGGTTCCGCAGACGACGCGCAACGCGATTCGCGGCATCATTAACCGGGAACAGGGCCAGTTGGTGTTTATTGATACGCCGGGCCGCCATAAATCAGAAAAAAAATTTAACAAAAAACTGACCGATATATCCGGCAGGGCGGTGGACGATTCGGATATTATGTTGTATGTAGTGGACGCTTCGCGCTTGCCCGGGCCGGAAGAAGCGGAAGTAGCCGCTCTCCTTGCCCCCCGCGCGGACAGGACCATAGCCGCCATTAATAAAATTGACATTGCCGGCGATAATTGCGGCGGCATTTATGAATTTTTGGGGCAGGCTTTGCCCGGCATGGGCAGAGACCGATGTTTTGAAGTCTCCGCCAAAGATAACATTGGCATTGAGGCGCTGCTGGCGGCGTTATATGACATTGCTCCCGAAGGCGAGGCGTTCTACAGTGAAGAATTTTATACCGATCAGGAAGTTGAGTTTCGTATCGCCGAGATTATCCGTGAGCAGGCCGTCAACCGTCTGCGGCAGGAACTTCCCCATGCCCTGTACGTTGAAATTGCCGATGTTGAATTTAACGGAAAAGATACGCCGCGTGAAAATGAGCCGCGGAACTCAAAACTGTGGGTGCGGGCCTTCATCGTTGTTGAACGGGAATCCCAAAAAGGCATGGTAGTGGGCAAGGGCGGAACCATGATTAAAGCGATCCGCCTTGCCGCCCTGAAAGAATTGAGTAATATTTTTGACTGGAAAATCGAGCTTGACCTGCGGGTAAAAACCGGCAAGGACTGGCGGCACAATGACCGTATTCTGAAGCGGCTTACGGAAGGGTAGGGAATACAACCCCAAGAATTTTACCACGGAGTACTGCTGTCCGTTGGACAGCTTGGAGTTTCACGGAGTGGGGAAGAGGAGATAGTATTTTTTATCGAACCCATTTTTCACCCCATAAATACATTTGCATAATAACTTCTTTTAATTCGTCACCTTTAGGTGTCAATGAATATTCAACTGTTGCCGGAACAGTAGCAAATACTTTTCTGTTAATCAGATCATTTTCTTCCAATGAACGTAAACTAACGGTAAGGGATTTGGCGTTAATGCCATGAAGAAGCCGCCTTAACTCGCCAAACCTTTTTTTCCCCGAAAATAAATTTTTGAGAATGAGAAATCCCCATTTGCCCCCGATTACATTGAGCGTTTTCTCAACGCAGCATTCCACAGTTCCGCACGTTTCCGCGAAAATTTCCTGCTCTTTTGTTTTTGTAACCATTTTATCACCTGCTTTCTAAAAGTAACTTATATTACCATAAGGTAACAATATGAAAAATATGTAATTACTTGCAATAATAAATTACAGGTATTATATTGTCAATATGTTGGAGGTAATAAATCATGAACACAAACTTTTTGGATCTTGCCAAAAGTCGGTATTCAGTACGAAAGTACGAGAATAGAACAGTTGAAGCGGAAAAATTATCCGCTATTTTGGAAGCGGGGCGCATAGCGCCTACGGCCGGCAATCAACAGCCGTGTATATTCCTTGTTCTCAATAAAGAGGAAGAAGTTGAAAAACTTTATAAGGCTTGTAATCCGCATGGCGCTCCGCTTGCCATTGTTATTTGCGCGGATAAAACCAGCGCGTGGGTGCGTCCTTTTGACAAAGCCAATATGGGTGAAATTGACAGTACCATAGCCGCAGATCACATGATGCTGTGCGCCCAGGATTTAGGGCTTTCTTCCTGTTGGATAACCTATTTTGACCCCAAAATCGTCCGTAAGGAATTTAACATTCCCGATGATATTGTACCAATCAATATCCTCGCTATCGGTTATGGCGCGGATGAACCACAATCTCCTGATCGTTTTACACAAACGAGGAAGCCGCTTGATACCATGGTCAAGTATTCAACTTTTTAGGTTTGTTTGAGTAAGAGGCTGTCCAGGAAGAGTAAGAATTAACCACGGAGTACACGGAGTACCACGGAGTTTTAATACGAAAATCATTTTCTTCCTCCGTGAAACTCCAAGCTGTCCGTAGGACAGCAGTACTCCGTGGTAAAATTCTTCTTGGACACCCCCTTACCATTTTTAGGAGGACAACACACAAAATGACCGATATAGAACTTGGACCTATACGTCCTCCGTCAGAATCAGAAAGCCTGTTGATACGGGTAACAAGAGGCTGCCATTGGAATAAATGCTTTTTTTGCGGTTTATACAAAGGCATGAAATACAGTATCCGGCCAACAGATGATATTTTGGAGGACATTAAAAAAAGCGCGGAACTTTATAATAAAATCGGCACGGTTTTTTCATCTTGTTTTCTTCAGGATGCTGACGCCTTAAATGTTCCAACAGAAGATTTATTGCTAATACTGGACAAACTAAAAACGTGTTTTCCGTCACTCAAAAGTGTTACCAGTTACGCGCGCTGTGACAGCATTTTAAGAAAAAGTGAAAGTGAATTGACAGCCTTGAGAGAAGCAGGTCTTAATCATTTATATCGTGGAATTGAAACCGGCTCTGATACGATATTAAAAAACATATACAAGGGTATAACTTCAAAAGATATAGTTGATTCCGGCTTGATGTGCAAGAACGCGGGAATAATTTTATCGGATTTTACCCTGCTTGGCATTGGCGGTCGGGAATTGTCCGAAGAAAACGCGATAGAAACAGCCAGAGTAATAAACGCGGTTAATCCCGATTACATAAGGGTGCACCATACGGCTTTCAAGCCTGATACTAAACTGGGGCGCGATGTAGAAAAAGGCATTTTCATTTTACAATCAGAAGAAGAAATAGTCAGAGAACAACGCTTGTTTATTGAAAATTTAAACGGCATTACCAGTTTTTATATCAATGAACATATTGTAAACCTTTTATTGGAAGTGCGGGGTAAATTACCTGCTGACAAGGAGAATATGCTTGAAATCATCGACCGTTATTTAGGAATGTCAGAGGACGATAAATTGAATTTCGCCGTCGGAAGGCGCATTGGGTATTATTACCATTTATCTGATATGCAAAATAAATCAAAAAATACGGCGGTATCCCAATACATAGACAATCTAAAAGCAAAACATTCAATCGCTGATTTTGACAAGGTATGCAATTTTTGCAGGGCTAATATGATATAAAGCCTAATACTCCAGGTTGTCTGCCAAATTCTTCTGTGGTTGCGCCTGACACCTGACATCGGAATTGTATTTTTCTCTTTCTTTGTGTTCTTTGTGTGAAATCTTCCGGATGTAATTGTAATCTTCTTGCTTACGCTTCTTCTATTTTGAAAATCCATCTTAAGAACCGCAGGAGCGCGTTGAGAATACGGCGGAAAAAACCCGGATGCTGCAAACGGTAGATTTTTTTCGTGGCTTCCGCTACTTCTTCCATATTAAAATCACGCCGCTGCATATTTTCCTCTACTTCCAGTTCCAGCCGTGCAAGCTCGCTTGAGCTTTCCGAAATGACCGCGTTGATACTGCGCCAGCCCAGGTATTTTGCCGCTTCCAGCCGCCGCTCCCCGGCGATAAGCACGTTTTTGGGGCTGATCATAATGGGGCTGATTTGCCCGTAACGCTTGAGGCTTTCCGCCAGAGCCTCAATGTCTCCCATGTCCCTGCGTATCCGTTTTTTGACGATAATATCTTTTATGGGTATCTGCATTTTTTATTCCAACAGGGGATTGTATGACGGCATCTCCAGCCCATAGTCGGAAACTTCTTCCGAATCGTTATGTGTAACCGAATTAGAACCCGCCGTATCACGCCGTGATTCTTTTTTTGTTTCCGGATTTTCAGTAAACGCGGTATTTCGGCTTTCAGGTTCGGAGGAAATACCCGCAGGAGGAATATTCCCGCGCAATCCGTCCGTATTATCATCTCCGTCCAGATGGGGGTTATTAAAATACCATAGAAGCGGATTTTGAGCCGATGAGTTTGAAGCGGGACTGCGGTTGGGTTGGCTGTTTCTGCGGTTATTGGCGCTGTTGTTCCGGTTATTTTGATTGCGGGCAGACGGCAGATCGGGGAAAAGGTCCGCCGGCAAACTGGGCATGGTCAGGGATCCGAGCAGAACATTATCATCCATTCCCAGCGTACTGTTGCGCATGGTGTTGATTGCGACGGTGGATCCTGACCCGCTGCCGTGCCGGTCGCAGGCCTGCGTGGGCTGGGTTCCCGCCAGGAAAGGCAGGGTAACTTCGCCTTCGTTACAGGAGGGGGTTTTAAGCAGTCCTGACTTGGCGCAGACGGTCACGTCAATGATTCCGGCGGCAGGCCGGACAAAATCCCGGCGGGCAAGTCCCTGATGAATTTCCCGCATATAGTTGCCCCAAACCGGACCTGCCAACGTGGAACCGGTAAGCTCTACGCCCAGAGAGTTGCCCGGCTTGTCAAAACCAAACCACACCGCGGTGGTATAGTAGGGACTGTAACCCACCGCCCACGCGTCCGACCAGTTCTGGGGAGTTCCCGTTTTGCCGGCTACCGGCATCCTGAACGATTTTCCGTTTTCATCCTTGAAGGTAAACTTGACCCCATAACCCGCGCCGTTGGCAAGGCTCCCTTCTTCTACAGTCTTCTCAAGGATTCTGCTCATTATATAGGCGTTTTGCGGGCTGATTATCTGGGCGTTTCCCGCGCGCCGCTGCTGCAGGCGCAGATCACGCTCTACATCCAGCACCACCCGTCCGTTGCGGTCTTCCACCGAGCGTATGGCGATAGGCGTTACCTCCCGGCCCTGATTGCCGAATATGGCAAAAGCCCGCGCCATGCGCAGCGGCGAAGAGGAAATAATACCCAGGCCCAGAGGGTACACGCGGGGAAAGGTATTGCGAATCTGATCCGGATCGGTTATTCCCAGTAACGCCGCGGCCCGTTCTATCGCCGCGTCAAAACCTATCGTGTCCAGCACTCTCAGGGAGGGGACGTTCATGGAATGTGACAGCGCATCGTAGAGCAGCACCGAGCCTTTCCATTCTCCCCTGAAGTTTAGGGGAATGTAGGGAGTGCCGTCTTCGTTATGAAACACCAGGGGTACGTCATAGATAAGCGATGAAGCGGTAAGTTTTTTGCTGTCAATCGCCGCGGAGTAATACAGGGGCTTAAATGAGGATCCCGGCTGTATGTTACCCTGAGTCGCCCGTATCAACTGGTTGGACTCATCGTAGCGGGAACCGCCGACTATGGCGGTGATATAACCGGTCTGGTTTTCAATGGAGATCAGCGCCCCTTCAACCACATTCTGCTCGGTGCTGACCTTCAGGTTGCCAAAGCCCATATTGGTAGCCACTTTAAGGTCATTAACGCCAAAGGCCAGTGCCGCCATATCCACAATGGGGTTTATTGTTTTCGTATAACGGGAAAGGGATTTTTGCTCATTCTGCGCCGATGATGTTGAATGAATGTCATTCAGATCGAAACACAGGGTTAAAAGGTCTACAATAGGCACATAGGTCCGCTCGGCCTGCACGTTGCTTTTTCCCTTGCTTCGGGCAAATTCCTTGTTTGCTCTCGCGAGTCCTTCCGCCATAAATTTCTCCGCGGCTTCCTGATGGCGCAAATCCAGCGTGGTATGAACTACATAGCCGTCGCGGTAATAATCCATGGAACCGTACATCATGGTTTCCAGTTCGCGGCGCACATATTCACTGAACCAGGGGGCCTTGTCCTCGCGGTGGTAATACGCCGACGTGGAAGCGCGGGTATAATCGTAGTTATCCCAGTATTCGGCAAAGGACGTATCCGCTTCTTCCCGTGTGGTATAGCCAAATTCAATCATGCGGTCCAGCACATAGCGCTGGCGGTTCATGGCGGTATTGGGATTATCCAGCGGATTGTAGCGCGACGGGCTGGAAAGCTGGATCACCAGCAGCGCGGCCTCGGCAAGCGTTATTTCGCGGGCGCTGTGGCCGAAGAAATATTTGCTCGCCGCTTCCACCCCGTAGGTTCCCGGCCCCATGTACATATAGTTAAGGTAAATTTCGAGTATCTCGTTTTTCGTATAACGCCGCTCCATTTGCAGCGCCCACCATAATTCCTTTATCTTTCTGCGGATGGTACGCTCGGTGCGGTCCGTGTACAGGGTTCCCGCCACCTGTTGGGTAATGGTTGAGCCGCCGCCAAGATCTTTCCCGATAATCTTCCCGAAGGCGGCGCGGATTATGCCCCTGACGCTAAAGCCCCGGTGGGAGTAAAACTGAGGGTCTTCCCGCGCCAATACCGCGTGAATAAGGTGGCGGGGCAGCACGCTCAGCGACACCAATTCCCGCTTCTCTTCCGCTGAAAATTCGGTTATTAGGATTCCGTTAATGTCGAGTATTTTGCTCGGCAACGCGGGGGCAAATTCAACAAAATTTTCCTGATTTTTGATATTTGTCGTTTCCGCCAGGGAGAAACCCAGCCCAATACCCATAATTATCGCACAAACAATGGTAAAAGTAACAAGCATTTTGGCGATAGAGCCGGGATTCAAGAACGTTCCCCCATAATTACAGCCTAGGGGAGAGCGGGAAAAAAGTCAATAGAAGAATATAACCACGGAGGTCACGGAGTTTCACGGAGGGAAAAGTGGTTTTCGTATCAAAACTCCGTGGTACTCCGTGTACTCCGTGGTTATATTCTTATTTTTTGAACAACCTCGTCTGCGTCACGGGCAAAACGCGTGGAGCGCGTATTTGCCTCCTCCTTGAAACTGCCGTGATTTTGAGGTATTATTGATGAACGAGGTGAAAAATATGCCCGAACAAGTCAAAACAGTCTGTAAATGCTCTTATCCCTGCAGCCGTCATGGAAACTGCCAGGCCTGCCAGGAGTATCATCGTAAAGACGGCTCTTTGACCAACTGCGGTAAAGACGGTAAAACTGCCGATAAAAGGTGACGGATCCAACATCATATATTTAAGAATTTTTACCACGGAGTACACGGAGTTACACGGAGGAATAAAGCGTTATCGTATCAAAACTCCGTGGTACTCCGTGTCCTCCGTGGTTATATTCTTCTAAAAGTTACTGTTTAACTATGATCCGCTGCTTCATGAAGAATTTCCAACGTGCGCTGCGCGCAGCGGTCCCATGAAAACGCTTGGGCGCGTTCAATGCCCAGGCGTGAACATTCCTGATGCAGAGAGCGGTCGCAGGCAAGCGCCGCCATACGGTCGGCCATGTCCTCCAGGTCACGGGGGTCAAAGTACAGGGCGGCATGTTCGGCGGTTTCGGGCAGAGAGGCTGCCCGCGCGCAGGCCGTCGGTATCCCTGACGCCATCGCCTCAATAACCCCCATGCCAAAGCCTTCGTACATTGAAGGAAACACGACAAAGTCCGCCCCTGAATACAGTTCCGGCAGGCTTTTCACGGGAAAATGCCCGGTAAAGAAAATATCGCTGCGCCATGCGGAACCGGCGGCGGCGGCTTTTACTTTGACGGCGTTGTTGCTGTCTCCACCCGCCAGTACCAGCCGGTGGGGACAGTGAGTCCGTTCCTTAAAAATGCCAAATGCTTTGATAAGCCGTATATGGTTTTTCACCGGATGATCAATGCGGGAAACGCAGAGTATATAGGGGCGGCGGAAGCTGAAGGGCTGAATTAACAGCTCGCTTTCTTCACCGCGCGGGCGGGGGTAAAAAGCGGAATGGTCAATGCCGTTGGGTACGACCTCAATCAGCGACTCTTTTACTCCGACCAGTTCTATCAGTTCCTGTTTGACCCATTCGCTGACCGCGATGATCCGGTCCAGCCGCCTGAGCGAATTGGGCAGCATGACGCGCAGGACAGCCCCCAGATGTTCTCTGGTCCGTCTGGTTCCCCAGTAGGCGGCCATATCATGAACAACGCCGATGGTAGGGCAGGGCGACTTGTAGGGGGGCTGCTTGTGCGCGGCGGGGAAAAGACAGGCGTCGTATGAGCGGCTTTGCGCGAAATCATGGTATTTGAACAGGTGCCACAGGGCATTGGCGGTTGTGCCGTTCATTGAACAGCGGGAGATAAATTCAAGGTTAGGCGCAAATTCGCTGAAGGAAAAACGGTCGTATTCCCATCCGAATAATTCAAAAAGGTCGCCTGAAGGAGGGATACGTTTGAGCAGTTGCGAAATATAGGCCCCTACTCCGGATTTGCCGCTGTCGCAGGCAAAGGTATCTATCCCTATCTTCATCAGGCATTATACCACACTGGTCAACATTGTTCCAATCCCCTCATCGGTAAACATTTCGATCAACAGCGCGTGGGGCAGCCGCCCGTCAATGATGGAGGCTTTTTTCACGCCGTTGTCAAGGGCAAAGGTACAGCAATCCACCTTGGGGATCATACCCTTGCTGATAGTCCCGTTTTTCTTCAAATGGTCCAGTTCCGAACGGGCGGCAGTCTTGATAAGGGAATTGGGGTCGTCCACATTGCGGAGTATGCCCTGTACATCGGTCATTAATACGAGTTTTTCCGCTCCCAGCGCCGCGGCAATTTTGGCGGCGGCGATGTCGGCGTTGATGTTGAGCGGCTTGCCGTTGTCGATACCGAGGCCGTAAGCGACCGAGGACACCACGGGGATAAATCCCGCGTCAAGCGCGGAATTCAATATTGAACTGTCAACTCCTTCAATATCGCCGACCAGCCCAAAATCATCTTCGCTTTTCCTGACGGCCTTGAGCATCGCCCCGTCTATGCCGCACAGTCCTATTGCCTTGCCTCCCGCCCGCTGGATAAGCGCGGTTATGTCCTTGTTCACCTTGCCGCAGAGAACCATCTGGACAATTTCCATGGTTTCGCCGTCGGTATAACGCAGGCCGTCTATGAAACGGCTTTCCTTGCCGACTTTTTTCAGCATCTCGTCAATTTCCGGGCCGCCGCCGTGTACCAGCACGGTGCGGATGCCGACGCAGGCCATGAGGATAACATCCTGTATTACCGCCGCCTTGAGCACCCCGTTGATCATGGCGTTGCCGCCGTATTTGACCACAATGGTTTTACCCTGATAGCGTTGAATATACGGCAGGGCATGAACCAGCAGTTCCACCCGGCTGTTATAGTTAATAGTGTGACTCATAATATTTTCTTAAGACCGGTAGTCTCCGTTTATTTTAACGTAATCGTAGGTCAGGTCACAGCCCCATGCTGTTGCGCTGCCGTTTCCCGCGCCTACATCCACCAGAATCTCAATTTCCTCCCCTGAAAGAATTTTTTTTGCCTGTTCCTCGGAAAAAGGAACAGACCCGCCGTTTGAGCATACGGCAATTTCTCCGACAGTATTTTTGAACCGCACGTTGACGCGCCCAGGATCGAATTCCACGCCGGCATAACCCAGGGCGCAGAGAATACGGCCCCAGTTGGCGTCCGCGCCGAAGCAGGCGGCCTTGACCAGGCTGGAAGCGGCGACGGATTTTGCCAATGTTTCGGCGCCGGTTTCATCAAGAGCGCCGTTAACCGTAACGGTGACCAGTTTCGTCGCCCCTTCGCCGTCGCGCGCCATGGCGCGGGCCAGTTTAACGCAGGAATCCTCAAGCGCGCGGGTAAACAACTCGTACGCGGGGCTTCCCGCGGTAATGCGGGGCGCGCCGGACGCGCCGTTGGCCATGATGATCACCGTGTCGTTAGTTGAAGTGTCGCCGTCCACGGTAACGCGGTTGAAAGACCGCCGTACCGCTGAGCGCAGGCTTGCGTCAAGTGGTTCCCGGTCAATTGCCGCGTCGGTGGTTATAAAGCAGAGCATGGTCGCCATGTTGGGGTGTATCATCCCTGAGCCTTTGGTCATGCCGCCGATGCGCACCGGAACGCCGCCTATTTCAATTTCCACCGAAAATCCTTTCATGCGGACATCGGTGGTCATAATCGCTTCAAGCGCGGCGGCATGGCCTGAGGCGTCGCCGCGCAAGCTGTTCGCCAAAGCGCCGATGCTGTTCTCGATGGCGGCGATGGGCAGCGGTACGCCGATGACCCCGGTCGAGGCAACCGCTACCTGGGCGGGAGCAAGGGCAAATTCATCGGCGGCAAGTTCCGCCATGCGCCGCGCCGCGGCAAACCCCGCCTCGCCCGTGCAGGCGTTGGCATTCCCCGAATTGGCGATAACCGCGTGGAGTTTCCCCCCGGCGATATGGTCCTCGCTGACCAGCACGCTGGCCGCCTTTACCAGGTTGGTGGTAAACATCGCCGCCGCGGTACATATCTGTTCCGAGTAAATAAGGGCCAAATCCCGTTTTTGTGAGCCGGCCTTGATGCCGCACCAGATACCGCCCGCCTTAAAACCCTTCGGCGCGCATACCCCGCCGGAAACCTCTTTCAATGGATACTCCTGTGCCGTATAGGGTAGCATAAAATGGGAGGAAAAGAAAAGGGGAAGAATTTTACCACGGAGGTTTAAGAGGATATTTTATGCAACGCTTTGTTGTATTTTTATTTGTTCATACAAGTATTCGGGAGCAAAGTCAACTCCATTATCCCAACATATTGTATCCAGCCCGGTTTTTACGGTTTTGAATTTTTCCAAATCCAACAATTCCCGAATAATCTGACGATGGTCATTTTTTAATTTATCATAAAAATCTATCACGCCGACTACACCATCGTTAAATTCAACATATACTTTATAATCTTCTTTTAGTTCAGACTTTACAACCCAAATCATATACTCTCCTTTTTACCATAATTCATTCAACCATTATTGTCAAACGGGTGTTGATCACCATATGCGTTCACTTAAGAAATTTTTACCACGGAGTACACGGAGTTTCACGGAGGAATAAAAGATTTTCGTACCAAAACTCCGTGGTACTCCGTGGTTTTGTTTTCTTAAGTTTATGATGTTATAACTGACACCGGGTTTACCACTCGCTTCACTGTTTTTTCCACGTACCGTTCCAGTTGTCCTCGCCTTTGCGTTTATCACCGCTAATTTTGAGCGAGCCCCCCTTGTCTGTTTTAATAGTTATTGTATTTGATTTATCCGTATCGGTAATCCAATCAGTCATATCTGTAGCTGGTAATAAGTAAAAATCATTATAGTATACGTCGGTAAGGTTCCAGGTATTCGATACATTGCTGGCTTTGACGGTGTTGGTGGTAAAGGTCAATGTATTGTTAAGATTATCCCTTTTCCATGTTCCCAAAAATTGAGAAGGAAAAGAAGGAGAAGCACGATACCCCTGTGCGCCATAATAACCCATATATTTACCAGCTTTCTTGCCATTTTCGTTATAAACTTCCCCAATACCATCTGTTACATCTTCATGAAGCTTCCCTCCTTCACCATAATAACTCCAAGAATGTCGAAATGAATTCTGCGCCATAGCCACATTTGCCCCTATGGTAATACTGGCTATTACTCCAAAAATATAATCTCCTGTATAGTGACTATGAAACGCTTCCTCACCGATAGAAGTAACATTATTGGGGATGATTAATTCTATTGGTATTTGATTGTAGGATTTGTCAAACGTTGCGTCGAAGGCGTTCTTAAACGCCCGTGCGCCGATGGAAGTAACGCCATTACCGCCTTTTATACTTATCAAATAATTGTTGGCAAACGCTTCACTGCCGATGGATATAACGCTGTTGGGAATGGTTACTCTGCGCAAATCCAAATTAGCAAACGCCCTGTTACCAATAAACATAACCGGGTCACCGCAGATACTATTGGGAATAATGAGTTCTTTCACATCAAAATAATTTCTATCACCCTTATTATAAATCTGACCAATAACAACTAGTTCTGCCTTTCTTGCGGCATCATTCGCAAAACCTTGTACCTCTCCTTTTGAAAACTTATATGTGTTACTGTTCCAATCAAATTCTTTCCTGGGTATCGCCCGTATTTGCAGAACCCCGCTGCGGGCCGCGGTCCCGGCATCTGTTCCGTTTACCGTTGCAACCCGTATGGTCATCTTGTCGCTTATATCATTCGCGTTGACATTCTGGAAATTCAGGGTTTTCCGGTCATCCGCGTTGACATTAATTACCGGACGGCCCCTGCCCCAGTCTAATCCCCATGACCCCCCTGACTGTAAAGTCTGCTTGCCGATTACTTTATTTTGGTTATTCAACAGTTCAAAGGCTACCGCAAAGTTCCGGCTCTGTCCCACAAAATTCAGGTTAGTTACGCTCTGCCGGGGCCAATTCGCCAGCCCCCAGTTATCTTTTCGTTTGGTGGCATCCAGTCCGTCATAGACCGCCTGTAACGCGCGTTCTATTGAAACCGTCCAAGTACCGCTGCCGTGCAGGTGCGTCTCTATTCCTCCCATGGTAACCGTTTCGTTCTTATAATTAATTTCGCCAACCTGTTTAATCTCATCCGAAACATAAAACAGGGTATAGGGCATGGACTCGGTTTTGTTAAAACTGTCAAAAAACTGTTCGGTTTCGGTAAGTCGCGCCACCCAGTCCTTGCGCCACTGTATGTCATTGCGGATATCGTTGCCGATATTGCCGCTGGAAATATTGGCGTTCAGTATCGAAGAACGGCTTGCCGCTTCCATCAGGGAAGGGTCGTAGGCGGCGGCCTGAAAATAATAACTCAACGCGGCGACTTCAGTTCCTTGCCGCTGGGCGGTAATACCGCGAGCAAGGGCGGTTTGCGCGCTGACATGGTTATCCGCCGCCGCTCCGGTAAGTTCTTCCCGCGCTTTTGCCGTCAGTGTTACGCCCATTTTCTGGAGCAAGTCAAGCGAAGCCCGCCGTATGCCGGTCAGGTTGTCCAACTCCGCAAAGGTAAGCGTTCCCGAATACGAGGCGGTGGTCATTTTGTCGGCGGTTTTGGTAATCTGTATTTGCAGGGCGTAACCGGTCGCCGTTTTGGTAATAGCGCCGGTCTGTATATAATCAGTCGCCTGCAAGTGACCTAAATCAAGCCCCGCTTTATCATTATCTGAATAATAACCTGATAAAAGTTCGGCGTACTGTTCGTCAAGGCGTTCCCGGTCCAGCACGGAAATGGCGGAATAGCCCGAAAAGTTACTGACAAATTCACCCTGTACCAACGCGGGAAGGTAACTTTGGTTTTTATCAAGACCGGACGCTTTCGGGGCAAGAATGGCAAGACTCATCCCCCTGCCGCCGTCCCCGGTCCAATACAGGGAGGCGGGTGGAGCCGGGGGCTGTTCGCTTTGAGTCTGCTTTTTTTTATCTTTTTCCGCTGTCCAGCATACAGCGGGCAGTAACAGGAATAACAAAACAATTCCCAGAAATTTATTCATAGAGCGACTCCTTTTGAATGACATAACTAAAAGTATTGAATTATTAATAAATAGTCAACACTTATGGTAGGTTGTCATATACCCCATACCAGTTAGTATGTAAAACGCGAAGTTATGACGGATATTAAAGAGGTGCTGGCGACTAATTTAAGAAATTTCCGGCTGGCTCATGGTTGGAGTCAGGCTGTTTTGGCTGAAAAGTCGGGTGTTACGCCTAATTATATAGGGATGTTAGAGAATAAAATTAAATTCCCTTCACCGGAGACGATTCAAAAGCTGTCTCTTGCCCTGGATATTGACCCAACCGAGTTGTTTTTTAAGGAAATTGACCCTGTATCGAGTATGAATTCCTGCCGGAAAGCGGCTTTGGAAGACATTTGCGGGATGATTAAGGCTGAAATTCACAAACTGGACGAAAAAACCATAAAATAGCGGGTTCTAAAGTAAGAATTTCACCACGGAGTACACGGAGTACCACGGAGTTTTGATATGATAATCTTCATTCCTCCGTGAAACTCCAGGCTGTCCGTAGGACAGCAGTACTCCGTGGTAAAAGATTCTTCCTTAAGATAATCCCTCACACCAATCTTCATATACAGGCATATTGACAAAACGGCAATTTCCGGTAATGCTGAGAAAGGAGTAAAAAAGAAAGATGAAAAAGCACCTTATTCTTTTTTGTATGATTACGGTAGCGGTTTTGGCTTTTGCGGCTGCTGGTGATAGTGTTGAGATATATGAGCTTCACTATAACGCCGAACTTACCCATGTGGGCCAGCTGGAAATTCTCCAGGAAATGGCCAAAACGCAGCCGACCAACGCGACTGAATTTTACGCGCGGGCATTACGGAAACTGGTTTCCGAATATACCGACATCAAGGGAAATAACGAGAGAAAAGCCGCTGACGAGAAGGCAATAATCCTTGCGGCCCAGCTTGGAGCGGTAAAATACGCTCCGGCCGCTTCAGATCTGTGGCTGGTCGCGAAAGAGCCGAATGGATTTGAAGCGCCGATGGCCAGGGCCGAAGCTATGATGGCGTTGGGCAATATCCCCGCCACCGCCTATATTCCCCAGATAATCCGTATTCTGGAATCCATGAATCTCAAGCCGGTGCCTAACCGCCTTGCCGGGGAAAGGATTGCCACAGGCGCGATTGTCGCGCTGGAAAGATTTAAAGATCCGTCCGGTTATATTCCGGTTTTTATGGCGTCAATAGGCTGGTATTCTGAAATTGTCCGGGATCAGGCGGTAAAATCACTTGCCATCATTGCTGATGATCCTTCGCCGTTTATGCTGGAGGTTGTCAAGAAACCGTCATACAAACCCTATGACAAATACTCCGCCCTCAAAAGCATTGAAGCGTCTAAAGTAGACAACAAAAAGAAAGTGGAAGTCGCGGTAGAAGCGCTTAATCAGGGCTGGCTGCTCGGCAGTACCAAAGATGTTCAGGTAAGGAAAACCCTGGTGGATATGCGGATGCTGGCTATTAACATGATCAACCGCTATAAAAGCGATGACCAGGCGATATACCCGCTTTTGGAAAAAAGCAGTACTCTGGGTAGTTTAGATGAGAGATTTTCCGCTATTGCGGCGCTGGCTTCCCAGGGAACCGAAGAAGCCGCCAAACGGTTGTCAAATCTCCTTGTGGGCTTGAACAGACAACGTTTACGCAACAATATCAACCAGGAGGACGAACAGTTGGTTCGGGCGATCATTCCCGCTCTTGGCCAGTTGGGTCTTTCTGAAGGCAAGTCGTCCCTCGCCGCTGTCAACTCTTCAAACTGGCCCCCCGCGGTGGTAAAACTTGCCGATGACGCGCTTAAACAAATCATCAGCAGCGGCCATTAAGGCAATAGTTTTATCTGTTTCCATACGGCGGGTGTTTCCTGACCGAGCCGCCAGAATCCTATTGAGGCGATGCCCATAGCGCGGTACATTTCCATGCGGGCGGAAAGGGAATATTCATCATCGTAGTATACTTTTACCGAGATGGGTATTTGGTAATCGAAGGTGGGAATGCCGTTTTCCCGGCGGATTTCTTTAACGTTGTTTTCATTGATAACCCGCTCAATGCCGGTATACACAAGGGCCTGTGAAGGGTTCGCGTTACCCCATGCCCGCCCGTAAAAAGGAAGCCCCATAACCAATTTTTCTTTGCCGATGACGTTGAGGGAATAGTTTGCCACTTTTTTGCACCATGAGAGGGAAGCGATAGGGCCGGGAGCGCTGGTTGACCAATGTTCGTCATAGGCCATGACCAGTATGCGGTCTACCAGGGGCAGTATTTTTTCGTAGTCATATATGTCGTCGGCGATTTTTTTTGTGCGGGCGGCAAGGGCGACGGTAAACATTTTATTTCCAAGTCCGGCCCTTAGTTCTTTCAGGAAAGAAAGATACGGCTCGCCGTCCTTTTGCGGGATGTTTTCAAAATCTATCTGCAGCCCGTCGTAATCTTTGGAGGCGGCAAGCAGGTCGGCGATCAGATTCTTTCGCTCCGTACTGCCGTGCTTTAAAACAAAATGGCTTAACCCCTTTCCGTTACACGCTACGACAAGGTGTACCCTGCCCGGGAAGGCGCGCAGTTTTCTGCGGTTGGGCACGTCGGTCAGGGCTCCGTAGCTGTTTATCTCCGCCCCAAAATAGCCGACGTCGGAAATGGGCAAACCCGGCGTTAAAGCCCATTCCCTCTCAACGAACACATAGGCCCAAATCTCCCTGAATGCCGACACCGGCAGAACGCTTCCCACCGGGGGTATCTGGATAGAAGGATCGACTTCTTCTTCCGCTTTTGTGTCATCCATAGTCTCAACCTGCGCGCTATTGTTTGGGGGAGGGGTATTTTTACAACCGAGGCAGATAAACACCGGTAAAACCAGCAGTACAATTAAACGCGGTGAATATTTCACTTTAATTGAAATTAACATAAAAAAACAGACGGGTCAAGCACAAAGCACAGGACAACTTTCACATGAAACCAAAACCTTATCCTTTGTGGTCTTTGTGAGAGATATTGCGAGTAAAATTTTTGCCGCAAACCACTCAAGCAAAACGCGGCTTTTCACCCTATATAGTATATGAACAACCATTATTTTGATGTTCTGCCGGGCAAAGCCCCGCGGGCAATCCGGCGGGCGGCCCGACGGGCAATTTTTTATCTGCGGGAATATTTTTTTCCTTTTGGGTGTTCCCTCTGCGGCTGCGGTCTTGTTGACGGCGGGGAAACATGGCGCGGTTTATGCGGGACCTGCCATGCCGGAATTGAGCGGGAGATTGAAGAAAACCGCGCGGGGGAATTCTGTGATTGCTGCGGCAAACCGCTTATATCGGAACATGGCCGCTGTATCGCGTGCCGGCAGGAGGAGGGCCGTTCCTTTGACCGGGCGCGCGTTTTATTTCCCTACACAGGAAAATACCGGCAGTTACTGAGCGCGTATAAATTCGGCAAGAATCTTTCCGTGGGGAATTTCCTCGCCGAAAAAATTCGGGAAACGCTGACGCGTGATTTCCCGCCGGAAGCCCGTATAGTGCCGGTTCCCCCGCGTCCGGGAAAAATACACAGCGGCGGTTGGGATCAGGTTGAATATCTGGCGCGGCTGCTGGAAAAGGGTTCCGCGAACGGTGAGGGCTTGTCAGTTGACCGCTGCCTGAAACGGCTGCCCTCAACAAGCCAGAAGGAACTGGGACGGGAAAACCGCCGCAGTAATCTGCGGGGCCGCATAATACCGGTGCGGCAGGTTCCGCGCACAGCGGTGATACTTGATGATGTAATGACCACCGGCTCTACCCTGGATGCCTGCGCCGCCGCGCTCAAGGAAGCCGGCGCGCAAACGGTATACGGACTGTGCCTGTTTTATGATTAATGGGGTAAAAACGGCATCAGCTTACAACCCGGTCCTTCCAGAGAAATCCTCTGTCCGACACGGTCCTGAACCATGACCAAGCCGCCATATAAAGCAGGTTGAGGAAGAACAGCGGCCAAAGGAAACCGTACCACCAGTTCAGCCGCTGGCCAAAAAACATAAACAGCCACGTAAGGGTGTGCAGAATGACCACGGCGAGTATATGCAGAGTCCAAGGGCTGGAATAAGCAATGCAGAGAAACAGCAGGGGGAAAGGTAATAACAGGAAGAAGAATATGGCGCTCATCAAAAAAAACAGCAGAACTGAATTTTTTCCCAGAAAAACAAAAACATTTTTTCCTATGCCTTCTACCGCGGAACGGTACCCCTTGTACATACGGCATTTAACGTGTTCGGTAATATTGAGAAAACGGGTGGAATAGCCTTTGTCCTTGATATAACGGGACATATATATATCTTCGTTGAGTTTTTTTTTAAAACTCTCACAGCCGCCTATTGCCTCGAATGCCGTGCGTTTGACGGCAATGAACTGACCGATAGCGGCGGAAAACCAGTATAGATTGGTAAAGCGGTTCAAAAACAGGGGGATGGCAAGAGAGGTCAGGAAGAACATGAGGGGAACTGTTATAATTTCACCAAAACTTCCAAATTTCTGCCCGACATAACCGGATATCAGGTCCGCCTTGAGCCCCAGCATATTGGTAACCGCCCATGCAATACTGGCGGGGGTGTGGATGGTATCGGCATCGGTGAAAATAAATATTTCACCACGCGCCTGTTGCGTCAGTTGGTGCAGGGCAAACGGCTTGCCATACCAGTCCTGCGGCAATGGTTTGCCGTCAAATATCTTCACGCGGCTGTCGGCAGCGGCTATACGGTTCAGTATTTCCAGAGTATTGTCGGTTGAATTGTCATTCAATACCAGAATTTCGTAGTTTTTATATGTCTGGTTCCGCAGCGAATCAAGACAGCGTTCTATATTATGTCCTTCGTTCCGCGCGGGGATCATAATTGAAACCATAGGTCCGTCGAAAATTTCCGGTGCAAGGGTAAAATGCCATATTTCATAATGGTTTGCCAGCGACAGTATAAAAAAATATACTGCCATTGCCAGCAACAGGCGATAATAAAACAGGCTGAGAGGTTCCCACATAAATTCCAGCATAGCTACCTCGTTGTTATTTTTTTCTCCATTAGTTCAGTATGGTACACTATATCCTTTTTTAAAAGTTATTTCCAGAAGCTGTCAGGGCTTGCAGCAATAGGAAAATTTCACACAAAGAACACAAAGGTTATAAGATCACAAATTTGTGTTCTTCTCTTACTCCGTGTTCTTTGTGTGAAATTTTCCGGAAAAATCAGTGTATAATGAAACGAGGAGATATGATTGCCGGGAAACTTACGCGACAGGCTCAAGCGGATTCAGCGTTTGGAGAAAGAAAAAACCGCCGTCCGCGGTACGAACAATACCGGCGGTAGTGACATTTCATTCTTTGCCGAACAAAGCTGGGTTCCCGCGGGTTATTTAACTTTACGGTATGAAGTGACCTCCGGCGAGGATATGGCGTTACCCGCGGTTATGCCGGAAGCGGCCGGTATCGTAATGCCGGGCATTACCGGCGCGACGGCTTATGAGGATTTGCTTTTCTTCGACCTTGAGACCAGCGGCCTTTCAGGCGGGGCCGGTACGCTGGCGTTTCTGGCGGCATTCGGCAGGCTGATTCCCGCCGGAGGCGCCGGTTCAAAAACAGCGCGGTATAAAATTCACATAACGCAGTACCTTCTGCTTGACTACCCGGGCGAAAGTAATTTTGTCGAAAGGCTGTTAGGCGAATTTAACGGCAACAGTACGATAGTCAGTTATAACGGCAAGAGTTTTGACTCTCAAATTCTTAAAACCCGCTGTTTGATGAACGGCATGATCCCGCCTGAATACCGCCACGCGGACCTGCTGCACCCCGCCCGCAGGCTCTGGAAGAACATACTCCCCGACTGCTCGCAGGGAACCATTGAGACGGCTGTCCTGGGTATTGATCGGACGGGCGACATTCCCGGCGCGATGGCCCCTGAAATTTGGTTCTCGTTTCTCAGAAACGGCACGGCAGACGGCAACGCCAACGCGCTGCTTAAAATTGCCGAGCATAACCGCCGCGACATTACCGGCCTTGCCGCGATTTTGCGCGCCATGACCCGCATTGCCGCCGATCCCCTCGCGGCGATGAAAACGATTAACTTTGACCTTGAATCGCTTGCCCTGCGCTGGCACGCGCTGAACAATAAAACCGGACACCGGCTTTTGCAATATACCGCCGAAAACGGCCATCCCCGCGCCGGATTATCGTATGCCTTTGCCCTGCTCAAAGCCGGGAATTTTGATGAGGGCAGGGAATGGCTTTTGAAAACAGCGTCCGCCGGACAGCCGCCCTCGCAAATCGCCGCGCTTCGCGCCCTGGCGATAGACAGCGAGCACCGGTTGAAAAATGCGGCGGAAGCCCTTTCTTTTACCGAAAAGGGATTAAAATTACTTGCTTCTGATTCGCCGCGGCGGGAGGAATTTGAACGCCGTTTACAGCGGCTTAAATGCCGCCTGAATAGTGAATAGAAGAATAAAAACCACGGAGTACACGGAGTTTCACGGAGGAAGAAGGATTATCGTATCAAAACTCCGTGGTACTCCGTGTACTCCGTGGTAAAAATTCTTCTTGTTTACAGCAAACTCACCGGGTCAACATCAACTTCCAGGTATACCCGGCTGTCGCGGCCCTGCTCGTAATGTTCCAGCATGAGCCGCGCCGCGGCGTGCAGCGTGCCCATTGACTTGCCCCGCAGGATAAGCTGGCGGCGGTGGTTCCCGTTGATAATACCGATGGGACATTCAGCCGGTCCCAGCATATCGGCGTCCGGCGGCAGGAGGGAGCCGGAGGCTCCGCCTCCGGTGGCGATGTCAGCTAACCGCCTGATTGCAGCGTCGGCGCGGGAAGCGTCTTTGCCGCGGATGTTCATGCGGATAAGGCGGGTGTAGGGGGGGAATTGCAACGCCTTGCGTTGGGTCAGTTCCGCGTTGAAAAAGCCTTCAACGTCAACGGCGCAGGAACGGGTGATAACCGGGTCTCCCATGCGTAAGGTCTGCACGATAACTTTGCCGTCGGGGAAATAACGCCCCGCGCGGCCCGCCACCTGCACAATCAGCGAAAAGGTTCGTTCGGCGGCGCGGAAGTCCGGCAGGTGCAGGCCCGTGTCGGCGAGGATCACTCCCACCAGGCGAACGCCGGGAAAGTTCAGCCCCTTGGCGACCATTTGGGTTCCGAGCAATACGTCAACCATGCCGGCCCTGAACATGGACAAGGTTTCTTCAAGCTGACCTTTTTTGCCTACCGCGTCCGCGTCGGCGCGGCGTACCCGCAGATCGGGAAAAGTCCGCCGCACTTCTTCCTCGATCATTTCCGTGCCGAAGCCCCGGTAACCCGCCTCAAGTGAACCGCAGCGGGGGCAGGCGGTGGGCGGCGGCTCGGAGTAGCCGCAGTAGTGGCAGAGCGCCTTGCCCTTGCTTTTGTGCCAGGTCAGCGACACCGAACAGCGGCGGCAGGTTTGCTCGTAGCCGCAGGAAGGGCAATGGTAAAAGTGGGCAAAGCCCCGGCGGTTCAAAAACAGTATGGTCTGCCGCTTCATCTGCGCCGTTAGGCGAATTTCTTCTTTAAGTTCGGCGCTCAGGCAGCCCTCGGCGTGTTCCAGACTCACCGGCTTGATATTCGGCAGACTGCCGCCGGCAAGACGCCGCGAAAGGTTCAGCCGCTTGATCGTCCCCTCCGCCATCAACTTCCACGCCTCGGCGGAAGGAGTCGCCGATCCCATCACCAGCATCGCCCCTTCAACCGAACAGCGCCGGATTGCCGTCTGCCGGGCGTGGTAGCGGGGGGTATTGCCCGATTTGTAGGAACCGTCATGTTCCTCGTCGATAATAATCATCCCCAGATTCCGCGCCGGAGCAAACACCGCGCTACGGGGCCCCACCACAATCGGCGCTTCACCCCGCCGTATCCGCGACCATTCGGCAAGCCGCGCTCCCGGACTCATCCCCGAATGGAGCATTGCCGCCGCCTGGCCAAACCGCTTGCCGATCAACTCCGCCATCTGGTGCGTCAGCGCGATTTCCGGCACAAGGTAAATAACCGATTTGCCATTTTTCAGCATGGACTCGGCGGCGCGGAGAAATACTTCGGTTTTCCCTGAGCCGGTAATTCCGTAGAGGTACAACATGGACGGGGGAGACTCCCGCAATGTCCCCGTATCTCCACAACGCTTACGCTTTTCTAAAGGTGGGTTGCCTTTTTTGTATGTGGTGGAGTTTTCCTGTACTGGAACGCGCTCATTGTGTTTGTCAGCGGAACTATCCGATAAACAAGAATTTAACCACGGAGTACACGGAGTTTCACGGAGTTTTGGTACGCGATCATCTTCTCCTCCGTGAAACTCCGTGTCCTCCGTGGTTAAAAATATTTTCTGGGCAGACTCGCAATTACTGGTTCCTCCGATCCCTATTATAGCATCTAACGCCGCTTGCTGTTCAGCGGACAGTTCCAACTCGGCGGCGGCAATATCCTCTTCGCCGAAAAATGAGCCGAAGGAAACCATACGCCGCCCTGACGGTATCATCGCCGTGATCGCCTGCCCAATGCCGCAGAGGTAGTAGGCGGCAAGCCAACGGGCAAGGTCAATGTCACGCTCATCGAATAACGGTTCCGTATCTACCACGCGGCGGATGGACTTGATCGCCGACTCGCTTAATCCGGCGGGCGGCGCGTCGCGTTCCGCGATGATGTAGCCCAGGCTGTCCCGGCCCCGTTTGCCGAAGGGGGCCATCGCCCGTTTGCCGACGGCGGCTTCGCCTTTTTCGTCGGCGCGGTAGCTGAAAGCCTGATTCGCGGGAATGTCAAAAACCAGATCGAACCATTGCGCGGCCATGTTACTTTACCGCTTCCTCAATGGCGGTACGCAGGAGTTTAAGGTCTTCCCAGGCGGGACGCTTGAGGTCTTCATTGCGCAGCAGGGCGCTGGGGTGGTAGGTGGCGAGGAAGGGGAGGGTGAGATCCCCCATCTGAAAGTCAACAAACTTCCCCCGCAGTTTTCCGATTGGTTCGGTAGTATTGAGCAGGGTATGCGCGGCGATTCTTCCGGCGCACAAAATAAAACGGGGTTTGATAATCCGTATCTGCCGTTCCAGAAACGAGGCGCAGGCGGCGGTTTCATCCGGCTGGGGGTCACGGTTCGCCGGCGGGCGGCACTTGATGACATTGGCGATAAAACAGTTGCTGTCCCGCGACAACCCTATTGAAGCGAGCATTTTGTCGAGAAGCTGCCCCGCCCGGCCCACAAAAGGCCTGCCCGTCTCGTCTTCATCGGCCCCCGGCCCCTCGCCGATAACCATGACCAGCGGGTTTAACACCCCTTCGCCGGGAACAGCGTTTTTTCTGGTTGTCTCCAGCTTACACGCGGTACAGGCCCGCACGGCGGCGGCGACTTTTTCCAGGCTGTCGTCAGCCGCATCCGTGTCCGCCACCGGCACATTCGCCGCCGCTTTGCCGCTATCGGCGTCATCAGAAAAATGGTATTCACGTTTTTCGCCACGGTAACCGCTGCCGGTAACAGCGGCGGCTAAATCAAGAAATTCGGCAAGGCTGGTTTTTTCATCAGCGGTCATGGTTTATATTGTACTAAAGAACGTACCTGCAAGGGAAGGCTATGGTGACTGTCATAACATCGTAAACCTAAGAATTTTTACTACGGAGTACTGCTGTCCGTTGGACAGCTTGGAGTTTCACGGAGGAATAAAGGGTTTCGTACCAAAACTCCGTGGTACTCCGTGACCTCCGTGGTTTTCTTTTCTTTATTCACCGCCTCGTCCAAATCAATTTATCCCCTACAGGCGCTGCTGTGATATACGTTCCCGGTGTTCCGTTGTCTTTGTCTTTTTCATAAAATTTGTCCCGCAGATCGCCGTTAAACGCGTCGGCTCTGAAATTTTTCGAAGGGATAGTATTCTCAAATGTTACGCTGGTAATTCCTGTGTAATAACGGAACGCTTTTTCCCCGATGTAGTTGACTTTGGCGGGTATGGTTATGCTGGTAAGGCTGGTACAGTTAAAAAAAGCGTAATTGCCAATGTATTCAACGCCGGGCGGTATGGTTATTTGTTTTAGGCTGCTGAAATTGGAAAAAGCGTAATCCCAAATGCGGGTAACGGTGTCATCTAAAATTATATCGGTAAGGTTGTCGCAATCCTGAAAAATACCCCGCAATATAACATTAACGCTGTCCGTTACTGTTACGCTTACAATGTTTTTGCAGCCTAAAAAAGCGTCTTCATCAATATTGACAACACTGCCGGGTATGGTTATGCCGGTAAGTCCGGTACATTTATAAAAAGTCTTTCTCTCAATAGCGGTAACGCTGTTTCCTATGGTTACATCAGTAAGGCCGGAACATTCATAAAACGCGGCTTTGCCGATAGTTTTAACACTGTCCGGTATTTTTATGCTGGTTAGGCCTTCGCATTTCCAGAATGCTCTCTCTCCAATACTGACAATGCTGTCCGGTATTGTTACACCGGTAATACCGGCACAATTTTTAAAAGAGCTTTCTCCAATGACGGTAACGCTGTTTGATATAACAATATCGCCTGTTTTTCTTTGCGGACATTGGGTTAAACTGGTTTTATCTTTGTCATAAAATATGCCGTTAATAGAGTAGTAATCGGTATTGGCGCTGTCAACATTTATTGAGTTAAGACCGCTGCAGCCATAAAACGCCCTGTCTCCGATGTAAATAACGCTTTTCGGTATAGTTATGCTGGTAAGACCGGCGCAGTCATAAAACGCTTCTTTTCCAATGTATGAAACGCTTTCCGGTATGGTTACGCTTTTTAGATTTTTACAGCCATAAAAAGCTTCTTTATTAATCTTGACAACGCTTTTTCCAAAAATTATTTTGATAATGTTGTCGGTATACTTAAATGCGTAAGAATCAATTTGGTCGTAAGTACTGCCGGAGAGATCAAGAATTACATATTTATCATCAAATTTTATTCTTCCCAGACCGTGGTCAAATTTGCCATTCATAGCAATCTTATAAGGATTGTCCGGAGTGTTGGCTGGTTTACCGGATAAATATTTTTCCAATTCCGGTATACTATTGGCGGTATAGTCATATTTTTCTTTACAGGCTGTCAACAACAGAATTAAAATTATTACGATTGGTTTTTTTGCGGCGATAGTTTTTTTCATCGGCAGTCATCGCCTCCTGACATGTATAACATTTCCTTCATTGAGAAATCCATAATTTCTTCTTTGTCAATTATTCTTTCTATTCTTTGTTTATCATCATCGTTCATTACCGCTCCCGCTTTTACGAGTATTTTTGTTATTTCTTCCAGAATTTCCAATCCATATCTCCATCTTCCCAAAAATATTATGTTTACCGCCATAAGCGGGGACAATCCGCGATTATCCCTGAGATTTACATCTGCCCCATTATCAACCAGGAGTTTTAGCGACGCGTCATTTCCGCTGATTATCGCGATATATAACGCTGTTTGCCCCCTATTATCTTTTATGTTCATATCCGCGCCGTTTTTTATCAATATTCTCGCGTTTAAATTATCTTCTTCGTTATAACCGTCAAAACAGGCGGAAATCATTAACGCCGTTCTGCCGTATTCATCCTGCTCATTTACCCTTGCGCCGTATTTTATCAGTAATTCCGTTATTTCCGGCTCTCTTGACTGCATCAGCGGCGTAATTTCTCCGTATAAAAAATACGGATTTGTTGCGTCGCCCCGTTTTAAGGGGCCGCTTTTTATTCTTTCATTGGGATCCGCTTGAGAAGCCCTATATTCGTCATAATTCAATAAATTACTGTTTTTTATATTCAAATCTTCCTCGGGTGTTTCATTGCTTTCTTTGGAGTTTTTACACCCTGAAAGCAATATACAGGGGGAAAGTATTATTAATATCAAGACCATTATGGTCTTTTTCATGTTCACACGTTTCATATAGTATTCAATTCACCGTGTTCCTTCTCTTGTTTCGTTTCCAACAGAGGGGATAATTAATACCTGTTCAGGTTCAATTAAATTCGGGTTTTTATCATCAATTAAATTGTTTTTATTGGCGTCGTATAGTTTCTTCCATAAATACGGATTCCCATAAATAAAATCATAAGAGGCTATTTTCCAGAGGCTGTCTTTTTTCTTTATTTTATAATAAACAGGTTTTTCAGGTTCCTGATACGGCAATTTGATTTCAT
>Ga0268262_10001640_pt1 | contig 27279 bp, 22 predicted proteins | sample TergutNc150P3_FD_190354 | JGI IMG/M metagenome (GOLD analysis project Ga0268262, IMG submission 190354) | Nasutitermes corniger P3 segment gut microbial community from laboratory colony in Florida, USA - Nc150 P3 (SPAdes) (version 2) | ecosystem: Host-associated > Arthropoda: Insects >... | reverse complement strand
ACTAGTGATTAGTGATTAACTGTTAGTGTTTAGTGTATTAGTGAGAACGGGTTTGAGTATCGCAATTCACTAGCCAACTAGTCACTAACAACTAATCACTATTCATTAATCACTAGTCACTAGTCAATTATTTCACATCTTTCCAAACCGGAGCGGGATTCGGGGCGGGGCGGTCGTCCTCGGGCTGTTTCAGCCGAGTGTTGCAGATGAACCGCAATGTTTGGGATTTGAATTGCTCGAACATCGCGCTGAACATTTTGAACGATTCATGCTTGTACTCGTACAGCGGGTTTTTCTGCGCGTACCCTCGCAATCCTATAACCGTCTGCAAGTGCGAATTCTCTTCCAGATACCTTTGCCACTGATAATCCAGCGCCTGCAGCGCCGATTGCCTCAGCGCCGTCGCGAACAATTCCGGTCCCAGTTCCTGGCGCTTGGCGTTCAGCCGCGTTGAGACCAGCTTCGTCAGAATATCGTACGCCTTTTTTTCGTCGATATTTTCGTCTTTTTTCCAGCCGTCTATGTCCGTGATGTCCATGCCGAACGACGCCTTCATCCTTTCGTTTATGCCCTGCGTGTTCCAATCCTCGGAGCGCGATTTTTCGGGAATGTTTTCTTCGCAAATATTCTCTATAATATCGGCGGATATTTCTTCCAAAAAGCCGTCCAGGTTCTCGGACTTTATCAGATCGTCGCGCTGTTTATATACTATCTTACGCTGCTCGTTCATGACGTCGTCGTATTTCAGCAATTCCTTGCGTATCTCGAAATAGCGCGCTTCCACCCGCCGTTGCGCCTTTTCCAGTGCCTTGGTAATCCACGGGTGGGTTATGGCTTCGTTCGGCTGCAGCCCCAGCGTCGCCAGCATGCCCTGCAGACGCTCGGCCCCGAAAATCCTCATCAGATCGTCGTCCAGCGCCAAGAAGAACTTGGAATCGCCAGGGTCGCCTTGGCGCCCGCCGCGGCCGCGCAACTGGTTATCGATTCGCCGAGATTCGTGCCGCTCGGTTCCTATGACGTATAATCCGCCCGCCGCCACAACCTGTTTCTTCTGCTCTTCGATTTTGGCATAAATCGCTTTCTTTTCTTCCTCTGACATGTCCGGATTTTCGCCGATCAGATATTCCGCGTTGCCGCCCAGCTTTATGTCCGTTCCGCGTCCCGCCATGTTAGTCGCAATCGTCAGCGCCCCGGGCGCGCCCGCCTGGGCTATTATATGCGCCTCTTTCTCGTGGTGCTTGGCGTTCAGAACCGCGGGCTTTATCATCAGTTCCTGTTCGACCGCTTTCGCCAGCTCTTCCGATTTTTCTATCGTAACGGTGCCAACCAGCACGGGCTGGCCGCGCGACTGGCAATCCCTTATCTGATTTATGATCGCGGTGAATTTTTCCGCCTTGTTGCGATATATTTCGTCGTTATGATCCACGCGTATCACCGGCCGGTTTGTCGGAACCGCCACGACCCGCAACTTGTAGATCTCCTCGAATTCCGCCGCCTCGGTCATAGCGGTTCCGGTCATGCCGGACAACGTAGGATACATTCTGAACAAATTCTGATACGATATCGACGACACCGTTACGTTCTCCGCCTGAATCGGAACATGTTCTTTCGCCTCGATAGCCTGGTGAAGCCCGCGCGACAGGCGCCGCCCAGTCATTACGCGCCCGGTGAATTCGTCCACCAGCAGGACTTCGCCGTCCTTAACGACATAATTTACATTCTTCTGATATAGTTTGTGCGCCAACAATGCCTGTTGGATGTGCATAACCAGCAGGGCGTTTTCGGGCGAATACAGATTGTCGCCCTCAAGCAGGCCGTCCGTCAACAGCAATTCAGTCATGCGTTCGACGCCTTTGTCTGTCAGCGTCACGTGCCGGTCCTTTTCGTCCTTTTTATAATCTCCGTCCTGCAGATGCCGAACCGCCGCGTCGATCCTGGTATAAAGTTCGGACGAATCCTGCGCGTGGCCCGAGATTATCAAAGGCGTACGCGCTTCGTCTATCAAAATGCTGTCCGCCTCGTCCACTATCGCGAAGAAGAACGGGCGCTGAACCATATTGTCCGTCGTGAACTTCATATTGTCGCGCAGATAGTCGAACCCGACCTCGCTGTTCGTGCCGTAGGTGATGTCGCAGGCGTAGGCCGCGCGCCGTTCCTCGTCCTCCATGTCGTGCTGTATCACGCCGACTGTCATGCCCAGCATTCTGTAAACCCCGCCCATCCATTTGCTATCGCGCTCGGCCAAATAGTCGTTCACCGTTATCAAGTGCGCGCCTTTGCCGTACAGCGCCTTCATATACAGCGCCAGCGTGGCGACCAGCGTCTTGCCCTCGCCGGTTTTCATTTCGCATATCATGCCGTTGTTCAAAACCATGCCGCTGAGAAGCTGCACGTCGTAATGCCGCTCGCCCAGCGTGCGGACGGCGGCCTCGCGCACGGCCGCGAACACGTCGGGCAGAATCTCGGACTCTTTCGCGCCCGCGGCCAGCCGTTCGCGGAAAATCCGCGTCTGATCGCCCAGCTCTTTGTCCGACATGGCCTTATACCGCGGCTCGAGGCCGTTAATCATAGAAACGGTCTTTCCGTATTGTTTAATCAGGCGGTCGTTCGCCGAGCCAAGTAGCTTTCGCATCAATCTTTTTATCATGAGAATCCTTTGTAAGAATTATATAGTAAAAAAGTATGGGAATTGCAAGTTGCAAATGCATAATAAAAAGCCTATAATGCGCTTTGCAGATGTCCGCGATGTGGCGGCGGATTTATTTCCGCTGAGGAAAGTCCGGACTGCGAGAGACAGGATAGCGGTTAACGGCCGCCGGGGGCGACCCCAGGATTAGAGCAACAGAGACGAGTCGTCTTGCAAAAGACGGGTGAAACGGGCAATCTCTATCCGCAGCAATCCCGAATAGGTTCCTATCATGCGAGGTCTCTACGCTTAAGGAACGGGTAGGGAGCACGAGGCGATTGGCAACAAGCGTCCTAGAATAATCACATTGTAAGACAGAATCCGGCTTATAGAACATCTGCAAAATCGCCCGCAAGGGCGGTTTTTATACGGATCGCCCAGGCGCTAATTTTCTTGTCCGCCGCATCTTCTTCGGCTATAATGCCGAAATGCGAACGATAACGGTCCAAACTTTGCCGCACGCCAACCAAAAGCCCGGTACGGGCGGGCTTCGCTCCCGCTCGCGCACGTTCATGCAAGAAAACTTCCTTGAAAATTTCATGCAAAGCGCCCTCGACGTCTTCAAATCGAAAAATATGCGCGCGGAATTTTTCGTAATCGCGGGCGACGGGCGCTTCCTGTGCCGCGAATTTTTGCCGCGCATAATAAAAATCCTGGCCGCGAACGGCGCCAAACGGATCATGATCGTCGGGCGCGACATAACGGCGCCCACTCCGGCCGCGTCGCATATAATCAGGAAATACAGGGCGGACGGGGGCTTCGTGATGTCCGCGTCGCACAATCCGGGCGGAATCGACGGCGACTTCGGGATAAAGGTCGAAATGCCAAACGGCGGCGGCGCGCCCGAAAGCTTCACCGACGCGCTTTACGCGCGGACGAAAGAAATCAAGGAATACAAAACCTTTGACATTTCGGACGACGAGGCGCTGGCGCTTCCGATTGTGGAATTCATAGACGCGACGAGGGACTACGCCGACCTTATGGAATCGATGTTCGATTTTCCGCTGATAAAAAAGTGGTTCGAAAAGGGCGGGACGATCCGCTTCGACGCGATGTGGGCGTCGACCGGCGCCGCCGCGCGCGAAATTTTCATAAAGCGACTGGGCGCCCCCGGGAATTCCGTCATAAGGGGCGAATCAAAGCCGGATTTCGGCGGGCTTCACCCCGAGCCGAATCTTCGCTATAATCCGGAAATCGCGAACTTCATGATGAACGGGCCGGGCGCGGATCTAGGCGCCGCATGCGACGGCGACGGCGACCGCAACATGATTTTTGGACGCGGGATTTTTGTCAGCCCGCCGGACAGCCTGGCGATCATGACGCGCCACCACAAACTTATCCCGTATTTCGCAAAGGGGCTTTCGGGCGTCGCGCGTTCGATTCCGACGTCGTCCGCGGTCGATTTGGTCGCGAAAAAAATGGGCCTCGATTGTTATAAGGTGCCAACCGGCTGGAAATGGTTCGCGTCGCTTTTGGACGCCGGGATGATTTCGCTTTGCGGCGAGGAAAGTTTTGGGCAGGGCGGCAATTACATCCGCGAAAAGGACGCCATATTCGCGATTTTGTTTTGGCTGAACATTCTTGCGGCGACCGGAAAGACGGTTCGGGAACTGATGAATGAATTATGGCGCGATTTCGGCCGGGTGTTTTATACGCAATACAGCTTTGAGGGCGTGGACGCGGCGCGCGTTGCCGAGCTTTGCGAATATATAAGGACGGCGGATCTTGTCGGCGCGGGTTTCGGCAAGGCGAAGATAAAATCGAAGACAGAGCTGGCGTATACGGATCCGGCGACGGGCGCGACGGCGGCGAACGTTGGAACGGAGATTTTGACGACGGACGGCACGCGGATATTTTTCAGGCTTTCCGGCACGGGCACGGTCGGCGCGACATTAAGGTTTTACGCGGAGAAATTCGAACCCGACGCGACGAAGTTCGGCGTGGATTCGCGCGAATATATGCGGGACGCCGTCGCCGCGGCGGACAGGCTTTTCAGGATTTCCGAATTCTTTCCCGACGCCGAAAAGACCGTCGCTATGTAGGCCGTCCTAATCATAAAAAATGCCCCGCGCATCGATGCGGCGGGACATTTTTGTATCCAAAAGAACCAAGATATATCAATCTCGTCTAGAATCTTACGTTCACCCGAGCACCAAGCTCAACCTTTGTATCGGTTGTATTTTGACTGCCTGTGTCGCCGTCGTCGAACGTATATTCGCCGTACAGCGCGACTTGGACATTATCCGTCAGCTGATTCGCGATCGAAATAGTAATCGGGAATTCATCAAACGAATCTTTTAGGCCAGTGTTGTCAAAGCTTTCGGTCAGCCCGGTTATGATTCCAGGCACTGCGGACACCAACCCCGCGTGATACTCCGTCGCTTTGACTTTAGCGCTTTTGACTTTGTGCTCGCCGTGGTGTTTCCACGCAAAGCCCAAGCCCCCGGTCCATTCCGGAGCAAGGTCATAGGTCCACTTCGTTCCGACGTTCCAATCTAGGAACGAACCCATCTTCGCAACGGCGTCGCCTTTTATACTGCCCAACAGCGTCCCCGACTGTGCTTCAAAGTCTATCTTCGTGTTGTCGCTGGGGAGATAATAGCCAAGCTCGGCGTAGGCCATGCCGGTCAATTTATCCCAAGTCTTGCCGACTTTCGTTCCGATAAACGCGCCGTATTGTCCGGTCGTATAATTATCGTAATTAAATCCGCCGGGGATGTTAAGGACTCCCGTCATCTTGGAAACTCCGCCAAGATGCGCGTCCGCGTAGACGTCCCAAACCAACTCGCTGGCGTCCGCCATTACGCGGTATGCCAAGCCCAAGCGGCCCAGGTGCAAACCTTTGCGTTCTATATCGCCGTTGTAGGTATAGCCGAACTGGCCGACCACCGCCAATCCGTCGATTATGCCGTAGCCAAATTCCTCGGTCGCGCGCCAAATCGGAAATTCTTCGACGCCCGCGTGGGACGGGACTTTATCCAACTGCGCTTCCGTGCCGTCGGCTGTTTTGTACATTACGCCGAAGCCGGTCTTGGAATACACTTCGCCGCCCTTGGGCAGGTAAAGCGGATTTTCCAGATTCGCGGCAAGCGCCGGGGTTCCTGCGGCCGCGATTATCAGCGCCGCCGCGTTAATTGCTTTCTTTATCATTTCAACTCCTTATAGTTTTTATGATATTTCCGCATCCGCCCGTTTTCGGCAACAGATGGGGCCTTTTCCGCGCCGCCCGTTTTCGGCAACAGCGCGTTCTCTGAAAAGAGCATCCTTATCTTAGGAAAGTTTACGGCCCTGTGTCAACTGTTTTATAAAAACGCCCCGCCATATCGATGCGGCGGGACGTTTCAGCTATCATTACGGCTTGGAGCAAATCGCGAAATTAAAGATCCTGGTACTTTCGGCGTCGCCGTAGTTGCTACTGGCGTGTCGGCCGCAAAAATCCGGGCAACTCGACGAGCAATTAGAATTCGTCGTCCATCCGCTTTCGTACACCCAATAGCCACAAGTGGTTCTATTAGCGTCCGTACACAACTGGCACCAGCAATAGCTGCCGTTAGTACCTGACGGTGTGGAGGAGACTGGACGATAGCAAATATCGGCGAAGACCTGGCCAGGACGGTAAATAGACTCTCTTCCACTATCATAGTTCGTTGCACACACGGATTTGCCGTATATCGGGGACGTGCCCGATGACAACGTGCATGCTGCTACTTCCCAATTGGAGCCGTTCGTAGTGGGAGCGCCGCAACCTTTGTACGGAAACCTACTAGTTGTAGTAAACGAAGAGCATACAGTGAGAGTGGTGTTTCTACTATAGGTTGGGCATGAGGCGTCCTCCACGCATGCACCGTTTTCTAATGTGAATCCGGTGTTGCAAGAATTGATAGTCATCGTTCCGCCGCTGCACGTGTTCCAGCTATCCGAGCATTGCGTAGACGTATAGGTATTCCCCGTCCCGTTCGTGCAAGCAGTACTGGTTCGCGTCTGCGTGGCACCCGAATAAGAGCATGTTCCGTTCGCAATAGTGCAGCTTCGCGTACAAGGTTGCGACCCAGTGCAGGCGGAGCTGGAACACGCCACGCATGTCGCCGACGCCGAGTCGTTGCCACTTATGTAATATCCCGAGTTCGCCGTAATCTTATAAGTGCTGGCGGGCCAGGACGATCCGCTATACAAAACAGTGTTTACTGAAACAGAATAACAACCCGATATGGTCTTCGACGGCGCCGTATACCGGCAGTTGGTATTAGAGGTGTACGGAGATACCGCGGAGAAGGTCCCGTTTGCAGGACTCACGCCGGAAGTGGGGCACGATATATTGATAGTTTTTTCATCATATAATCCGCTACCGTCCTTTGCCGCCGCCCGTATCGTAGCACTGCTTGTACCATCGCTGTTTACTTTAATACCGTTTATCGTGGCGGAAGTGTTTGTTGGAGAAGTAATCGACGCGAAGCCCGATCCGCTAGAGACGCTCCAATCCACAGCTTTGTTGGAATTAGAATAATCGCTGGTAACAGAGACAGTCCAAGCTTGATTAGAACCTAAGTTGACGCTTTGGGTCCCGGATAGTTTAATTTCTTTAATGTATGGTACTCCTACGCAGAGCTTTTTAGAGACGGCGTTTGCCGTACCGATTACAAGACATGCCGTAATTACGGATATTATAAAATTTTTCATAGGATTCTCCCCTTTTGTTCTATAGAGAAACCGCCAAGGATTGGCGGTCAGGGAGTTAGTAAATCATATTAGGAATGACCCCGCCGGTCTTTGTCTTGCGACTCTTTTATAACCAACGGCTCCCCGACCAAACGGGGCATTATTTACGGCATAAAAAAACGGGCCTCCGCCCATAATTATTTTTATGCGGATTACAATGCGCCAACTATTTATTGTGCATTGCCTAATACGGACTTACTACAGTCCTGAACACACTATCCTTGTGGGTTCACGGGTATTATAAAAGAAAATATGAAGCAAAGCAAGAAAAATAGTGATTAGTGATTAACTGTTAGTGACTAGTGAAATAGTGAACAACAATGTTTAAACCTGCTCCCACTAATAAACTAAACACTACCAACTAATCACTAATCACTACCGAAACCGTGTTCTTGTTTCCCGCGCCGCGTTTGAATTTTACCGTTCCCGCAGTCGCGGCGAATATCGTATGGTCCTTGCCCATCATGACATTTATCCCGGGATGAACCGCCGTTCCGCGCTGGCGCACTATTATATTCCCCGCCAGCACTCTCTGCCCGCCCGATTTTTTCACCCCCAGCCGCCGACCCGCCGAGTCGCGCCCGTTCGTAGAACTTCCGCCGCCTAACTTATGTGCCATTTCTTTTTCCTTTTGCCTATGCGATGCCCGTTATTTTCACCACTGTCAAATGCTGGCGGTGCCCGCGCGTGCGCCGGTAATTATGGCGCCGCTTTTTCTTAAACACTATAATCTTGTCCGCCCGCGTCTGCTCTAGAACCTCCCCGCTGACTTTCGCGCCCGCGACAACCGGCGTTCCGATTTTATCCCCCACCATCAGAACGTTGTCGAACGACACCTTCGCCCCAGCCGCCTTATCCGCCAGCTTTTCGATTTTTATTACGTCGCCAACCTTGACCCGGTATTGCTTGCCCCCGGTCGTGAAAACCGCAAAAATATCCTTTTCAGCCATTTTATATCCGCTTTTTGTTGTACTTTTGCCACATTCTGCCACTTTATTTCCAATAAGTCAAGTTTTTGCGCTACAAATTTTCCGCATAGAGACTTGACATAGGGCCGTCTATCTTATATTATTGCTGAAACCAAAAGGAAAAAACATGAGAAAATTTTTAATCTGCTTATCCATACTGGCGCCGCTGGCGGCATGCAGTTCGGAAAAAGTAACGATCTTTTTCTTGCCGGGATGCGGCTATTGCAAAAACGCCATCGCGTTCTTCGAAAAGGAAGTCAAGGGCGTAAAGCTGGTGAAGATCGATATCAGCGACGAAAAGAACAGCAAGAAATTCAGCGATGCCTTGGCAAAGTGCAATTTGGCCAGCCGCGGCGTTCCGCTTATGATAATCAACGGCGAATGCAAGCAGGGCTTCGGTCCGGAAACCGGCGAAGAAATCAAGCAGATGCTGATGAAGAAATAACCGCGCTCCCCGGCGGCCCGCGTCCGTCGCCCGCGCGAGTTCGGGCGGCGCGGGCCGTATGCGCGGCGCGAACCCCGTCATGAACAGTTTTACGTTTTTTGACTATATCTATATTGCGGTCGTCTTAGGATCGACCTTGTGGGCGTTCGCGCGCGGCGGAGTGTACGAAATGGTCGCGACCATTTCGTGGCTGGTCGCCGCATTCGCGTCGAACTTCATATCGCCCGCGCTGAACGAAGTGCTTCAAAAGACTTTCGGCTGGTCCGAGCCGGCGACTTTGGTTACGGCGTATTTCGCAGTGTTCTTCGGCGTGCTGGTTCTATTCGGTCTGTTCAATCAAAGGTTGCGCGATTGGATCCACAGCTCGGTGCTGCAGATCACGGATCGGGCGCTCGGCATAATCTTCGGGATACTGCGCGCGATGATAGTCATGGGGCTGGCGTACTGGGCGGCGCTCGGCTATTTCCATAACGACAAGGACAGGATTTCCAGCGCGGACAAGCTGCCGCCGTATATAAGAAACGCGAAGACCCGGCCGATCATGCAATTGACCGCGGCCACCTTAAGCGAGCTGTTTTGGCCCAGCAAGAGCGAGACGTTGGGCCGCGACATGGCCGCCTCGAAACAATCGTCCGGCGACATATATCGCAACGCGATCGATCCGGTGATAAAGGCGGCGGGCAACGCCGAATCGTCGTTCGGACCGAACGAGGGCGAGACGCACGAATCGGGAAGCGACGGCGTGGGATATAAGGAATCCGAACGCGACGAATTGGACAGGCAATTGATGCAGCTGGAAAACCTGCCGAATTTGGATAAGTAAGCATTTCCGCGTACGGTACGGAGCTTGACAATCAAAGCGGCGTATTGTACCATTTCCAACACTTGCGGGCGTAGTATAATGGCTAATATAGCGGCCTTCCAAGCCACGGATGCGGGTTCGATTCCCGCCGCCCGCACCACAAAATTCCTATAAAGACAATCGAAATGGCAAGTATATCTTATCAAATTCATCCGTCCGGGTGTTGCCAATGCCGAGACGAATGCGAAAAGGCCTGCTCCAACAATGCAATTGATTTTGTTCTCTCGCTAGACTGCTATGTGGCGAAAATAAATCAAGAAAAATGTAAAAGATGCGGAAAATGCTATGACGCCTGCAAGTGGCATGCCATAGATAAATTCGTAGATGGAAAAAGAGTCCGATAATAACGCACGGCGCGCCATTCTAGAAATTTTCTTATGAGCTTTTGGAAGGGCAATCGAATTTGCAATCTTTCCTTGAAACACAGGATTTTCTTTGGTAGAATTAGGAAATTAGTCAAGTAATCGGGCGGGCACCCTTATGGCGGCCCGCGTCAAGTCACAGGCGTAAACATGGATGTAACGGCAATCTTTCCACAGCGGATCGTAAAAAGAAAATCAAACTCGAAGATAAGGCGGAACTTTCAGTTCCTCGGCAACGGACGCGCGGCGCCGACCCCGACAGAAATTCCCAAAACCAAAAGCGGAATGAAAAAAGCAATCAAGGATGTGTTCGATTTGGACGAAGATCTCGGCAAACGCGCTGCGGAAATGGCCGGCCTAACGCCGGAAGAACGCGCAAAAGTGAAAAAAATTCAAGAAGCGCGTTTCGCCAAGCTGCCCGAAAAGGAAAGGGCCGCGCTCGTCGCCGCGAACAAGACGACCGCTTCCAAAGCTTTGGCGGAATCAAACAACAATCGTCAAAAAGCCCTGGCGCTCAGAGGGAGTAGGTGAACCTAACTACGACGCATCGGCGATACATAATATCCGGTGGCATGAAATTATAATGTGTTCGCAAGCAGTTTTTTGGCGACCGCGGGCAGCCTGCGCTTTTCAAAGAATGTCAGTTTGCGGAGATACTCTTGGATGGGATAGCAGCCTTTAACGGGCTCCACCACATATAATTGATTTATTTGCAGGGATGGTATCGTGACGCTGAGTCTGGCGAAGGATATCTCTCCTTCGCGTGCCTCCCAATTTCCGTCAGCCATTTTAAGGGATTCCACAGTGCCGCATATATCGTATGCCACGGTCCACGTTGTGAGTCCGTTTTCTGCAAAACTTTTCCTTATGCCCGATACGCGTATGACTTTCATAAAGGCGCTCCTTAATTCGTCAATTTATCATATTATAGCCGGCAGGATGTATTTGTCAAGCAGCGTTTGAGCAAAACGATTCTTTCAATGGGGGGGGTGGCGTAAGCCGTATGTTTCTTGTATAATGGCGGCGTGTGCGTGGCGTGGTAGCCCGACAAAGGAACACCATGGCGGAATTAATCGATATTTATACGAAGGAGGGCGAGCATATAGGCGTAGCCGACCGCGATGTCATCGGTTCGAACGACGGCGTTTGATTTTTACTTGAAAAAGTTAGTAATTTATGGTATTATGAGAAAGAGTTTCATGTATTTCAAAAGGCTCGTTTTTATACCAAGTTTATGGATTGATATGGCTTTTGTAGCCATATTTTTTATCTTATGCTTGACTTTGCGCCTATTTCATACTATATTTAACGAAACTTCGTCAAAAATGAGGTAAAAATATGTTTTTAAATTTTAAAATCACAAATTATCGGTCAATAGGTAAAGAAATTATTGTCGATTTTGGCATAAGTGCTAGTCAGAAATCGAGTGCATTTACCGAAGCGAAAGGTATAACTATAAATAACATTGCCTGTATTGTTGGGCCGAATGCTAGTGGCAAGAGTAATATACTAAAGGCCATAGTGCTTTTTATTCGCTATGTATATAAGTCTTACTCAACGCCACAATTTAGGGATGCAAATCTGTTTGCCAGCCATTTTTGCTGTGGTGAAGCGCCAACTAAGTTTTCAACGGAATTTATAGATAATGAAAGACAATATAAATACGAAATATCCATATTAAAAGGATTGGTTCAAGAGGAAAGTTTGCGTGTTCGTGATGAAACTACAAAGCGCTATAACTCTGTATTCAAACGAAAATCAAACGAATATATACAGAACTCCATACAAATAAATGCGCAAGATATAGGCCGTTTGCGCGATGATATGTCGCTATTGTCTTTAATGATAGAGTTAAACTACTTTAAGTCCGATGAGTTTTTGATTTTTAAAAGACTTTTAACCAATGTAAAACCAGAGTTTATCATCGGAAATTGGGATCCTGTACAAAGATTAAATGAGATAACTCAAGTGTTGGAAAAAGATAATTTATTACTGGAAGAACTTATAGATGAGTTAAAAAATATAGATACTGGTATATCCGGACTAACCCTAGCTAAACTTAGGCAGACAGGTGTAGATGGCATGTCAAGTAACAAGGAAGTTTCTACGATAGTGGCCACTCATGAGATTGATAATAAAATCCATCCGTTGATTGTATTTGAAGAATCCGGCGGAACTTTGCACTATATCGAGTTGTTTGTGCGCCTATACCAAATCCTGCAGGGTGGCGGATTATTAATAGCTGATGAGTTGGAACAAAGTTTGCATCCAGATATTACAAGTCGGATAATAAATAGGTTTCTCAATAAAGATAAGAATCCAAACAATGCCCAACTTCTGTTCACTACTCATAATCCTTGGTTTCTGCAGGATTTGAGCAAAACTCAGATATTCATATCTGAAAAGGATGAGAATGCTGAAACAGAACTTACCAGGTTAGATGAGATACCTGGCGTTAGAAATGATGAAAATTATTTTATGAAATACATTTCCGGCGAATACGATGGGCGTCCAAAGATAAAGGAATTTTAGTATGGTCAAAAAAAAGCGAGATACTATATTGGTCGTATGCGAGGGTTACAGAGAAGCATGTTTTTTAGAGCATTTATCCCAATATAGCGAGGTTCGATTAAACTTACAGTTTTGCGGTGGAGGAAGCGGCAGTAAGGTGGTCGGCGATGGAATCAAATATTCTGCTCGTGGTGGCAAAGTATTTGTGTTTTTTGACGAGGACTTTCAGATGATATCGGACTTGAAGATACAAGATGATATATTAGATGGACTGGAATTTAAATGGATGCTGGAAAAGGATAGTTTAAAGGATCGTCCGTACAGAAGCCTGCAACTATTAAATTCCTCTGATCGAAATCCTATACTAGTTGTATCATGGCCAAATTCCATTGAAGGATTTTTATTACGGTTGCTTGGTACGCTAGATGCAGAATTGCGCGGAAAAAATACAAGGGTTTTAAAAAAATTGATTGACATACGGTTGGAAGAGGTTGTATTGGAAGCGGAAGATATTGTTTTAAGTAATAAATATCAAGATAAAATTGATAGGTATGCGACTCATATTCAAACACTTTCAGTCGATGAGCCTAACTATAAAGCTTGGTGCAAATCTTTTAATTCTAAAATAGATGAATGCAAGCGTAAGAAAAATCAAGTAGTATTTATGCGTTTTTTAAATAGATTCCTGCCACTGTCAGTTTTGCAGGCCAAAAGAAGCACGATTCCAGAGATTGATATATTACTGAAAGCTTTTAATTTATAAGAAAAACCCATGGCGGAATTAATCGATATTTATACGAAAGAGGGCGAGCATATAGGCGTAGCCGACCGCGATGTCGCGCATCGGTTCGGGCTTTATCATAAGACCGTGCATTGCTATATCATCAAGGACGGAAAGTATCTTGTCTTCCAAAAACGCGCCGCCAACCTGGCCGTCAATCCGGGCAAGCTTTTCTCAACCGCAAGCGGCCACGTCAAGGCAGGCGAGACCATCGCCGAGGGTTTCAGCCGCGAAATATTCGAGGAGACCGGCGTAAAAGCCGAAAATCCCATAGAGATTTTTCATCAGCCGTATATCTATGATACCGTTCTCAAAGACGGCCGCGAACATCATGATTATATCACATGGTATCTGTTCGCCGCCAAATGCGATTTGCCCCTGGCCGCATACAAGCCGCAGGATGCGGAACTGGACGGCTTTGTCGAACTTCCCATAGAGGAGCTTTATAAGCTGGCGGACAAGGAAATTCCGTCCATGCGGGCGCAGGCTCTATTAAGACAGCCCGACGGGTCTTTCGCCGTCAAAGACATAGAAGTGCGCGAGGATGACTTTTTGCTTTTGGGCGACGAAACGCTTGCAAATAAATACGCGCCTTGGCTGAGACAAGTTTGCGCCAAACTGGGCGTGTAAAGAAAAGATGTAAAATGAAAGACACGATCGAACTTAAGGCGGAGCTTTTGTGCGGTGGGATGTGCGCCGACGATTCCGTGCTTGAATTGTTCGAAAAGCAAAATCCAGGTCGTATTTGGAAAACCGGAAACAACGGATGCTTCGTCGAGTTTGACGGCACGCGCACTCTTGTTTCCATTTTGCACCAAACCAACAAAACGTCGCCTTACCGCTACGCCGCGGACAGCGGCCGCATCCTGAAAGACGGCCAAACGGTCAGGGAAAATGTCACGGCGAAAATTTATCCCGATTGGTACAACGTAAAGCTCTCCACCGGGCGCGCCTTTTCCGACGTCTTCGTGTTGGAAGGCGAATCCTTTTTTCATCTAGCATATAAAGGTTGCGACTATATGTCAAAGGGCGTCGGTTGCAAATTCTGCGCCACCGGACGGCGCAACGCCAGGGAATCCAAGCCCTCTGAAATCGGCGAGGCTGCGGGAATTATCAAAAATCATATCCGAAACGCCCAAATATGCCTGGGCGGAGGGACTTATCTGCCTATCGGGGACAACGTTTCTTTCTTCATCGATTGCGTAAAGGAAATCAGAAAGCGCGACCGCGATATTCCTATATGGATCGAAATGGTGCCGCCGGAAAAGGACGACGTATTGCGGCTGATCGACGCGGGCGCCACCGCGTTCGGATTCAATATCGAAGTTTGGGACGACGACGCGCGGAAAGAAATCTGCCCCGGAAAGTCCGAGATTTCAAAAAAGCATTATCTCGATATGCTCTCATTTACGGCGCGGATGCTCCCCGATAAAGTCGGAAGCGTTCTTATCGCCGGATTGGATAAGCCTGAAAGCGTCGCGGCCGGAATAGACGCTTTGGCCGATATCGGCGTTCATCCGTGCATTCTGTCGTTCAAGCGATGGGACGGCGCAAAGCTGGAAAAAAGGGGCCCGGCGGCCGCCCATGAGTTTATCGAACTAAGTAATCGCGCCGTAGGCCAAATGCGCAAGGCCGGTTTGAACCTGTTGAAAAATCAAGGTTGCCTGCTGTGCGAATGCTGCACTGTGATGCACGATTTATGGCGGAAGACTTTGTGAGTTTGAAAGGCTTGAAATTATCGGCGCTTCCTGCTAAGGTCGTAAAAAGGAAAAAAATGAAAATAGGAATCATCGGCGGCGGCGCGTGGGGTAGCGCTCTGAAAGTTTTAGTACAAAGGAAAAATCATTCCGTCGACGAAGACCTCGCGGCCGCCGAATTGTGGCTGATCGCCGTGCCCGCGGCATATTTCCGCGCGTCGGTCATAGCCGCCCGCGACCTCTACAGAAAACAGCCGATCATAATCTGCACCAAAGGAATGGAGCCCGGCACGCACCTATTCATGTCCGAAGTTTTGGCCGCCGAATTGCCCGAAAGCGACGGCTTGGTCGGCGTTCTGTCAGGCCCGCAATTCGCGGCCGAGGTCGCTTCCGGCGTTGCGACCGGCAGCACTTTGGCCGGATCCGACGCGGTTCTGTCCGTCGGCCTAAAAGCGCTTGGCGAATTTTATCTTGAGGAAACCAACGATGTCGTCGGCGTTCAAATATGCGGATGCGGGAAAAACGCCGCCGCGATAGTCGCAGGCTTTTACAGCGAGAAATCGCGCGGCGAAAACGAGCGCGCCATGATGCTGTCCCGCGCTTGGTCCGAGGTAGTCGATTTCGGCCTGGCATTCGGCGCGGACGCGAGAACGTTTTCGCTTTTGTGCGGGGTCGGCGACTTGTTCCTGTCGGCGGCCAGCGCCACCAGCCGCAACTTTTCCGCAGGCGTCGCAATCGCCAGGGGCGAGCCCGTAGTCGGCACGGTCGAGGGCTTGTCCGCGTTGCAAGGTCTAGCCCTGCGCGCAAAGGCGCTCGGCGTCAAAACGCCCGTTCTAAATTCCATAGAAAAAATATTGTTCGAGCTTTAGGGAGCGCCGGATCCGGAAGACGAAGAGCCGCCGCTACCGCTTCCGCCACTACTCCCACTACTACCGCCACTGCTACTGCCACCGCTTCCGCCACTGCCTCCACCGCCGCCACTACTACTGCCACTGCCACCACTTCCGCCGCTACTGCCTCCGCCGCTTTCTCCTCCGCCCATCAGCGCTTTGATTTTATTGCCAATCGAGTTCGCCGTATTCACCACCAGGGTCCCCACCGCGTTTTGAATCTTTTCGGTATCCGGAATATGCACGTTTTTAAACAGCTTGGTCACCAAGTTCGGAATCGCGTTCATGAACGCGCCTATGAACAGGCCGGACAGTATCAGGACAAACAGGCTTTTATTGTTCGACTGCAACGCGTTCATCAGCTGTCTAGCGGAGTTGTTTTTTATCGCCTCGGTCAGCGCGTCCAGTCCGCCGGATCTTCCGATCATCGAGTTCAGGAACATCAGGGCGAAGCCTATGAATATTCCGACCAGCGCTATTCCGCATGTGTTTTTGACGATATCGTCGATTATGCCTTTTATCCCCTTGCCTTTCACACCGCCGGGAAACAGTCCCCATTTCTCGAACAGCCAGCCCAGTAGCATCAACGGCAGCATAACCAGGTTAAGCGACAGGTTCACGAACACTTCTAGAAAATATATCGGCACCGGTATCAGCGCCCACAGGAACATTATCATCAGTATCAGCCCTAGAAGGACATAAAAAAGGTTGGGTATGAAAAACCACGAGTATGGAAAGACGAACGACATATCCAAGATCGTGGATCCGACGGTCATGCCCAGGCCCGTCAGCCTGTGGGCCTCGGCAATTTGGCACAGCATGTTGATCATAAGTTTCGGACTGAATGCGCCGTCGTCGGAAATCTCGACGTCCGCCTGTTGGTCGTTCATATTCGACTGCTGTCCGTTCGCGTTCGACGGTTGGTTCCGCGGCACGCCGCTACTTGCCGCGGCGGTCGCCACGATGCACGTCGGCAGGCTGTCCTTGAACTCCGAACCTTCGGGCATAATCTGACCGCGTATGACGCTGTTGTACGACAGGCCGACGCTCATTATCGGCTGGATGAAATAGTCCGATACGAAGCGCGGCAAAGAAAACGCCAGCAGCACCACCACGACCGCCAGCTTTATAAGGTGGATTCCTACGTCGTAGGCTATCTGCCACGGGTCGCGCAGTTTCAGATGCAGATAGTCGCTGGCGATTTGCCAGGCGAAATAGACCAGGGTCAGTCCGGCGGCGATGGGGATTACGGCGGTTCCTATCGCGTGGTACGCCTTGGGAATGAACGACGACATGGCGTAAAGTATTTTCGAAAACACGTCGCACGACCAGCAGCTTGAAAAGAATTCGAACGATTGGCGCAGGTTCAACGGGACAAGACCTCTGAATGCCGAGTAGCCGGCCGTTACCAAGGCGATCCCCAGCAGGCCTATCACGATAGGCGGGACCGCGGCCGCGCCGAACGGCACAAACAGGAACAGAGGCAAAACGCGCTTCAGATTTTTCATATACGGACAATTCATTATACTTTATAGACCGGTGCATGAAAAGCGTTTTGTTATTGCGCGCGGCGCCGGTTAATTTGTATAGTAGGGCCATGTCTTTCTCATTATCCTGGATGGTGCCTCTTCTGTTGGATTCTATGGTGGCCGTGGCGGTCGCTATTTACAACTATTTCGTACGCGACGGGACCGGGATAATTCACGCGATTATTTGGGGATTCGTGGCGTTTTGGATAGGAATGTATCTCGCGAAAATGTATATTCCGCAAAGCTGGCTGCAACTGTTCGGCTTTCACGGGGGCGGGCAGATGTGGAACAAGGAGACGCCAGGCGGGCTGGATATCGGCAAGACGCTGCTAAAGCCGGTTATTCGCGCCATGTTCTCGATAGCGATACTGCTGCAGGCCAAGCCCGAATACATTACCAGGTTTATCGTAAATCCGTTCTTGGAATTTGGGGCGGTCTATGTAGGCTCGATAATCAAAATAGTCATGCCGGACGGGGTCTCCGAGGTTTCGCGCCCCTGTTCGGACGAAACGGTCGTCATGCTGTCCGAGCGCGGCTGCGAATTCCTAATCCGCCCGATAGACGAAGTGTCCGCCGTGAACATGACGATAGTCAACCGCGGACTCGGCTTTGTGAAAAAGGGCGGGTTCCTAAACATCATCACGGGGTTGTTTCTAATCGCGACGTTCTTTTGGTCCAATCTGGTCATGGCGGTCATGATGATTCGCGGGATATTCAAATTCGGGGCCGAGTTGATATTCTATCCCTTCAGGGTTTTGGTATACGTTCTGAAAGGGGACGACGAGAAATGGTTCGATCCGTGGCCCGCGGTTCATCATTTGGTCAAATCTTTGCAGACGCTGGTAATCACCATGATCGCGCTGGCGTTTATGCTGCTCATCAACGTGTCGCTGGCGCGGGCCATGTTCGATTTCAGTACCGACAACGTCTCGACCGTCACGCAGCATTCTATTTCCTGGATATCGTGCGGTTTGGCGTTTTGGCTGCTTCAGCGCGTGTACGCCGAGGTGGACCGTAAGATAAAGGAATACATCAACGACGACGACATCACGACGTTCTACGACAAGTTGGCGGCGGGCGTGGCCGTGGCGACCAAGCGGACTTACGAGTGGGGCAAAAGGGCGGTGCAGATAGCGATATCGAAGTAGAAATGGGCGGATTGATTGAAAAATTTGTACAGTGTTGGGCGTGTCGGCCTTTCGACCGGCTGTTCGGCATCATATCCGTCGCGGCGGCCGCCATCTATACGGAAATGGTTTCGCTCGCGTGGATGCTGCTGTTGGTATTTTGGGCGTTTTATATTTTATGGATAGTCGTGTCCAACCTTAAGAGCGGCGAGGACTGGACTTATGAGAAATCGCTGAAGCCCGCGTTTATCAATACCCTGATAGTATGCGTATTGCTGTCTTTGGGCGTCGCTTTCCCGAGAATGATTACTAGGATTACTTTCGAGCCGGTGGCGGACATCGCGGGCGCCTACGCCTATATCGTCATGCGAACCAACCCCGAATCCGTGGATCAGCGTATCGGTTATCGGACAAATACCGGGGCGGCCGACGAAGAGGAATGCATACCGCGATCGGGAAGCACGACGCGAAGGGGGCCGAACGGGTTCGAGCGTATTTACAGCGGCGGCCGTGCGTGGAATTGGCCGTGGAGCAGGAACAATCAACAGTCGAACGAAGAGGACTGCGAGCCGAGAACGACGGAAACTGGGGAAACGGAGACCGTCTCCGTAGACGACGGCAACGGCTTTTTCCGTCCGCAGCTGCGCGACAAGATAATCGCGATAATGAAGGCCACGTACACGCAGTTTCAGAATATGATAAAGCTGGGCTTCGCCCTGATGGGTATCGCGCTCGTCAATCCGATCCGCCTAGTGGGATCGGCAATCAGCAGCGCCTTCAGTAATTTTTGGGCGTCTTTGCTTTCCTGGTCGGTCCCGATCGCCACCGGCCAAACATCGACGTTCACGGCGGGGCCCCAACTATTGGCCTCTCTTCCGTCCCCGTTATCGATAATTTCCATGACCCTCAATATCTTTTGGGATTTTGTCCTGCGGATGATGCTGGGGATATATCTGTCGTATACTTTCTTCAAGCTGATGCTGCGGTACTGTTTTTATTTCGTGGACGTCATAGTGAACCTGGCCATGTTCGCGTTTTTCTTCCCGTTCATGCTGGTGTTCTTCGTCTTCGGCCAGTCTTCGGCGGGGGAATGGGTCAAGAAGATGGGGAACGTATTTTCGAACAACATGAAAGAAGTGTTCAATTCGATCTGCGCGCTGGCGGTCGCCATCATCACGTATCAGGTCATCATCGTGGTAATCGCGAGATTCCTCGCGGGCAAGGGCGCCGAGTTGGATAACATTATCAATCAGATTTCGAGCGGTTCGGTCATGATACAGGACCTGATGGGCAGAGAGCCGACGATGGTGACGCTGACGTCGTTTGTCGCGTTCGTCGTGCTGCTCGATTATCTGACCGATCAGATTCCGGTCGTAACCGCCGGGATATGGGAGGCTTTCGACATAAAGCCCGCGGCGCCGATCGGTCAGCGGATAGGGGACGCGGTGGAAACGGTCGTCAAAAGCACCGTCGAATATGTCGGGAAAAAGGGCGCCGCCTTAATCAAACCGAACGAATCATAGGGAGAGAAGCGCGTGACAATAATTTTGGTAAAACTTGCGATACAGATTGTTTTATGGGCGATAGTGATAGGCGCCGGCCTGTGGTACATGGCGTCCTCGATCGACGGCGGCTTCGACGTGCCGTATCCGTCCATGGACCGCTTTCTGCAGACGATCGGCGCGTGCCAGTCGAATCAGCCGTGCGACCTGGCCTCGATAAAGGGCTGCCTGCTTTGCCCCTATGTCGAGCGCCTGTTCCTGCTTATCGGCGACGCAACCGAGACGCTATGGAAAGTCGTCATAGGGCATACCTGGCTGCTTATGGCTATCGGGCTGGTCATAGTGATGTTTTGGCAGGCGTACAAGATTTTGACCGATGCGAGAAAGGAAACCCAAAACGCCGAAGCCGCCGACCAGGCCAAAAAGCTGGCCATGGACAAGTGGTGGGAGGCGATAAAGCAGCCGTTCATTCGCGTATTGGTCGTAGGCGCCCTGATGGGACTGATAGGGGCGGGCGGCACGGGCATTCTCAAAACCATGACGAACGTCGTGGTGTATCCGATAATGACGGTTGGAACGGCCTTGTCCACGTCGGCGCTTGGGATAAGCGGCGCCGAATGCGGCGCGGAAATACGCGACAATCGTATCGAGCATTTTTGGGACTTTCTGCCGTGGGTGCGAAGGGACGTCATAACCGCCGCGGACATAAGGCAAAACCCAATGGCGCCGGTATCCGGAAGATTCATGTGCATCATGGGCAGTCTGAACGCGGCGATCCTATACGGCGCGGCTGGCGGCTTCGCGATGATGAACTTCGCCTGGCAGGGCATCGGCGGCGGATTCTTCGGCTGGATCGCGGGGCTGCTTATCGTGCTGGCGTTCCTTTATATCGGCGCGAACGTTATTTTCAAAGTGCTGAACGTCGTGTTCAATATCGTGTTTATGATAATGTTCCTGCCGCTACTGCTGGCGGCGTGGGCGTTCGAGACTTCGTGGGAGATCGCGAAAGGCGTGTCCACAAGCGTAATCGACATGCTGGGCAAAACGACGGTCAAGGTTTTGGCGATATCGCTGGAGATCATGATATTCTCGGCGATGATTTCGTACGCGCGGCAGGAAACCTTGTCGTCCAATCCCGAGGTGGAGCAGGCGATCTTCGCCAAGTGCGAGCGCCAGGCGACGCGCGGCGCGAAGGTGGACAAGGATATATACAAGGACTGCTTCGCGGCCGAGCGCCGGGCACATCCCGACGCGTTCCAGTATTTGGACAGGAGCTGGAGCTTTCTGATAATGCTGCTCTTCCTGATCATCATTTACAAGGCGCTGGTCGAAAAGAAGCTGCAGGAACGGATACAGATGTCCGGCGAGGGCAGCGATAATTACATGCGGTTCGGCGACGGCGTCAAAGGATTCTTCACTACGGCGTGGAAACTGCCGTTCCAACTGCTCGGAAGGATAGTAAAATAAAAGAAATGAGAAAATTCGCGCTGATGTTTTTATTGTTATTAGCGCCCATGGCTTTGTCGGGCGCGCCCGGCGACGGCAGGGGCGACAGGGTTAATTTCAACGCGAATACGGAAGTGCAGGTCGGAAGCGCCCCGCGCGACGATTTAAACAGGCTGGTCGGCAAGTCGTTCGACGGGCTGGTCAATGCGGACGGGTCGCTGGCCGAGGGCGCCATCCCGATCGAGGCCAAGGTCGGAAAGTTCTTCATGGCCGCGCTGTCCGAGGTTTCGCGCGCGATTTACGGACGCTTGGGGTCGTTTCTGAACGCGTTGATAATTTGCCTGTTTATATTTTGGGTATTTATGGAGACCTGGTGGATGCTCAAAACAAAGCAGGAGTACCGGGATTTGGCGGAAAGGATTATCAGGCGCGGCGTATGGATAGCGGTTCTGACGTGGGTCATGAACCACGATCCGGCCACGACGTTCATGCGGCTGGCGGGACCGATGATCAGGGTCGGCGTCATGATGTCCAAACTGATAATGGACGGAACCGTCAGGATTCTCGGGATTAGTCTGCCGGACACCTGCGGGGCGATACGCGAATGGCTGAGGAACGACACGTCCATGATAATCTCGGGGGTCGAGGCGGCGGACCTGCTCTGCATACCGACGCGGGCGGCGGCGTATTTCTATACTTTCGTTTGGACCGGACTGCAGTGGATGATGGAGGGGCTGTTCACGCCGAAGTTCATTTTGGGGCTGATATTCGTGCTCGTGTTCATTTATAATATATGGAAGTTCGCGCTGACGGCCCTGGGGGTGATAACCGATTTGTTCTTTGTTCTGCTGTTTCTGCCGTTCACCATAGTCAGCGAATGCTTTCCGGAAAAAGACACCAAATACGACGGCGTTTTCAAGCCGATATGGACGAACCTGGCGGGCATAGTCCGCAGGGTGTCTTTGAAAGACCAGTTCCAAAAGTTCATCGGCGCGGTCATCTACTTCATCGTCCTGTCCATCGTGTCGACCATCTGCGTAATCCTTATCAGCGACACGAACCAGTTCGTGTACCGTGCGGCCGGAACGGTCAATGTCGACGCGATAACCATACTGATTATCGGCTGTCTAGTGGCGTATCTGATGAATCGTTCGGGAGAGATATCCAAGAAGATAGACGCGACGATCGACGCCAGCGTCGGAGAAAACTTCGGAACCATGCTTGTGAACGCGGGCAAAGGCGTCTACAATTTCGGCAAAAGGATTGTCGGAACGATAGGCGGAGCAATGAAGGGGTCGTAAAAATCATTTGTCGGTTGGCGAAAAGTATGATAAAATGTAGGTGATAATTTTGAGGGCCAGTATGAGAAAAATAATCATTAGTGGAATTATTGCGCTTGCGGCGATCGGCGGCGCATTTGCGGCGATGCCGCAACAACGTGATACGGCGCGCGGCGGTTCGGCCTCCGCGTCGTCAGCGGTTCCGGCGTCGTCAGCGGCTCCGGCGGCGTCCGGAACACAAGCGCGGGCCGGAGTTCGCCAGGTGGGCCAGGGGACAACGACAATGGCTGCGCCCGTACAGGGCGGCAGCGCGAACAGCGCGCGGGCGGCCAGTAGCGGCGTCATAGCCACCGGGGGAGCGGCGCCCAGCGCGGCACCGTCGGCGGGCGGAACGCAACTGCGGACCGGCGGACGTCAAATTGCCCCGGGAACGGGCGCGGCGCCAGCACAAGGCGGCAGCGCGAACAGCGCGCGCGCGGCCAGCAGCGCGGCCATAGTCCAAGGGGCGCCGAAGATCGGCATGGCGGCCAGCAATTCGGGCGTAGTGGACGAACAGTGCAAGGAAAAATATTTCGGCTGCATGGATTCCTTTTGCATGATAGACAATTCGAACGGCGGGCGCTGCCAGTGCAGCGACGACGTCAAGACATTCGACGCGATTCTGGCCGAGATCGAAAAACTGGACATGCAGTCGTACAAGCTGGCGACCGAGGGCGTGGATCGTATCGACATGGACCGCGGCAACCGCCTGAGCGAAATCGAAAAGACCGTCGACAGCGTGACGGGCAAGTTGCTGGCCGAAGAACAGCAACCGGCGGCCAAGAAAAGGGTTCGCCAATCGATAGATATGGACTCGTTCGGCAAAATCGGCGCAGAGGTGCAGTGGGACGCGTCGGAAGTCGAGATTATGGAGAAGGATCCCCTTGAAGGAAAAACCGGCACCGAGCTTCATACCGGGGTTCGCAATATCTGCGTGCAACAGTTGAAGGGGAGTTGCAACAAAGATATGAACATGTTGCAGATGATGTACGCGACGCAGATAAAAAGCGACTGCAACGCGTATGATATGGAGTTGAAGCGGCGGCGCACGGCGTCGGCGCAAAAACTGGCGACGGCGCAGAAGGCCATGAAGGACGCGGCGCTGGAGAAATTCGAGGAAGAGAACAAATACAACGAGGGGCAGTGCATTACGGAAATGCGCAAGTGCGTCGCCACGACCGGCGGTTGCGGCGAGGATTTCTCGAAGTGCACGTACTTTGCGACGGGCGAGGGTTTGGGCAGCGAAAAGCGCGGGCTGACGCCGGTGCCGGGCTCGACGGTAAAAATCGCCAAGGGTACGTTGGAAATAATCCAGGGCAAGCGCAGTATCTGCGAGGAAGGCGTCGTTAAATACTGCGTGTCGGTCAAGAGCAAGATTTGGGCCGGATTTTTGGTCGAGGTTGCGCCTGCTCTGAAAGCGGCGGAACTGATATCCGAGGGCGACGTGCGTCTGAACATACTGGGGTCGCTGGCCGACTGCTTCCGCGAGGGATGCGCGACGCGCTGGGATCCGAGCAAGGAAGAGGCCGAATACGACGCCTGCCTTGGCAATCCTTTAATAATGGTCAACACCTGCAAAACCAAACTGGAAGCGGCGGGAATCAAGGTTGGTCATGACGGCAACCCGGACGAGAGCAACGTAACATGGACGTACGTAAGGCAGAAGCTGGGGGCGATGCGCGTCGACGCCTGCACAAAGCAGGTTCAATCGTGCCTGACGAATGAAAACCGTTGCGGCGAGAACTATATCAACTGCATAGGCCTGAATCTGAAGAATATTATGGATATGTGTCCGACCGAGGCGCTGACGGCCTGCGTCAAGGATGGCGTGCCGAAATCCGTCAGCGAAATCCGCAACATGATAATCGGAATATTCCTGAACATCGACAACAAGGCGCTGGAGGCCTGCCGCGCCAATATCAAAACGGCCATGGAAACGGTTTGCGGCGGCGACGACGGCACCTGCGACGCGTTCGCGGACAATAAGACAATGGGCACGGGCAGTTTGCCGGTCGAGCCTTTCAAGGCCGCGAACGGCGATTGGGTGATAAGCGGACTGATTTCGTTCAACAGCGTCGGAATCAAGAAGACGACGTCCGCGGAAATGGAGGCTTCCGAAACGGATACTCCGACACCCGCAACGGACGCCTCGGCATCCGCTTCTAGAGGGAGCTCGCCGCTGAACGAAAGGCCGCCGACGAAATACGAACTGGACATCGGCGATTATGAAGCGAATATATTGAACAGCGCGACTTCTTTGTCGGGCGGAAACACAACGACGATAAGGGCCAAGATCAAGGGCGAACTGCACGGCGTCAATAGGGAGATCGACAATGTCGTCGCGCGCCTTGTCGGCGACGATTTGGTCAAGAAATGCATTCAGGGTCAGGATCTTAGAAACGTCAGGGGAAAGAATGCCAAGAACGACGGGCGCTTCCCGGAATTGGCCGATCCGTATATCCAGACCATAATCAGCGCCGGACTTCACAAGGCGAGCGAAAACTATACCAAGAAATACAACGAACTGATAAAGAAGATAAACCAGGGCCAAAGCAACGAAATCAAGTCCGGTCAATGCGCCGCAATGGTGAACGATCCGTCAAAGGGCGGAAAGCTGACCATCGAGCACAACTCGGGCAACGCGGTGCCGGAAAACGCCATAGAGTACGTCATCCCGGGCGCGAAGCTGGCGAATCTGCAGAAGTACGCCGGCCCGAGCAGGCAGGAGTACGTGATGACCGACAGCAAAGGCACCATGATGGGCAAGACGACGATGAGCACGGTTTGGAACGCCGATACCCAGGAATGCCAGTTGACCACAATATCGCAGGTATGCAAAGACATGGAGGCACAGTATAACACGACCGAAAATTCTTCCAGTACCAGCAAAAGTAGCGGCGGCATATTTGCGATTAACGGTTGCGGTTTCCAGCTGATCGGCGGTTGTAGCAACAAATCGAGTTCGTACTCGAAGACGGAAACTTTCTCGGGCACCGTCTGCAAGGAGATGGGCGATCCGGTCACCCAAACTCAATCGATATCGATGTAATATGTGAAATGTGATATGAAGCGATGACCTTTAACGATATTCTCAAAGAATCATGGCTGTCTATCAGCGGCAATAAAGTCCGCTCGTTCCTTACCGTGCTCGGAATCATCATCGGCGTCATGGCGGTCGTAATCATGGTCGCCGTGGGCGAAACCGTGCAAAAGCAAATCGACGACCAATTCTCATCTCTCGGCACCAACACAATCATAATCCGCGCAGGCGCGATGCAATCCGGCGGCGTTCGGATGCAGGCCGGACGCAATACCCTGACCATCAACGACGCTGTCGCAATCGGACGACTGCCCGACGTTATGGCGGCAACGCCCATTCAAGACAGCGGCGCCCAGGCCGTATATGGCAATCGAAATTGGGGCACGTCCATGAAAGGCACCTATCCCGAATACCCCATTGTCCAAAACATGGAAATCGAAAAAGGCCAGTTCTTCGGCCAAGCCGACGTTCGGAACGCGACGACGGTCGCGGTTATCGGGCCGGACACGGCGGCGCAGCTGAATCTGCCGGACGATCCCATCGGTCAGGTCGTGCGCGTGTCGAACGTGCCGTTCGTCGTCATGGGCGTGACCAAGGCGCGCGGCGATTCCATGATGGGCAGTCAGGACGATATGATTATAATCCCAATCACTACTTTAAAAAAGCGCGTCCAAGGCGGGCGATTCCCGGACTCGGTTCAGCTGATTGCGCTGAAGGTCTATCCCGAATCGGACAATGCGGCGGTCATAGAGCAGATAACCCAACTGCTGCGCCAGCGGCACAGGTTGAAAGATTCCGCAGAGGACGATTTTCAAATCATGGACATGAAGCAAATGATGGAAACCATGGATACTATCGCAGGATTTATGAAAATGCTCCTGATCGCGATAGCGGGCGTGTCGCTATTGGTCGGCAGCATAGGAATAATGAACATGATGCTGGTCAGCGTCGCCGAGCGCACGCGCGAAATCGGAATCCGCAAGGCGATCGGCGCGAAAGAGCGGCATATAATCGTTCAATTCCTGTCCGAATCCGTTCTGATATCGTTCATAGGCTCTATGATCGGGTTGGCCGTGGGGATAGGCCTGGCGCAGGGCGTAGGGCGCTTTATTTTGGATTTCAAAGTGCCGCTGTCCATGTCGGCGCCGGTGCTGGCGGTAGTTGTGGCGATAGTCGTAGGAATATCCAGCGGCGTCATGCCTGCGCTTAAGGCTGCGCGGCTCAATCCAATCGACGCCCTGCGCCACGAATAATAATCTTTTCTAATAAATTCTTGATACCTTGGAATATTTTTTGTATGCTTCGCGCATGAAAAAAATTATCTCTATCATTGCGGGCGCGGTTCTGATTGACCAAATTGTAAAAGGCGTTTTGCTGTCTTTCGCGGCGGGCGGCTGG
>Ga0268262_10001639_pt1 | contig 27298 bp, 21 predicted proteins | sample TergutNc150P3_FD_190354 | JGI IMG/M metagenome (GOLD analysis project Ga0268262, IMG submission 190354) | Nasutitermes corniger P3 segment gut microbial community from laboratory colony in Florida, USA - Nc150 P3 (SPAdes) (version 2) | ecosystem: Host-associated > Arthropoda: Insects >... | reverse complement strand
GGGGGGGGGGGGGGGGGGGCACGAAACAGACCTTGCACCGTAAGCTCTGGCGAGAGCAATGTCGCTAGGGCTAGACCCTGTGGCAGAGGGTCTTGTGGTGGCGGCTTGTTTGGGGCTATGGGTCATAGGTCTGGGATAATATAGAAAATATATTCCATTCTCCCGCCTTAAAATCCACCGAAATTCGGCTATCAGCTTTTATCTTCCCTGCAATGATTTCTTTTGACAGGAAAGATTCCAAATGCTTTTGGATATACCGCTGAATTGGTCTCGCACCATATTGAGAATCGCAGGCGTTTTCTGCAATTGCCTCTGCAACAGCCTTTTCAAAAACCACCTCTATTCTCTGCGCATTTAACCGCTTTTCAAGAGAATTCAATTTAATTTGCGCAATTTGAATTAGCTCGCTCTTTTCCAAAGATTTGAACACCAAAGTGTTATCCAAGCGATTTAAAAACTCTGGGCGGAAAAATGTTTTCAAATCTTTTTCCGGTAAATTTGATGTCATCAAAATCAGGGTATTTTTGAAATTCACCTTTCTGCCTTTGCCGTCTGTTAAATGCCCCTCGTCCAGCACTTGCAACAAGGCGTTGAAAACATCGGGGTGAGCTTTTTCAACCTCGTCAAAAAGCAACACCGCGTAAGGATGCGTACGAACCGCCTCCGTTAACTGACCGCCCTCATCGTAGCCCACATATCCTGGGGGTGCGCCTATGAGCCTTGCAACGCTGTGTTTTTCCATATACTCGCTCATATCAAAGCGGAGCATAGCGTTTTCGCTGTCAAAAAGCTCTGCGGCAAGGGCGCGGGCAAGTTCAGTTTTTCCAACGCCTGTTGGTCCAAGAAAAAGAAAGCTGCCTATGGGAGCATTTTCCCTTGAAAGCCCGCTTTTGTTTCGCAAAATTGCGAGCGAAACTTCTTCCACAGCCTCGTTTTGCCCTATCAACCTTTTGTGCAACCTGCTCTCCAAATTCAAAAGTTTTTCACGCTCACCCTCCCGCAGACGGGAAATTGGAATACCCGTCCAATTGCTCACAACTTGTGCAATGTTTTCTTCTGTCACAACTTCCGAAACCCCGTCTGGCTCATTTGTGCTAAGAGCCGCTTCCAAATCCTGAGTTGTTTTTTGCAACATTGGAATTTTGTTGTATTTGAGTTCTGCCGCTTTTTCCAGTTGGTAAGAAGCCTCTGCTTTTTCCATTTCCTCTTTTGCGGCACGAAGTTCTGCCTGTGCATTTTTCAAGGTTTCAAAGCGAAGCCTTTTTTGCTGCCAACGCTCCTGCTGCTCTTTTACATCCAAATCCACCGCTTTTAATTCCTCTTGCAATTCTTTTAGCCGCTCTTTTGAAACAGCATCGTTTTCCATTCCAAGTGCTTTTTCCTCTATGCGAAGTTGAAGCTGCCGCCTTTGCAAAGTGTCTAGGGCTTCGGGAACGGTGTCTAGCTGTGTTTTCACCATGCTCGCCGCCTCGTCTATTAAATCAACGGCTTTGTCTGGCAAAAAGCGGTCTGAGATATAGCGGCTGGAAAGCTGCACAGCGGCGACCAAGGCGTTGTCTTGAATGCGAACCCCGTGGTGTGCGTCAAAGCTCTCCTTTATGCCGCGCAAAATGGAAAGTGCTTCGTCTGGGCTTGGTTCCGCGACTGGCACGGGTTGAAAGCGACGTTCCAAAGCGGCATCTTTTTCTATGTATTTGCGATATTCCGAAGTTGTGGTTGCGCCTATGCAATGCAATTCTCCGCGAGCAAGACCTGGTTTCAACATATTTCCCAAATCCATGCTGCCCTGCGTTTTTCCTGCCCCTACTATGTTGTGAATTTCGTCTATGAACAGAAGCGTGTCTTGCTCTTGTTCCAATTCGTCTAAAACTGCTTTTAAACGTTCTTCAAATTCGCCTTGGTATTTTGCACCAGCAATTAAAGCGGATAAATCAAGTGAAAATATTTTTTTGCCCTTTAAAGCGTCTGGTACATCGTTTCTGTGAATGCGGTGAGCCAAGCCCTCTACAATGGCGGTTTTTCCTGTGCCTGGCTCCCCTACAAGCACAGGATTATTTTTTGTTTTACGTGCCAAAATGCGAATCACCCTGCGAATTTCTTCTTCGCGCCCTATAACGGGGTCTAACTTTCCCTCTGCGGCAAGAGATACCAATTCTTTGCCAAACCTGTTCAAAGCGGAGTCCTCTTTTGCAACAGCCGCTGCGCTCATGGGGTCAGAAAGCCAAGTGCGAACTGCCTCGGCATTGCCGAGTGCGTTTTCAAAAATTGAAACAAGCTGCCTATCGCCCGAATTTTTCATCAAAGAGATGAGCAAGTGCCCAGGCTCCGCACTGCTACCCTGCTCGGAGCGCACCAATTTAACAGCGGCTCTCAACACACCCGACAAATCACTGCTAGGGTGGCTATCCGCATCTGTGCTTTCCACAATGCGAGGCAGCTTGTCTAAAATTTTTTGAACCGCAGTTCGCATTTCCTGTGTTTTTGCATTTTTTGCCTTGAATAAATTTTTCAAACGCCCGTCTGGGCTATCCAAAATAGCCGCAGCCAAGTGTGGAGTGCCCCACTCGCTATGGCTCGCCTTGTCTTGGATTTCCTGCGACTTGGCTAAAATTCGCTCAGATTGTTTCGAAAATTCTTGCATATTAAAGAATAAGGCAAAAGCTGTGCCACGCTTAAAATGCGCTGTTTTTCAAGATTTTTGGGGTATATGTGCCAATTTGAAACATCAGTGGTTCATATTTGGGTTCAAAATTGTCTGAACCACGATTCTCTCGATTCACCGATTTTCCGTTTTTTCTTCCCCATTTACCAAAAAAATTACTATAGTAAGTACTATTAATTCATATCCAAGTGAATTTAGTTTCTATTTTACACAAACTATGCCATTTATTATACTCCTCCTTCTTGCCGCTCCGTTGCTCGCCGCAGTCTCTGGCGAAAGCCGCTACGCCTCGCTCTCGCAAGACGGAGGAATGCAAGGAAATCCGGCAGGGTTAAGTGCTTATGGGAGCCCTGGTTTTATTTTTAGCTATGAAAAACCTCCGGAAAATTCGCCCGGCAATAATAATTTTCTATTTGGGCTTTGGGGAAATAGCTATGGAATTTCTTTTGATTGGACAAGGGGAAAAAATGGCTACGATGAGAGCCAGTGGTCTTTTGTGGATAACGAATGCAATATCAGCCGCTCGCTGTTTTTTGGCAGCCGGCTTTCGGCAACTAAAATTTCTACTGTGCAAGGAACGGCTTTTTCTTGGTCTCCGGGATTTATTTTGCGACCCTTTTATTTTGCTTCGCTCGGTTTTTGGAGCGAACAAGCCTTGCAATATGGCTTTTACCAAAACAGAGTGCAAAACGCTGGTCTCTCCATAAGACCATACAAAGGAATAACAACAAGTTGGAGCATAGCAGCCGAAAATAAAACGCAATTAAAGAACTTCTTTTCTAAAACTAAGCAGAATTTATTGCTGGAACTAGAAGCTGCTGCAATGACTTTGGGGCTTGAATTTCCCCTGATTGACCCTAACAACACCGGAGAATTCCGCTTTTCGCTGTCTGCTGCGCTTGGTTCGCACTACAATAGTGCCATTGCATTTGCTTCAAATGATTTTAGCGATAATATGAATTTCAAAAAATTCAGCTTTATAAGGCATTCTGCGTTGAACAGGGAATCGCTTGGGCACGTAAATATTATTCGCGTTCCGCTTGAGAGCATAAGAGAAAAGAACAATGGCTGGAGTTTGCTTGGCAGAGAGCAAAGCGATTTGGAAACTTTGCGAAACACATTTGCGCTCCTTGAAAAATCAAATGCCAAATCCATAGTTTTTGACTTTTCAGATTACAGCGGCAGCCTTAGCATTTCGCAGGAAATTCGCAGGGGAATTTTTTCCCTGAAAGCCAAAGGCAAAAAAATAGTCGCATACACAAACGACTATCGCCCTGCGGTTATATTTGCAGCATCTGCCGCAGACAAAGTGATTTTGCAGCCATCTGCATTTGTGGATTTCAAAGGGCTTGCAAGCGATGTTTTATACTACAAAGGCTTTTTAGACTGGGCAGGCATAAAAATTGAAATGGTGCGGCACGGCAATTACAAATCTGCAACCGAACCTTATACCTTGGATTCCATGAGCAACGAAGCTAGGGAAAATTTGCAGGGAATATTGGACGGCTGGTGGAGCGTTGTTAGAGATACCGTGGCATACTCAAGAAATCTTTTGCCAGAATTTTTAGACAGCATTGCGGAAAACCCAAAAGTAACTGCCATTGCCGCAAAAAACAACAAGTTGGCAGATACCACTCTATATTTGGAAGAAGTTCCAAAATATGTTTCAAAAGTTTTGCTGGGCGTAGAAGATGAAGATGCGTATTTAACAGACTGGTATTTAAGCAAGGATAAAATACTTGCAACTTCTTGGCAGCCACGGGCAAAAATAGCAGTGCTGAACATAGACGGGATGTTAGTTGGCGGCTATGGCTCAAACGACCCCTTGTTTGGAAAAAGCGTGGCAGGAACCGGGGATTTGATAGATGTGCTAAATGAAATTGGATCTTCAGGTGAATACGAAGCCTTGATTTTGCGCATAAATTCCCCAGGCGGTTCGGCAATAGCCTCTGACGAACTTTGGCATTCGCTTAAATCTTTTAAAGAGAGTGGAATACCCATTATAGCAAGCATTGGCGATATGGCGGCAAGCGGAGCATATTACGCAGCCTGCGCAGCAGATAAAATTGTGGCAGAAGCGGGCAGTGTGGTGGGCAGCATTGGAATTTACGGAGGCAAGGCAGATTTAAGAGGGCTTCTCGCAAAGCTAAAAATTAAAAACGAATCTATTAAAACGCACGAAAGCGCAAATGCCAAAAGCATATATACCGGATTTACAGAAAGAGACAGCATAGCTTTGCAAGAATATATGGATGATTTTTACTCGCGTTTCATTGACGTTGTTGCAAGCGGAAGGAATATTAGCAAAGAGCAAGCGGATTCGCTCGGCGGCGGCAGGGTGTTTATAGGAATGGATGCAATAGGAAATGGTTTGATAGATGAGGTAGGCGGGATTGAAAAAGCGATTGAGGTTGCAAAAGAAAAGGCAGGACTTAGAAAGAGCATCAGGGTAGATGTTGAGTACATAAATAATTATGGTTATTCGTTTGCAGACAGAATTTCGGGAGTGGCAAAAGGGCAAAATCAAATATATCCGTGGCTAAGTTCTCTGGAGAAAACTCAGGTATGGGCAATATACTTAAATTCCCTATAATTATTTTGCTCGCTTTTATAATAAATGCAGCCTTTTTTTTGGCTGTGCCAGTTTTGAACGCTCTGTTTTTCTCAAAAGATTATGCAACGAACCCCAAAGATAAAACCGCGCCGCGAGAAGTTGAGATTTTGGTGAAGGAACCAAAAAAAGAAATTGTAAAAAGGAGCATAAGAGAAATTCCTCAGCATAATCAGTTCAAGCCCAACCAAGCACAAAACAGCCTGAATAAAGGCATAAAGGGATTCTCAATGGATTTATCGCTTGCAGGAGTGGGCGAAAGCGGAGTTGCCATAGGCAGCGGCGGGATGGAAAACGTAATTTACAACGCGGAAGAAGTTGAGGTTGAGGCAAAATTGCTCAAAGAAGCTATTGCGCAATATCCCCCGCAAGCAAAGAAAAAGGGCATTCCGGGCTACGCAAAAATTTATATGGTAATAGACAAAAGCGGAAATGTTTCCGAAGCCTTTGCCACCGCAGTAGACCCACCAGGTTTTGGTTTTGAAACCGAAGCCATAGCAGCGGTTCGGCAATACAAATTCTCCCCTGCCCTTGTTGGCGGGGTGCCTGTTCAGCAAAGATTTACGAAGGAATTTAAGTTTATGCCGTAAAAGGGAAGAATTTACACCTTAAACCTGCTAACCGTACCTTTCAACTCACCTGCAATTTCGCTCAAATCCGCAGCAGATCGATTGACCTGCATAGCTCCCTGAGCAGATTGCTTTGAAACTTTGTTCACTCTGGTAATATTCTGACTCACATGGATTGCGCCCTTGGCCGCCTCACCAGCATTCTTTGAAACGTCATTTGCTCCCTTTGCTACTTCGCCAATTGCATTAGCAACTCTTTTGGAGCTGGTATTTGCTTGAGAAACATTGTTCGCTATTTCGTTGGCAGCTTTTGTCTGCTGTTCAACATAGCCTGCTATAGCCTCAACGCTTTGGTTTATCTTAACAATAATGTCACTAACATCGCTAATCACATGAACAGCATCGCCTGTGCCATTCTGAATGCTTTCTATGCGCTGAGCTATGTCGTCTGCGCTCTGAGCGCTTTGGTTTGCAAGTTCCTTTATTTCGCTTGCCACAACAGCAAAACCCTTGCCAGCTTCGCCTGCGCTGGCAGCTTCAATGGTGGCATTAAGAGCAAGCAGGTTTGTTTTGTCTGCTATCTTTTTGATTAAATTTGTCACATGCCCAATTTCCTTTGCCGCTGCACCGAGTTTGCTCATAGCGTCTGTTGCATTTTTGGATTTCTCCGTGGCAGCTATAGCAATTTTGCGAGCTTCTAGAGCATTGGAGGCTATTTGGCTTATGCTTGCACTCATCTCCTCTACGGCGGCTGTAACCGTGTTCATATTCGTAGACATCTGATCCGCAGCACCCGCTACATCGTTTGCATTTGCGCTAGCCTGTTCTGCTCCGCTGGCCATCGCATTTATGTTCACCGACATCTGTTCCGCCGTGTTTGCAACAAAGCTACTCTGATTAACGGTTTCTTCAGCACCGCTTGCCAACTGCTTGCTAACCGAAGACAATTCGTCAGAAACGGAGGTCAGAGATGTTGTTTCGGTTTTGATGGCAATTATCAAGTTTTTGATTTTTTCAAGTGTTTTATTGAAGTACAAGGCAAGGTGGCCAACCTCATCCGTGGAATTGACGGCAATTGTACGGGTCAAGTCGCCTTCGCCTTCAGATATATCTTTGAGCGTATCGGTTACCTTAACGATTGGTTTTACAATGGAAGATCGGATTATCAAGCTCAGAATTATAGCAACCACAATAACTACAAAGGCAATGGAAAAAAGCAGTTTTGTATCAAGCTGAACTTTAGTGCCTGCCAGAACCTCGGTTTTTTGGTATTTTTCTGTGGCACCCATAACAACTTGATCTACGCTTTTGCGATGAGTTGCATATAGGGTTTTCAACTCGCCTTGTGCAAGTTTTCTGGCATATTCACGGTTGCCGCTTTGCAAGGCAGGGATAAACTGGTTAAAAACAATATTATAAAACCTAATAGCCGGATCGTAAGCCCATGTAAGCATGGCATCTCGCAATGCTCCTTTTTCCAGCAGAGGTTCATTTATCCAAAACTGATGACGCTCATTGTAATCAGCTTCAAGCCGCTTGAGCTCCTTGAAAAAATAATCCATCTGTGCAGGGTCTGTTTCTTCCGCCACTTGCAAAACATCCAGATACGATTCTATTATGTACCCTGGAGGCGGTAGAACATCGGCTATCAAATCCTTGCTCATAACGATTTGGTTATAGAGCTTTCCATCAATGCGAAGCTCATCCAAAGTAGAGAATGAAATAGAGCCGAAGATGGCATAGCCCATTATGAACACGGCTAATAATATAATTAGCTTTTTGCCAATGCTGATGTTGGTAAATAAATTCATTGCTTTCTCCTTGAGAAAAAATAAAAAATTAAAAAACGTATATATGGTATTTTCTATATTACCCCTAAATCTAGGAGATACCTTATGTATTCGGTAAAAACCCTCAATAAAATTTCTGCCAAAGGAACGGGATTGTTCAGCGAAAAATACTCCGTTGGCGACTCGGAGAATAACCCTCAGGCTATTTTGGTACGCAGTGCTCAGGTTGATACCGACTCCTTTTCAGGCGATTTGCTTGCCGTTGCCCGCGCAGGGGCTGGCGTAAACAACATAACAATAGACAAAGCCAGCGCAAAAGGCGTGTGCGTGTTCAACACCCCTGGCGCAAATGCAAATGCAGTTGCAGAGCTTGTTTTCACAGCTCTGGGAGTGGCACTCAGAAACATCCACAAGTCCCTAGCTTGGATAGGCAGCTTGAACGGCAAAGAAGACAAGGATATAAACGAAGCTGTTGAAAAAAATAAAGCCGCCTTTGTTGGCACCGAGCTTGCAGGCAAGACCATTGGAGTTGTTGGGCTTGGCAAAATAGGCGTTTTGGTTGCAAACGGAGCCATTGGGAGAGGCATGAAAGTAATTGCCTACGAACCATACCCAAGCATAGCCAATATGCTAATGCTAAACAACACCGTTAAAGTTGTGCCAACCCTAGACGAAGTTATAGCCGCAGCAGATGTCCTAACCGTGCACGTTCCCTTTATGCCTGCCACAAAGGGTTTGCTGAACGAAACAAATTTGGCGAACTTCGGAGGCTCATATTTGCTCAACTTTGCAAGAAACGGCATAGTTAGCGATGCAGGCATAAGTGCTTTCTTGGCTAAAAACAAAAACAACGCTTACATAACAGATTTTCCAAGCAAAGCAGACCTCTCAAACGGGCAGGTTATCTCTTTCCCGCACCTTGGCGCAAGCACAGAAGAAGCCGAAGAAAACTGCGCAACTATGGCAGTGGAACAGTTGAAAGACTATTTGGAATTTGGCATTGTCCACAATTCCGTAAACTTTCCTGCTTCGGGCAGCACTCCATCTGCAGGCGTGAAGCATCGCATTGTGGTGATAAACAACGATGTGCCAAATATGATAGCTTTAATCTCCAAAGTTTTTGGCGATGCTGGTTTAAACATTCAAAGTTTCAAAAATGAAAGCAACGGGAAAATAGGCTATAACTTGATAGACTTGGAAGCAAAAGTTCCACAAGGCTTAATAGATTCGCTTAAAAAAATTGAACAAGTAATTCGTGTTAGGGTTATAGAACTTTGAACTTACGGCTTGAACTTAGAATAGCCTGGAGATATCTGGGAGCGCAACGAAAGAGCTTGTTCGTTTCGCTGATAAGCCTATTCAGCATGGGTGGCGTGTGCATTGGCACATTTGCCTTGATAGTTGCGCTTTCTGCGGTGAATGGCTTTGAGGCAGAAGTAACAACTCAGATGATAGGCAAAGATGCCCATTTTGAAGTTATGAATTTGCGAGGCGAGCAAATTCTTGAAGCAGATTCCGTAGCAAAAGCACTTATGGAAAACGACAAGGATATAACTGCCTATTCGCCGTTCATAATTTACAAGGTTGGAGTTAGCTCAAAAAAAGTGAATGACGGAGTTGTGGTTTATGGCATAGATGCCAAAACGGCAAAAAATGTTATAGATTTGCATTCAAAAATAATAGCCGGAAGATTTAATCTAAACCGTTTGGAAGACCATAGCGCAACACTGCGCCCTTCAATTATACTAGGCTCCATTCTAGCCCAGCGTTTGCGTGTGGATGTTGGAGAACGCTTGGTTTTGCAAACCTTTCAGGGACCAGATGACGTAATAGGTGGCGGTCCAAGAATGATGCAGTTTGTTGTGTCTGGAATTTTTGAAACCGGAATGTATGAATACGATGGCAACCTGCTTTATGTTGGAATAGAAGAGCTTCAAAAATTGATGGGAATTCAGGGAGTTTCTGGCATTCAGTTTAAAATAAAAAATCCTTGGAAAAGCGAAATTCATGCAGAAAAAGCGTCCAAGATTTTGGGCTATCCTTATTATGCAAGCGATTGGAAAACAAAAAACCAAACCCTATTAAAATGGATGAACTACGAAAAATTCATAGTTGCCGCCATTGTTTGCCTTATTGTTTTAATTGCGGCATTCAACATAATAAGCTCGCTGATTATGGTGGTTGTGGATAAAACAAAAGAGATTGGAATTCTGCGTAGCATGGGATTTTCAGAAGGCTCAATTATGCGCGTGTTCGTGGGTATGGGTTCATTTATCGGCGTGTTCGGTTCACTCTTAGGCGGAACCGCTGGCATTGCACTATGCATTATTCAAGAAAAAACCCATATCATAAAATTGCCAGCCGACGTCTATATGATGCCCTTTTTTCCTGTGCAAGTTCAGGCTTTGGATGTTGTGGCAATTTTTGTAATTGGCAACGCGCTCTGCATTTTGGCAACTATTTTGCCTGCCTGGAAAGCTAGCAGCATGAAGCCTGTGAGGGCAATTAGGCGGGAGTGATTCTCTCCAAAACCAGATGGTGCAACTCATGCCCGCCGTTGAATATTTCAAACCTTCCCCGTGGCAAAACTCCCCTGCGCAAGGTTATATCGCCAAGAAAATCAAGGATTTTATGAAAGGCAGGCTCATTCTCAAAAAGTAAATTGTTCTTTTCCTTGCCTAAAATAATTCCGCAGCCTCGCAAATTTTCCGAAAGTCCGGCGCTTTGCAATTCTTCTTCAAAAATATAGGTTCTGGCTAAAAGAATTTTTTCCAAATCTTTGGAGGAATTTATTTTCGCATCTGCCCAAAATTTTTGCCCAAACCTGTCTATTGAATATTTTATTTCCAAACAATTTTCATCTGTCTTTTTAAATTTTACAAAACGCTCATCCATTTTAATTTCAAATTCTTTTTCTGGGACGCTGTAAAAAGGCAAACTGTTGTTTTTTATTCCGCCTGCCTTTTCCAATTCCTTTTCCCACAATCCTGCACTGCCATCTAGCAAGGGTAGCTCTCTTTGCGGCACATTCAGTTTAAAGCAACAACCAGAAAACAAAAGCATTGCCGCGCTCAAATGTTCTGCCCCTGTTATTCTTTTTCCAGAACTGTGCATTAAAACGCTTGTTCGTCCCTCGTAAATAACCTTGAAATCATCGGGATTTTCTTCTCCGTAAAACCAATCCACTTTGCCAAAATCTAAACCAGTGCGAAGTAATTCCAATTCGGCTTCGCATTCTCTGCCACTTATCCCAAAAGATTTCAGCATTAAAAACCAAGCAACATTCTAGCGGCTCTGATAGCCAATTCTTTAACCATTTTTTCTGCCAAATCTGGCGGAATATCGCGAGTTTCGTTAAAATCCATTTCTGTTGTTTCTTCTCCTGGCTTTAGCGCAACAAAAGCCTTTCCCTGCATTTTGAATTTTTTTATGCTTGTCAAAGCCGTAAGTTTGAGTATGTTTAATTTAACTGCACCCAAAAAGCTTATTTGCCCCATCCCTGACGAAATCCATTTTGAATTTTGCAAGCTAAAGGGTATTTCAAAAATGGAATCCAAATAAATAGTTCCGTTTAATTTTTGAATATACAGAGAATCTTCGCCTTTATTGTTTACATTTAAAAATACAGTGAATTTCAGCGAATCTCCGGTAAAGGAATCTAAATCTATGGCGGCTCTTTTGAATGTGAACTCGCATTTTTTAAGAATATTTGCGGTTTTTATTTTTTTGGCGGTGGCACAGGAGAGCAAGAGCAAAGCCAAGCTCAAACAAATTACTATTTTTACCGCTATGTTAAATCTTTTCACAGTTGAAACTCCAAATTTGCACATTTCATTTAAATTTACAAACTTTGCGGCGGCAGCGCTGGTTTTTGTCAGCACTTGTTTTGCTGAGATAAATGTCAGTACGGCAAACAATGTGGAAATAGCGAGTTTTATTGAAAGCGAAAGCAAGAGGGTTTTGCTGGTTCCAGATTCTTCAATCTTAACAATAAACTTTCAAACCGCCAAAGATGAGCATAGAAGAGCCTGGTTTTTATTTTTTTGGGGCGAGCGCAAAGTTTCAATCAAGGCAGATTATATTTTAGCCTCGCCAGGCAAAGAAGCTCTAAAAAATTCGCTTAAAGCAGACACTTCTTGGTACACAGGCTATTGCGGAATGATTGAATGCCAAAACAAACCCATGCCTGCACAGCAGAGAATTGAAACTCTAAAATATTTGGTTTCAAAAATATTAACGGAATTAAATGGCAAACTCTACTTGATGTTCGCAGAAAAAAAAGTTGTAAATTCAAGTACTTCTGCCATAGATTCTTCCACAGCCACAAAAGAAGACACAACCAGCACACAGGAGCAATAATGAAACACGCCTATATTCTTTTGCCAACGTCCAACGGAGTTCCATTGGAAAACGTATCAGCAGGCATTTTGGAAACTTTGAGCAAACGAAATCTTAAAGTTGCAAGATTCATTCCTTTTGGAAATGGAGGAGTGCCTTTTGCAGAAATAAGAAATGCACTGATAGCCGACTGCGAACAGGTGATTATGGAACTCTTGGTGGACAAGTTTCTAAGGGTATTTGCCAAGCACGATGTTGTTATAGTTGAGGGCATTTCTTCATCTGACATTTTTTACAAAAGAGAACTCCACAAAATGCTCACTTCCGCTATGGATGCAAGCGTAATTCTGGTGGCAAGCGTTGGTGAAAAACCCATTGACGACTTAATAGGCGAAATTTCCGTTGAAGAGCATTTTCATAAAAACGCCAATGCCTTTATGGCAGGCTGTGTATTCTTAAACGTACCTGAAGCTGGAGAAGCAGAACTCAGAGCTGCTTGCAAAAACAGCGATTTGCCAGCACTTGGCTTTGTGCACGGCGGCGAAAACCCAAGCAAAGAAGCCGTTGTTGCAGGCATTGAAGAGGAACCCTGGGAACACATACTCAAAGAAGAACGTGAACACAGAATGAGCCCACCGGAATTCAGAAATTTCCTCATTAAAAAAGCTCAAAAAATTAAAGCGAGAATTGTTTTGCCCGAAGGCTCCGAACCTAGAACCGTACGCGCAGCCATACTCGCTCTCCAAAGACAAATAGCCATTCCAATATTGCTAGCAAAAAGGGCAGATGTGGAAAAAACAGCCGCCACTCTTTGCATGAATCTGCCATCGGAACTGGAAATTATAGACCCAGATAACATAGCCACAAAATATGTTTCCAAATTGGTGGAACTCCGCAAAAACAAAGGCATGACCGAGGAAATGGCAAAAAAAATGTTGCAAGACAGCGTTTGGGTTGGAACCATGATGGTAAAGGCAGGCGATGCAGAAGGACTTGTGAGCGGTGCCATTCATTCCACGGCAGATACTGTTCGCCCAGCCTTATCCATAATAAAGCCTCGCGAGGGAACCTCAATAATAAGCTCGGTATTTTTTATGTGCCTGCCCACTCAGGTACTTGTTTATGGAGACTGCGCCATAAACCCAAACCCCACCGCAGACGAACTTGCGCAAATTGCAATTCAGTGCGCAGACACAGCCAGTGCCTTTGGCATTGCTCCGCGAGTTGCAATGCTGAGCTACAGCACAGGAGAGAGCGGCAAGGGCGAAGATGTGAACAAGGTAAAAGAAGCCACCTCAAAGGTAAAAGAACTTCGCCCAGATATTGAAATTGATGGACCCCTGCAATACGACGCCGCAATAATGGAATCGGTTGCCCACACAAAGGCACCGCATAGCCACATAGCCGGACGAGCAACCGTATTTGTATTCCCAGACCTGAACACGGGAAACACAACCTACAAAGCCGTTCAGCGTAGCGCAAAAACCGTGAGCATAGGTCCAATGCTTCAGGGGCTGGCAAAACCGGTTAACGATTTGTCTAGAGGCGCGCTCGTGGACGATATTGTTTATACTATAGCCATAACAGCGGTACAAACTGGAATGAACGTCAAATAAGCGAAGAGTGAAAAATTTTTCTATTTTATATTTAAATTTTTTGGAGAAAGCCATGTTTACAAAACGCATTTTATTTTTGGCAGCAATATCCGTAGTTTGCGCCTTTGCCCAAAACCCTGCACCTGCGGCTCCCAAAGCCGCATCAGCACCTAAAACTGCACCGGCACCTAAAGCTGCACCTGCCGCTACGCCTGCGCCTGTTGCCGAACCTGCACCCGTTGCAACACCGACTCCAGCTACACCCACGCCTGTAGCTGCACCTGCTACACCAGCTCCTGCTCACGCGCCTGCTGCACCAGCTCCTGTAGCTGCACCTGCCGCACCGGCTCCTGCTCACGCGCCTGCTGCACCAGCTCCTGTAGCCGCACCTGCCGCACCGGCTCCTGCTCACGCGCCTGCTGCACCAGCTCCTGTAGCCACACCTGCTGCACCCACGCCAGCCGCTGTGCCTGCACCCGTAGCAGATAGCACTGCTCTAGCGCCTACTGAGGAACAAGCTCCAGCTCCAGCCGATACCGTTGCCGCCGCACCAGTTGCAGCTCCTGCGCCTGCACCTGCCGCACCTGCACCAGAGGCACCGCAAGCACCAGCTGCTCCGCCTGCAAAAGAATCTATAATAGAAAGCCCAATAGAATTCGCAATTGTTTCTGTTATTTTTATAGCAACAGTTCTCTTAATAGCTTTAACCGGGAATTAATATATGAGCTTGCAATACAGGATATCAGATATTTCTTTAGCCGACTGGGGGCGCAAAGAAATTGAGCTTGCTGAAGTAGAAATGCCGGGCTTAATGGCACTGCGCAAGGAATACAAAGGCAAATACCCATTGAAAGGCGCTCGCATAATGGGCAGCCTGCACATGACCATTCAAACAGCGGTTTTAATAGAAACGCTCGCTGAACTTGGAGCAGAGGTGCAATGGGTGAGCTGCAATATATTCAGTACACAAGATCACGCTGCCTCCGCCGTTGTTGTTGGCAAAAAGGGCACTCCAAAAGACCCAAAAGGCATTAGCGTTTTTGCTTGGAAAGGCGAGACCCTGGAAGAATACTGGAACTGCACAAAACGTGCTATGGAATTTCCAAATGGCAAACTTCCAAACCTAATTTTAGACGATGGCGGAGATGCCACAATGCTAATTGTTCGCGGATCGCAATTTGAAGATGCTGGCAAAGTTCCTGCATTCAACCCAAAAAACGATAGCGAAGAATGGGGCGTATTCCTCGCACTCTGCAAAAGGCAATTCGCCAAAGACCCAAAGCATTGGAGCCGCATTCGCAAAGAAATAAAAGGAGTTTCGGAAGAAACAACCACTGGTGTTCATAGGCTTTATGAAATGTCTAAAAAGAAGGAACTCCCCTTCCCCGCTATAAATGTAAATGATTCTGTAACAAAATCCAAATTCGATAATCTATATGGCTGCCGCCATTCCTTGATAGACGGTTTTAACCGTGCCACCGATGTTATGATTGCAGGCAAAGTTGCTGTTGTTTGCGGCTATGGCGAAGTTGGCAAAGGCTGCGCCCAAAGCTTGCGCGGGCAAGGCGCAAGGGTTATCATCACAGAAATAGACCCTATTTGCGCGCTTCAAGCCAGCATGGAAGGCTATGAGGTTCGCTGTTTGGAAAGCGTTGTGGGCAATGGAGATTTGTTTGTAACAACCACGGGCAACACAAAAATAATTCTCGCTTCGCACATGGAAAAAATGAAGCACCGCGCCGTTGTTGGAAACATAGGTCATTTTGACAACGAAATAGATATGGCTGGTTTAAAGAAAATCAAAGGCATTAAAAAGAGGAACATAAAACCTCAATACGATGAATGGATTTTCGAAGATGGCCATAGCGTTTTGGTTTTGGCAGAAGGTCGCCTGCTCAATTTGGGTTGCGCAACTGGGCATCCAAGTTTTGTTATGAGCGCAAGTTTCACCAACCAAACAATTGCTCAAATAGATTTGTGGCTAAATGGTCAAAACAAAAAAACTGTTAGCGGCCTAACATATCAAAAGGGTTTAGTTTACACTCTGCCAAAAATCTTAGACGAAAAAGTAGCCCGTTTGCATTTGAAAAAACTTGGCGTTGAATTAACCAAGTTAACCAAAGAACAAGCGAACTACATTGGCGTTAGCGTTGATGGACCATACAAGGCAGAGAATTACAGATATTAGAATTAAATTCTAAATATGTTGCAAAAAATTCCTTTGAAAATTCTCATTGGCGGGGTTGTATTTTTAACCCTTGTTTTAATTAGCATTGGCTTGGGTCTTAGGCAGGGCAAAAATAGCAAGAAACAGGAGGAGGCAAGCCAAAAAGAATTTGTGCAGGAAGCTAGCATAAGCGATGTGCTGCTTTTGAATAAAAACCTCAAAAGCATTCTCAATGTTCATAAAGAATACTCGCAAAAGCCAAAAAACGATACCCTTGTCGCTACTGAAATATGGTATGTTCCAAACGGAATGTCCATTCCAAACTATATGCTACGAGCTTCAAAAGAAATTGAAAGATGCAAGGGAAAAGTTCATTGGATGAGAGAGAAATACAACCGGGCACTTTTGAAATACGAAGGCGAACAGGGCGTTTACCCATTAACCGAAATACGCATAATAGATTCGCTATGGTTGCCGAATTCCTCAAAACTGGCTGTTGTTTTGGCGGCAAGGGAACAAAATAAATTGCTGAAAAACAAACCTGAGCTTTTGAAAAAACTGAATTTCACATATAATTTGTTAATCCCATCTTCCAGACAAGAACTTTTGGAAATTGGAAAAAAATTAAATGCGAACATAATCCCTTGGATACCTATGGAAAGCAGCAATACTGTGTACGCCCAAGAAAAAAACAACCAAATTAAAATTGGCATAACCGAAAAAGAGTTAGCCTGGAAATTAGACGAAACGCTAAAAAAATTTAATAATGCAAAGGGCTTTGCAACTCTTTACGGAGAAGATTTTTTAGCTCATAGTGCTTCTGTTGAAAATTTTGGAAACGTGTTACGAGATAAAAAATTATGGTTTTGGGATTTAACAAAAAGAAATAGTGCAAGTTTATCTCAAAATGAATGCGCAAGAAAACACATAAGATTTCGCAAAGACTATCTAGAAGCAGAAACCGAAACTCAAGTGACAAACGCCCTTGAAGCAGCCCGAAAAAGCGGCCGCTCAATATTGCTATTTGAACTAACAGAAAAAAGCATAAACCTTTTGAAAAATCTACCAGAACAAGCCGAAAAACAGGGAACAAGATTCACGCTCGCTGATGAAGTGTTTTGACGAATTTTTCTACATTAATCATAGATGCCACAAATATCCGTGAATAAATTATTGTATGGGCGAATACTCAGAATATTGTACATATTCGCCTTTTTGCCTGTTTTTTACTTTATATGGGACGAATACTCAAAGCTCGCAGCCGTGAATATAAGCATAATTTTAATTGTTTCTTGGTATTTGCAATTTAGAATTCGCCATCAAGATATAGAAAAACCATATTACCAGTTGTGGCTCTCTTTTGTGGAAGCGCTTTTTGTATTTGCGGTTATGCTTTGCATTTTCATAAGAGATTCCATTGTGGAAAACGAACTGGAAAAAATGCTTGCCGTGGGGTGCGCTTTGCTTTTGTCGCGAGCTGTTGCCAGAACGCTTTATATGCTTTCCATGCTGCGCGAGGGCAAATCCTTTCTTGCGAGCGGATTTTGGTCTAAGGTAGCCACAATAAGCATAAATGTCACGATGCTGATTTATGTTTTGAACCTAGAGCATTACCAGCAAATTTCCATGGGAGTTACCATACTTACGCTCTTTGCCGCTGCCGTGTCTTTTGGCTATCGCTATTACCGCGACCCAATGCATCGCAAGCCGCTATCTGTTTGCAACCAGATAACAATGAGCCGCATAGTTCTAACTCCTGTGTTTCTGTGGATATTCTTTTACGATGGAGACTTGAATTATCAAAACAATAGCTTAGTGTTTAAAATTCTCGCCCTTGTTATGGTTATAGCCTTTATGGTCTCAGATTTTCTGGATGGATATTTGGCTCGCAAATGGGGAGAGGTTTCAACGCTTGGCAAGTATTTAGACCCCTTTTCCGATAAAGTTTCCAACATGACCGTATTTTTGTGCTTTTTGGCTTCTGGCTACACCTCGGTTTGGATGGTGGCGTTGATTTATTTCAGGGAAGCTAGCGTGGAAACTTTGCGTACCCTTGCCGCATCCGAAAAAATAATTATGCCCGCCCGCAAAAGCGGCAAATGGAAAACCGCCATTCAAGGCACCGGAATATTGATCATTCTAATAGGAGCGCTTGACCCTCTATACTCCTTAATCCCAAATTGGACAGAAATTTGGGAATATCTGCCATATTCGGTAATGGCAATAATAACTTTTGTCACAATAGCAAGCGGCATAGACTATTTCGTTTCCAGCAAAGACGTATTAAAAAAGTATGTTTAGTATGTAATCCCAAAAATAAAAAAAAATGCACATTTTTGCAAACATCTGTTTGCAAAATTCACTTTTTAGGATTTTTTTTCCGTTTTTTTGCGTCTAATATGTAGAAAGAAAAAAACGGAGGTATTATTATGCTTAGGCATTTTTGCATTTTGTGCGTTGCGGCTTGCAGTTTGTGGACCGCAGTGATTGGGTTGTTGCTTGTTGCTTGCAATGGAGGCGGCAGTGGCGGAGGAAAGGAATCGGAACAGACTGTTAAACTGTTTTGGGGGAAACTCCAAGTCCCTATGTTTGACAGTATTTCCGTGGATATATCTGCCGATGATATGGCAAGCATTCACATATCCAAAAAATCTTTGGAAGACAATCTAAAAATAGAAGGCATCCCGCAGGGCGAAAACAGGAAATTCGAAGTGAAAATATATGCGGATTCCGGTATTTTAGTCCAAAAAGGAGAAGCAGTCACAGATATAATAGCTGATGAAAGCATAACCGTTCCAATAACCCTGAAAGCTCTTTTTGGTTTTCTAAAGCTGGAAATTCCGCTTGGTTTCACCAATAGCACCGGGGTTCATTCTGGACAACTGTTTTTGGAAGGTATGGTATTTGATATGAAATTTGAAAATGGAAAAGGTGTTTTTAATACTGGTGCTTTGTCACTGAATAATGAACTGTATTTAAAAATTAAACTCTATGGCTATGACGGAGAAATTTTATTTGAAGGGGAAAAAGAAATAACGCTTCATTTAGTTTCACAAAGCGAAACCATACAGTTGAGATCCACCAAAGGCACGGCAATTATGGAATTAACAGCAAGCGCCGAAGGACCTACTCAAATTTTGGCAATGCTTCCAGCATCGGTGTATGGAAAAAAAACTCCTCAAAACTACGGAGCTTTATTTTTCACGGAAATTTATGCAGACCCCAAAACAAACGGAGACGAATTTGAATATTTGGAGATTTACAATGCAACTACAGACACTTTGGAACTCTCGCGTTGCCGCATAGCACGCGACCGAAGTACAACAGCGAATACCTACAGGCTTGATATGCCACACGACCTAACTCTACCACCAATGAAATTTCTTTTCTTTGGGCGCGATAGCGTTGAAAATGCACATTTTAAATATAAAGGGCTTACACTTGTAAATGGTGGGCAAAGTCTTGGCATTTTTTGCGATAATATTGTTATAGATTCTATATATTATTCAAACAATGCAGAAAACAAATTCCCTCTCACAAGGGGAAAAGCTATGCAACTTCCCTTAAAAAATTATGAAACTCGTGCACTTGGTTCGTCTTGGTGCTTAGGGTTCAGCCCAGGAGAAGATGCTATTTGCCCGTAAACTGCCACTGCCTATTGCCAAAGTTTATGTAAAAATATCCGTCCAGCATATTTGATTTTTGCGGGTCTTGCAATATTTGCAGTGCTGCCCGCAAATATTTGAGCTCCACCAATATGTGGTCGCGGCTCATGCAGTTTAAGAATGGTCCATCTGGATAAAGCGTGGGTCGCGGCTCGTCATCTATCATTTTATTCAACCTAGCAATATCTTCCCTCAATTTTATTTCGTGCTCTTCCAAAAGCCTTATTATATTGCTCTTGTCTTCCAAGCCAAACAAAAAAGCATAGCCCAAAGTTCTAGGGTCATCGTTAAATCCAGTTAAATGTTTGATAATCTCTCTATTCAAGGCTCCCCTGCCCTTGTCTGTTATGCTATATACTTTTGCTGGCGGGTACTTTGCCTTTTGAACCATTTTGCCCTCTATGCAGCTATGATTTTCAAGATAATTCAGGCGATTATATATGGTAGAAGGGCTTATCATAGCCCACTTTTCCAATTCCCGTTGCTTTATTTTAGAAATAATATCGTAGCCGCTTGAAGCCTCCTCCAATATAAACCCTAGTAAAACCAAATCGTAACGATTCATATCACCTCCTAACTTGTCCATTGCCCTTTAGCAGCCACTTGTAGCTGCAAAGGCTTTCCACGCCCATAGGACCTCTTGCGTGTAACTTATCCGTGGAAATGCCAACCTCTGCGCCCAGCCCGTACTCGCCTCCATCTGCAAAACGAGTGCTTGCATTCAGCATAACGCTGGAGCTATCAACATTGTTTGCAAAATATTCCAATACCTCATTGTCTTCTGCAACTATCGCATCTGTGTGATGGCTGCCATATTTCTCTATGTGCTCGCAAGCCTCTTTAACTCCATCAACATAGCCAATTGAAATTTGCAAATCCAAATATTCTATTCCAAATTTATCGTAATGAAATTTTACGCCAGCTTCTTTTAATGAAGCCAAAACTTTCTCTACCGCTTGTTCAGACAACTCCTTGTGAAAAAGCGCGGTTTCTGCGGCATTGCATACGCTTGGACGTTGTACTTTTGCGTTATATAAAATATTAGCAGCTTTTTCCAAATCTGCGCTTTTGTCTATATAAACATGGCAAATTCCATTGAAATGCTTTATCACCGGAATTTTTGACTGTTCGCTCACAGCCCTTATTAAACCCTCTCCGCCTCTGGGTATAACCAAATCCAAATATTTATTCTGCTTTAACAATTCGGCAAGCAATTCGCGGTCTGGATTATCTATGTATTGAACCGCATTTTTTGAAATGCCTTCTTCTGCAATTGCCTCGCAAAATAATTTAGCCAAAAAAGAGCTTGAATGCACAGATTCCTTGCCACCACGCAAAATAACAGCATTGCCTGCTTTAAAGCAGAGGGCTGCGCCATCTATCGTAACATTGGGGCGGCTTTCGTAAATAAAGAAAATTGCCCCAAGCGGAACGCTAATGCGGCTGATGTCTATACCGTTTTTTAAAGTTCTATGTTCCAGAACTTTGCCAAGAGGGTCTGCAAAAGAAGCTATTTCTTCTACACCACACGCCATATCTTCTATGAGCTTTGGATTAAGGGTAAGGCGGTCTATCATATAGCTGGTTAAACCGCCGTTTTTTGCCGCTTCCACATCTTTATTATTTTCTTCTATAATCTTTGCCTCATTAGCGCGAATGGAGGCCGCAACTTTTTGCAAAGCCTTATTGCGAAGCTCAAAGCTCAAAGTTCTAAGTTCAAGTGATGCATTTTTTGCAGTACTTGCAATGCTTGCGGCAATATCAAGATTTCCCATTTTCAAAATTTCCTAAATTTAGGCAGATGCAAGGCAATATAGAAAAAATAATAAACAAAACCCTAAATAAATCTTCAACGCTGAGGGTTTGGAGCATTTTGTTCCTTTGCGTTTGCATTATTGCCTTTGCGCTTTTCACGAGATTTTTTGTTCTTTCGGTTTGGAAATTCGAAGGAAAGCGCATTTTTGTGTGCGAGCTTGAATTTTGCAAGGAAAAAGCCAAAAAAGGAAATTTGCTGCTGGTTAAAACGAGCAATGGGAATTCAATTCTGCTAAGGCAAATAGGAAAAAGCGGAGATGAAATAAAACTCTTAACTCCATTTGACTCTATATTTTTGAGCATTCCAAAAAAAGGCGATACCATAATTTTTGAAAACCTAAATCCAATGCTCTGGGACGAAGCTTATTCTCTTTACAAGGAGCAATTTCCTGAAAAAAAAATCAAAATGAACATCTCTCTAAATAGCAAGGAAAAGGAAATTCCTTTTGCTTATGTTGGCAGGGCAAGCATTTCGGGCCGTCCCGCCTCCGAAAAGGAAGTGCCTTTTTTGCCCTGGCAAGAACTGAGGCTTTTAGAACTCCAACTGCAAAAAATTTTTCCAGCAATAGATAGCATTCATTTTAAAAGAAAACCTTATATAGATTCTTTGGAAGAAATAAAAGATTTCATAGTTGAAGAGGAACTTTTTTACCTCTCCTGCGAAAAGCCAGAGCAGCCAAGGCTATGCTACGACAGTAGGGAAAAAGGATTTTTCAGGAAAAATGAGATTAAGGGACGGGCAGTTAGGTAGAACGTTAAACAACACAATTTCAGACAATTTTCTATATTCCCAAAGTATGTATTCTATTTCGGCAAAAGTTTTGCTTTCGCTTGCTGCGTTGCTTGTTTTTTTATTTTCTTGCTCAAGAGAGAGTCCAGAGCCTTTGTGGGAAGCGCAATCGGTTTCCGGCACTGATTACGAAGGAGGGCTTCTTCCCGTTCATATCACATTAAAGAATCCCGTGGATGATACAAGCCACATAAATTGGGTGTATCGCAAAACCGCCCATCTTGCATATCGCAAACAGGGAATAAACTCAAAAAACAAAATAACGGCAGATACTGCTTTTTTCTATTGGGATGAACCTCCTCCGCTTTTGGTGATATATGACAGCACTCAAATAAAAAAAGATACAACTGTATCTTGGAAAATTGATACCTCATATTATTACAGAGACACTATCCTTGCCAGGGTGGACAACGACCAAAGCTTGCCTATAGTAATTGAGGTTAAAAATATTTTGCCCCGCATTAAAAGCCTAACCATTGGAGGCGTAAGCAAGCCGCCTAGGGATTCTCTTTTAACCATAGCAGCTAATCTCGGCGTTCCTCTTGAAATTACGTTTAATTTGGAAAAACCATTTAAAAATCCTTTTAACAGCTCATTTCATACAGAAATTACCATGCCGCCACTTATGGGCAGTTCCAAGTTCATACGTGAAAAATCAAGCGATTCGGTTTTTGTTTACGAATGGACAATGCCTAGCGAAGAAGAAATTTCAGACAGCTCTGGATATTTGAAAATAAAAGACAGCGGAATCCCTAAAGAAAGGCTCTACAAAGTGCATATCGTTGCATATACGGAGCGCGGTTCCGTGTGGGTTGCGGCAGAAAACGAGCTTGTTAAGTATTCGCCCACAGGCACAGAGGTTGCAAGGATAAGCAGTGATTTAGGTTCCATAAGCGATATTTCCGTCAATTCAAATAATGGACAACTATTTGTTGTGGACAAAACGAAAAATTCTTTTTCTATTTACAATAGTTATGGAAAACTGCTGTACAAAAACGACAGTTTATTCCAAAGGCCATCTGGAGTTGCATTTGGCGTGGTGAGCGATTATATATGGATTGCAGATGCAAAAAATCCACTTGAAACCGTATATGAAGCAAGGCTTCGCCGCTTTCTGATGACCGATTCGCTTCGTTTTGCTTCTGTTGGTTACGAAATGTCTGGTCCAATAAAAGGGCTTTCCGTAAACCAATTCCAAAAAGATTTTGTGTGGTTTGCAATTCCAGAAAGCGATACCGTGGGTTTTACAAGAGAAAGAGGACTAGAACCCAAATTTATGACAGACAGCATTAAGTGGAACCGCCCATCTATGATTAGCCACGACCCCAGCAACGGAATGGCTTGGGTAGCCGATAGCTCAAGGATAGTTGCCATAGATACAAATGGGCACGTTTTGGCAAGAATAAGCGGCTTTGACTTTGTAAGCTCTGTTTCGGCAAGCAATGGCAATGTTTGGGCATCTGATAATTTAAGAGACTTTGCCGGCAAAAAAGGCAGAGTTTACCTTTTCAAAGGGCCATTCGGTGCTCCGCAAGACACAAGCTTCACCGTTGATAATGGAAGACTTATACCTGGCTTTATAAACCCAATTTCGGTTAGCGCATATATCGCAGACGGAGGAGCCTGGGTTATAGACAAAGAAGCAGGAAGGGCTGTTCGTTTAGATAGCACTGGAACCATAATTGCCTCGGGTACTGGCTTGCAACAACCTATTTTGGGGAAAACTTTGCAATCAACGGAGTATTGACCGCAAATATGCCGCCTCCTATGCCAAACATCAAAGGATTAATAAAGAACAATCCATTCTCTAAAAACAACGATGCTTTAGTTATTTTGGGCATTGTTTGCATAGTGCTTATGTTGGTGGTTCCAATTCCGCCAATATTGCTGGACGTTTTGCTCACCAGCATGATTGGAATTGCCCTGATGGTTTTGATGATAAGCATGGTGATAGACAGAGTACTTGATTTTGCCGTTTATCCCAGCTTGCTTTTGGTGGTAACGCTCTTTAGGCTTTCGCTGAACGTAGCTTCTACTAGGCTTATTTTAGCAGACGGCAATGCGGGGCAAGTTATACAAACATTTGGAACTTTTGTAACCAAAGGAAATTTCATAGTTGGTACCATAATGTTCCTCATTTTGGTTATCATACAATTTGTGGTTATAACAAAAGGCTCAACTCGCATAGCAGAAGTTGCAGCAAGGTTCACTCTAGATGCAATGCCTGGAAAGCAAATGGCAATTGACGCAGACTTAAACGCCGGGCACATAACAGAAGAAGAAGCAAAGGAAAGGCGCGAAGACATACGGAGAGAAGCGGATTTTTACGGTGCCATGGACGGTGCCTCAAAATTTGTTAGAGGCGATGCCATAGCAGGCCTTATAATAACTGGCATAAATATAATAGGCGGTTTTATTTTGGGCGTTGCAATGCTAGACATGAGCGCATTGGAATCCATTCAAAGATATACCATACTAACCATTGGTGATGGCTTGGTGAGCCAAATTCCAGCCCTCATGATTTCAACCTCTTCTGGCATAATTGTGACCAGAGCAGCTTCAAAAAATAATTTGGGCGCAGAATTAATTTCGCAAATGGCACAAAGCGCAAAAGCTCTTGCCATAACCGCATTTGTAATGATGATGCTTGGCATTGTGCCCGGAATGCCGATGATTCCTTTTTGGAGCATAAGCGCATTGCTCGGCTTTATGGCTTACCGAATGACTTTTGGAGTTGATAACAAGCAAGCACAGAAAGATGCCGAAAAAGCAAAAAAAGCCGCAGAAGAAGCTGCGGCTATGCCCAAAGAAGAAAAAATAGAGGATTATCTTTTAGTTGACCAGATGGAGCTTGAAATAGGATATGGGTTAATTCCTTTGGTGGATGTGAACCAGGGCGGCGATTTGCTGGAGAGAATAACTATGCTGCGCAGGCAAATGGCGGGCGAAATTGGAATAATAGTTCCGCCAATTCGCATAAGAGACAATATTCAGCTTTCGCCAAATGAATATTTGATTAAAATAAAAGGAAACAATGTTGGCAAAGGCGAGCTTATGATGGGTTCTTATTTGGCTATGAACCCGGGACACGTTAGCCAGAAAATACCCGGAATAAAAACAAAGGATCCAACTTTTAATATCGATGCGCTTTGGATAACGGAAAGCCAAAAAGAAATGGCGGATGTTGCCGGATATATAGTGGTTGAGCTTCCCGGAGTGCTGGCAACGCATTTAACGGAAATAATTCATCGCTACGCCGCTGAAATTTTAAAGAGACAAGATGTAAAAACCCTGCTCGACAACGTTAAAAGGAACAGCCCGGCAATTGTTGAGGAAATTACTGCTTTGCTTGGAGTTGGCGAAATTCAGCAAGTTATGTGCATGCTGCTGCAAGAAAGAGTTTCCGTGAAGGATTTGGAGAGCATTTTGGAGCTAATTGCAAATGCCGCAAAAATCTCAAAAGATGCAGTGTTTATAAACGAGCAGGTCAGGCTTGGCTTAACAAGGCAAATTTGCGAACCATATATAAACAAAGACCTCAATCAAATATCGGTTATAGCCCTTGCCCCAGACTTGGAGCAAATGCTGGAAGCCTCGGTTCAAAACACTAATAGAGGTCCCAGGCTGGTGATTAGGCCGGACCTTATTGGGCGCATTATGGACAAAATGGAGGTAATCCAAACAAAAATACTATCGAATGGAGACAAACCCATAATAGTTTGCTCGCCAAACGTGCGTTATCCCCTGAAAAAATTATTGGAAAGCAATTTCCCAAATTTAGTAGTTTTATCTTATAGTGAAATTATCACCGGAGTTAACATCACCGTAGCGGAGACTTTAAGCACTCATGATTAGGAAATACAGAGCAGGCACATTCTCGGAAGCATTCCAACGCATAAAGGAAGATGTTGGTCCCGATGCTGTTATAATAAAACAGCAGGAGCTTAAAAATTCAAAAAACCCAAGCGAGCAAGTGGAAGTCACAATCACTTTGGAAGACCTTGCAGAGATGCCTGCTCCAAGCAAAGCTGGCAGAGGAACCCAAAGCCTTGGCACATATACCAACAAAATCGCAAGACCCACTGAGTTGCAAAATGCAATTAAACACGACAAAGCCATCTCCGACAGGCTAGCCCTCCACATGGAAGATATGCTCTCAGAGATTAAAACGTTAAGAGAAGAGTTTGCCGCCACCAGAAGCGACTTTTTAGAGGGAATCAGGGTTGTGCGCTCCAGCATTCCAAAAGAATTCCGCTCCGTTTCCGAAATTCTGCATAGAAACGGATTGCCAGCCCAAACAGTTCAAGACTTGCTAGCAGAAGTTATGCTGCACTGCCCCGTAAACTCAAGGGAAGAATCCCATATAAAGGAGCAAATGAAAAAAACGCTGGCAAACAGAATTTCCATAGCTCCGCGCCCGCGCCTTCGCAAAGGCAGGCCCTTAACGCAAATGTTCATAGGTCCGGCAGGAGCCGGAAAATCTGGAATAATAACAAAGCTAGCAGGCAGAGCCACCTTAACAGGCAACCCGAATGTAGCCATAGTGACAACAGACTGCTGCCGCATGGGTGCCTTGGAGCAAATGGAAGCCTTTGCTGCTGCCGCCGACATAACGCTAGAAGCAATAAATTCCCCTGAAGGAGTGCCAGAGGTTTTTGAAAGACTAAGAGATAAATCTTTGGTTTTAGTGGATACCGCAGGCCGTAGCTTAAAAAACGAGGAATACGAAGAAGAGATAAGTGCCTTTTACGAAGCCATTCACCCAGACGAAATGCACCTCGTTTTGCCGCTGAATATGCGAGACCACGATTTGGAAAAAGCTGTGGAAGTTTATGCCGAGCTAAAAGCAAACCGAATTGTTTTCACCAAACAAGATGAATCTTGCGAACCGGGTGCCCTGCTGTGGCTGCCATTAAAATTTGAAATACCGCTTTCTTATATTGGCAACGGGCAAGGACCAGACAATATAGTTAGCGCAGAAAAAGAAATTATAGCGGAGTGGCTCTTGAAATAACGGAGAAAAGAATATGGAACTTAGGAAAATTACTCATGCGATTACCAAAACAATTGTGATTGTGGTATTCTGGATTATATTTTTAATAGACTTGCTTTTAAGCCCTATAATATCATTCAAAGAAATAGCTTTTGCCCTTGTGAAAGCCATTGTGCTAAGCGGAATTTTTTGGGTATTGTTCGTTATGCTGGTGGATACTTTTCTCAAAACAGTTTTAATGGATGCAAAAGAAAAAAATGTAAACAGAGTAGATGGAGGTCTCTCTTATCACGTAACAGAACC
>Ga0268262_10001638_pt1 | contig 27299 bp, 26 predicted proteins | sample TergutNc150P3_FD_190354 | JGI IMG/M metagenome (GOLD analysis project Ga0268262, IMG submission 190354) | Nasutitermes corniger P3 segment gut microbial community from laboratory colony in Florida, USA - Nc150 P3 (SPAdes) (version 2) | ecosystem: Host-associated > Arthropoda: Insects >... | reverse complement strand
GCCGACGAAAGTGAAGAACGTTGGGCTAAATGGGGGCTTTTAAGCGTTCTCATAAACAATATGGTTGTTGGAGTGTCGAAAGGATATTCAAAAGGGCTTATCATTGAAGGAACGGGTTTTAGATTCACATTGGAAGGCAATAACAAGTTGACGATTGCCGCCGGATATTCGCACTCGGTTCGATATTTCGCTCCTCAGGGTATTACTTTTGCGATTGAAGGACAGAATAAAATAACCGTGTCGGGCATTGACAAACAGCGTGTCGGGCAGGTCGCGGCGGAAATACGGGGCGTACGCAAACCCGAGCCGTATAAAGGTAAAGGCATTCGTTATGAAGACGAAGTCATTATCCGTAAAGAAGGCAAGAAAAGCGGTAAGAAATAAGGGGATAATATGCCGAAATTAGACAAAGAAGCGATTCGCAACAGAAGAGCGTTTCGTATAAGAAGAAAAATATCGGGAACTGCGCAAAGACCTCGTTTGAGCGTTTTTCGCAGTAATACCAGCATATCGGCGCAGATTATTGACGACATTGCTCAAAAAACGTTGTGCGCCGCGAGCAGTTATGAAAAAGAAATTACGACCGAAGGGAAAAAGAAAATCGACGTTTCCCGCGAGGTCGGAAAATTGTTGGCGCAGAAAGCATTGGCAAAGGGAATCAAGGCGGTTGTTTTCGACAGAAACGGCTACCTTTACCGCGGTGCCAGAATTAGAAATTTTGCGGATGCGGCGCGGGAAAACGGGCTTGAATTTTAGTTTAAGGAGATAAATTTGTCGAATACGGGAAATATTAACGGCGCGGAAAACGCCGGCGAACTTAAAGATAGTTTGGTTGCGGTTAATCGCGTTGCGAAAGTCGTGAAAGGCGGACGTCGGTTTTCTTTGAGCGCACTTGTCGCCGTGGGTGACGAAAACGGTACTATCGGTTTGGGCATCGGCAAAGCGAACGAGTCGGCGGAAGCGGTTCGCAAAGCGAAAGAAAACGCGAAGAAAAATCTTGTGAAGATTAAACTTGTCAATGGCACAATTCCGCACGAGGTAAACGGCAGGTTTGGAGCCGGGAAAATGTTTATGAAACCGGCTGCGCCCGGCGCGGGAGTTATTGCCGGCGGCGCTGCGAGAATAGTGTTGGAACTTGCCGGCGTAAGAGACGTTTTGACGAAATGTATCGGTTCGCGAAACGCTCATAATTCCGCGAAGGCGACTCTTGCGGGATTAAAAATGTTGAGGACGGAAGACGACATTAAACGGCTTCGGTCTTAATTTGAAAGGGTAAAAAATGGCTAAATTGAAAATTACGCAAGTCCATTCCGCAATAGGCAGAAACTTCAAGCAGGGCAGGACCATTGAAGCGCTGGGGCTTAAACGGCTTCACGACAGCGTCGTTAAAGACGACAAACCGGAAATTCGCGGAATGATAAACAAAGTTGTTCATCTTGTTAAAGTAGAAGAGGTGAAAGGGTAATTATGTTGAAACTTAATGATTTGAAGCCGGCAAAAGGCGCGACGCATCATAAACACAGAGTAGGGCGCGGAAGCGGGAGCGGCTGGGGTTCGACCTCCGGGCGCGGTAACAACGGTGCCAAACAGAGAAGCGGTTATTCTCAAAAAGATTACTTTGAGGGCGGACAACTTCCGCTTATTCGCCGTCTTCCAAAAAGAGGATTTACGAATGTGTTTAAAAAATATTTTCAGGTTGTCAATATTTCGGATATTGAATTGGTCGTAAAAAGCGGCGACGTTGTGGATGCGCAATTTTTATATTCCGCAGGTAAAATTCACAGTGAAGACGAAATGGTAAAGGTCTTGGGAAACGGCGAAATTACGAAATCCGTAACGGTTAAAGCCGATGCGTTTTCCAAATCGGCTGAGGAGAAAATTACAAAAGCAAACGGAAAAACAGAGGTATTGAATCGTGCTTGAAACGCTGAAAAATATGTTTAAGGTGCCGGAAATTCGTAAAAGATTTCTTTTTACCTTGCTGATTTTGGTTATATACCGATTCGGAGCGCAAATACCGGCTCCGGGGATTGACCCTGCCAAATTGCAGCAGTATTTCGGTTCTTCGCCGAACGATTTTTTCGGTATGTTTGATATGTTTGCCGGTGGTGCTTTTATGAAAGCGTCGATTTTCGCTTTGGGAATTATGCCTTATATAAGTTCGTCGATTGTCGTTCAAATGATGGGAAGCGTTATTCCGTCTCTGCATAAACTTCAAAAAGAGGGTGCGGAAGGGCGTAAAAAAATTACGCAAATTACAAGATACGGAGCGCTGTTTTTTGCGGCGTTCCAGTCCATAAGCGTGGCGATTTTCCTCAAAACCATACAGACGGCGAGCGGCGAAAGCGTAGTGCTTGACTTTTTGAGCGGCTGGCAGTTTATGATAATTACCGTCATAGGTTTGACGACGGGCTGTATTCTTGTAATGTGGCTTGGCGAGCAAATTACGAGCAAGGGGATAGGCAACGGAATGTCTTTGCTTATTTTGTTCGGGATAGTCGTCAGAATACCGGAATTGGTGTTTGTCGAGTATCAGTATTTAGTGCAGGGGACGCATACGCTTTTTAGAGAAGTAATGATTGCGGGCGTGGTTATCGGAATGACGGCGTTTATCGTATATATTTATCAGGCGGTAAGAAAAATTCCGATTCAGACGCCTAAAAAGACAATCGGTTCCCGTGTGGCGCAAGGGCAGAGTACCGTGCTGCCGCTGAAAATAAATTCGGCTGGTGTTATTCCGATTATTTTTGCGTCGTCGCTGATGATGCTTCCGTCGATGTTTACCGGAATATTCCAAAACAGTGAAATTATGAGCCGTATCGGGCGTGCGTTTGTTCCGGGCGGGTTCGCTTATGGGGCTACGTTTGCGATGCTTATCATAGTTTTCACGTATTTTTACACGTCGGTTATTTTTAATCCGGTGGATATTTCGGAAAACCTGAAAAAATCCGGCGGATTTATTCCCGGAGTGAAACCGGGCAAAGATACCGCCGATTATATTGAAAACGTGCTGAATTGCATAACTCTGCCGGGGTCGGTATTTTTGGCGTTCATATCCGTCGCTCCGTTCGTTATGATGAGCAGGTTAAATGTGTCTTTCTTTTTCGGCGGAACAAGCGTTCTTATCGTTGTGGGCGTCGCGCTGGACACGTTGCAGCAGATAGAGGCGAAGTTGCAAAGCCACAATTACAGCGGCTTTATGAAAAAGGGTCATCTTAGAGGAAGAATAAGATAAGATGGCAAAGCAGGATTTAATACAGGTTAAGGGAAAGGTTTTGGAGGCGTTGCCGAATGCGGTTTTTAAGGTGCAACTCGAAAATAACGGACATGTTTTGGACGCGCATATTTCGGGTAAAATGAGAATGCACTACGTAAAAATAATACCGGGCGACAAAGTCCTTGTAGAACTTTCTCCTTACGATTTGTCCCGCGGAAGAATTTATTACAGGGAAAAGGAAGAAAATCCGAGCAATCCCGTAGGTAATAAAAGTGGTAATAGAAGAGGTTCGAATAAAAAATAAAAAGGAGAATGCCTTGAAAGTTCAAGCGTCAGTGAAGAAAGTGTGTGCCGGATGCAAAGTCGTCAGGAGAAAAGGAATAGTTCGGATTATTTGCAGCAAAGACCAACGCCATAAACAGCGTCAGGGATAGTTTTAAGTCGAAAATAATAAAAAAGGGAGTGAATCGTGGCTCGAGTAGCTGGTGTTGATATACCTGATAACAAACGTGCGGAGATTGCGCTGACTTACATTTTGGGCATCGGACGCCCGTCTGCGCAGAAAATTTTAGATAAGACCGGTGTTAATAGAAACACGCGGATTAAGGACGTGTCCGAAGCGGACCTCGACAAGATTCGTACGGTCATCGACGAGGAATACGTCATTGAGGGCAATTTGAGGACGCAAGTGCGTATGAATATCAAGCGCCTTATGGACATTGGCTGCTATCGCGGAGAGAGGCATAAGCACAATCTTCCATGCCGCGGGCAAAAAACTAAAACCAATGCGCGCACACGCAAAGGCAAGAAAAAAACTGTTCCTAACAAGAAGAAATAACGGGAGTGTAATATGGCAAAAGGTTCTGCGAGCAACGCAAGCAAAAAAATAAAAGCGCCGCTTGAAGGTATTGTTCATGTCCGCTCGACATTCAATAATACCATCGTTAATGTTTCGAATATAAACGGCGATGTAATTTGTTGGGGGACTCCGGGGAAAAACGGATATAAAGGTTCGAGAAAAAGCACTCCTTTTGCGGCGCAAATTACCGCGGAAGCAGTCGCAAAAACCGCTTATGATGCGGGAATGCGTAAAGTAGAAGTGCATATTTGCGGAGCGGGCAACGGACGGGAAGGCGCTGTTCGCGCAGTTGCCGCCGCTGGACTTAAAGTAACGGCGATTAAGGATTTTACGGCTGTCCCGCACAACGGATGTCGTCCTCCGAAACGCCGTCGTATATAAAATTGGATTTGAAAAAATAAAAATAGGGAGAACATAAATGAAATGGAAAGCGCTTCAGATGCCGAAAGGCATCCAGGTGGAAAATCCCGATAACGCGCCTAATTACAGCAGGATTACTGTTGCGCCGCTTGAACGCGGATGGGGCGATACGCTCGGAAATAGTTTAAGAAGAGTGATGCTGTCTTCTTTGCAGGGCGCGGCGGTTACCGCTGTGAAAATTGACGGGGCATTACACGAATACACCTCTTTGAAAGGCGTGAGTGAAGACGTAACTGACATAGTTCTAAACGCGAAGAAATTGCGGGTAAAGTTAGTTTCCAACGATACCGAGATTTTAACGCTCAATCTTAAAGGGAAGGGCGTAGTAAAAGCGGCGGATATTGACTTTAATCAGAACGTGGTTGTGCTGAATCCTGAATTGGAAATAGCAACGATAAACGAAGAAGCGAATTCAAAAATCACTTTTTATATCGGCGACGGCGTAGGTTATCGTGCGTCGGAGTTTAACAAAGCCGCTAACGCGGATGTTGATGTTATTCCTGTCGATTCGATATTTTCTCCGGTGAAAAAAGTGAATTACACGGTCGAGCATACTCGCGTCGCGCATAGAGCGGAACTTGATAAATTGATTCTTGATATTTGGACTGACGGGTCGCTTTCGCCGGAAGAAGCGTTGAGTTATGCGGCGAAAATTCTGTTTGACCATCTCGACCAAATCATTAACGTAAAAGCGCAGTTTGAGTCGCTTGAAGAGGAAATTATAGACGACAAAACGAACCGCCAGCGGCATTTGCTTCGTCAGAGAATTGAAGAGTTTGAACTTTCCGTTCGGGCGCAAAATTCTATGAAGATGGCTAATATTCAAACGCTCGGCGATTTGGTGAGGTATCAGGAGGCGGAAGTTCTCAAATTTAAGAATTTCGGACGGAAATCACTCATAGAAGTGAATAAGGTGTTGGCTAATCACGCATTGACGTTCGGAATGGATGTCGATAAGATTATGGGCAACGATTAAATTTTACGGATTTGTTTATTAAAGGATTGATAAAATGCGTCATTTGAAAGCGGGAAGAAAACTAAACAGAACAGCGAGTCATCGGCGGGCGTTGTTTGTAAATTTATCGTTGGCACTTATCGAACACGAAAGAATTACGACGACTTTGCAGAAAGCGCTTGAACTTCGCGGAGTAGTCGAGCGGTTCATAACATACGGTAAAAGAGGCGGTTTGCACGGAATTCGTTTGATATCGCGTTCGATAAAAGACAAAGATATTGTTATGAAAATAGTGAAAGACCTTGCGGTTCAGTATAAAGACCGGGACGGCGGATACACCCGCGTTCTCAAATTAGGTCCAAGAAGAAGCGACAACGCGGAAATGGCGATTATTGAGTTTGTTGATAGAGAAAACACAAAAAAATCTGCCGTTGCTGCCGAATAAGTTTCACGAGATTGTAAATAATAAAAAAGGCGGTACTTTTTGAGTGCCGCCTTTTTTGTAATGAAATTTTTAAGCGCTTACGTCAATCTTTCCACCGACTCCGCCGCCGTTTGGCGACTGCGGTATCGACTGAACCAACTGCAACACTTGCTCGGCGGCGATGTCCTGCGTTTTTTTAAGCATAGCGATATTTACTGCGCCCAAAACTTGCTCGCCGACATTCAATGAAACTCCGTCCATAATTTCCTCCGTGAAAAAAAAGTCCATCCTTGCTAATATTTCGGTATAAACTTTGATGTACTTTAATAATTTGGAAAAGGAAATGTTGTGAGATTACATTATATCTCGTTTTAAGGTTTTAATAAAAATTTGTTTGTAAAGCGGTTTTTCTTGCGGGGGAGGTGAAAAAGTTATTATTTTTTTGAACAATTTTAATCCTTACATAAAATAAAAGGACGGTAAACATTGGATATAATCCCCCAAAAAAGAGTGATACGCACCGGCGAACTGCTGAAAATTTACGGGAAAAAGATAGTTGTCAATAAAACCTCGCTTACCGTAAGCCAAGGTGAAATCGTCGGGCTTTTGGGACCTAACGGCGCTGGGAAAACAACAACTTTTTATATGATAGTAGGGATGATTCGCCCAAACGGCGGGAAAATCTTCTTGGACGACAAGGAAATAACAAGGATGCCGATGTATAAGCGGGCGCGGTTGGGAATAGGATATTTACCGCAGGAAGCGTCGGTTTTTAGGCGTTTGAGCGTCGCCGAAAATATTATGGGGGTTTTGGAACAGACGAAAATTCCGCGAAAACAGCGAAAAGAAAAAATGGAGCGGCTGCTTGAAGAATTACGGGTTTCGCATCTGTATAAAAGTCAGGGATATATGCTTTCGGGCGGCGAGCGGCGGCGGGTAGAGATTGCCCGAACGCTTGCCATTGACCCGGATTTTATTCTTTTGGACGAGCCGTTTGCGGGAGTCGACCCTATCGCAATCGAGGATATTCAAGAGGTCGTTTACGAACTGAAAGCGAAAGGATACGGAATTTTGATTACCGACCACAGCGTCCGCGAGACCCTTCGTACGACCGATAGGGCGTACATAATGGCAGAAGGCAAGGTTTTGATTCACGGCAGCGCGAACGATTTGGCGCAAGACGAAAACGCACGAAAAATTTATTTGGGCAGAAATTTTAAGTTGGATTGAAAATGAAAAAAAGTATAACGGTCTTAGCGCTTGCGTTTTTTGCGGCTTCTTCTTTTTCGTTGGAAGTGCGTATGTTTTCAAAACATAAGGAATGGGCGGCGGGCGACACATCTTTTGGAATTTTTGCGACGATTTACACGGACAACCAGCAGCCGCAGCAAATTGAGCCGCTTCAGGTTTTGTATGTAATTGACGTTTCGCAAGGTTTTACGGGAAACGTTCGTCAGGAGTTTATAAACGGCGGCATCGGGCTTGTCCAGCGACTTGCCGACAAAGATTATTTCGGCATAATTATATACAGCGAATACTCGCGCACGCTGCTTCCGCTTTCCGAAATCGGCTTTACGGGAAGAGATAAAATTTATTCAATGCTTTCGGAAATAAGGACTGAAAGGGGACGCGACCCGTTGTCCGCGCTTGATAAAGCGGTTTCGGAATTTTCGCAAAACGATGGACGGCGTAACGACGGAAAGTCGCTTGTGATGACGGTTTTGGGCGAAACGAACGAAGACGGTGAGGGGAACGCTTACGACAAAAAAATGATTTCTGCTATGAACAGATTGGGCGTGCAGGTTTATACCGTCGGATACGGCGACGATTTCAACGAGGACGCGGCTATTTCGGTCGCCGAAAGAACCGGCGGACGGGCGTATTTTGCAGGCAGAGACAGAACGGACTTGCTAAAAAACAGATTTACTTCGCTTTTTGCGCACATAACGAACCCGATAAATACGAAGAACGCGGAAATTGAATTTTTGACTCGCGACGGAATAAAAATTACAAATTTCAAAGAAAACGCTTTGAACAAAATCGCCATTCCAAAATTAGTTATAGGCGACACGATAAATTTGTTTTTTGAAGTGAAAAACCGCCCAAGAAAAAGCAGCGACATCGACATAGATTTCGATTACGAAAACACCGCAATGCGTGCGAACGCATCGGGGAGCGCTTCGATGCGGATAAATCTTGCGCGAACAAACAGCAGTAATTTCGCGGAAAGAGCCGACAAATTCATAAAATATCAACTGCTTTTTAATCTGGCGAAAACGATTGACGAATTGAAAATCGGCGACAAAACGTTTCGCAAAGATTACGCCGACGGATTTCGCCAAATGCTTCAAACGCGCTTGGGACCTGTTCGCAACGAAATTAACACGCGGGAAATTCAGCAGTTATTTGTCGATATGGTCAGTTTGTACGATATGATTGTCGGCGGCACGGTAAGCAACGGATACATCGCAAAATATGTGAAATATATGCTTCACTATTGCAGTTATTCGGAATGATTCCGTGCGCCTCGCCTCATTTTTTCACTCCGATTTTCGCAGAGTATGTATACATTTTTCCGCTTATGCTTTTAACTTCGGCGACAAGCAAATACGCGCCGGCGGAAACTTTTCGCCCGTTTGAATTTGATAAATACCAAATGAAACTAAACTCGGAACGCGAAATTAAAAATTCTTTGCCGAATACCGTATTTCCCGTCTGGTCGTAAATCACAATTTTTGTCGTCGAAGGTTCGGGAATTCGTATAACTATTTCGGCAAAATCGCTCACGACGTTTTTAACAAGCGTTATCGCGTATTTTCCGGCATCGCCGATATTTTCACGAATGGGCGTCGCGTCGTCTCCTTTTATCGATATTCTTATTTGCTCGTTTGTCGGTAAATCGCCGAATTTTAGCCAATTCCCGCCTGAAACGGCATAATAAATTTCCGCGAAATACTCGCCTGTTTTAAGTTGTCCTGAAATATTACCCGTAAAATCAAAAACCGCGTCTGCGTTTGCCGAAATTAAAGTGTCGCCGAATAATGAAAAATCCGCGCTCTCGCCGTTATCGTCATAGAAAACGACACAGAATTTTCCTCTGAAAAGATTGCTGCCTCTGTTTGAAATATTTGCGGAGAGACGTATAGTTTCGCCAAACGGGATATTTTCTTCTGCGGCTTCGACTTTATCCAAACGAATATCAAACGGCTGAAGTTTTTGCGGCGGCGCAATACCTATAAGCATTCCATGGTCGTTATTGTAATTAAATTGCGAACCTTGTGTCGCGCCGGACAAATCGGTCGCCGAAAAATAGCCGTCGCCTAATCCGCCCCATCCCCAATTAAAGTGCAGTTTATCGTAATTATCATAACCGTCGCAAATAAACGCGTGGGCGTTTGTTTTGTCTTTGGGGTCGACTCCGTCGTAAATAACGGGACGACCTTCGTCTATTTCTTTTATGACCAAAGACAGCCATTCGTTGTCGCTTCGCCCTTTTCTTTTAACGCCTTTCATAGTGTTATCATATCCGAAAAACGTATTAAGCGCGGTTTGGGCGCTGTAATTTACGTCATAGCGATACCCTGTTTGGAAAAACGTATAAGCGCCGCTTCCGTCGGGACTATATTGCATTTCGACAGACACTCCCAAATGAAAAAGAAGTTTCGCCAATTCTCTATGTTGAGCGGGCGGATTTGTAGAATCGGCGTTTATTCCCGCTCTTAGCGAATCGGGAATGATAGACCATTCATAAATCGTGTTTGCAAAATCGGCAAAAAGAGTTCCGAAATCGCTTTTATACGAATTTGAACCGCTTCCTCTAAGCGGATATTTCCAATAATTCATTATTTGTCCCATCGCTACCGCGACGCAGCCGACCGGAGTTTCAGGCGGACAATAAAGATTATAGTACGGGGATTGATTCCATTTCGCCGCAACAAGCGGTCCTTTTCCGCCGGTCGCCCTGATGTTTTTTCCCGACAGCAAATCGTCCCATTTTTGCGCGGTTTCTCTGTTTGCCGAAAGTTTGTTTTCACGAATTTCTTCTATCTGTTTTTCATAGCCGTCAAGATAATATCGCAGCGCCGGATTTATTTTTTCGGCATCGAACGAATTTTCGTTGGAATAAGCCAAAATCGGTTCGACAGCCGTTTCACCCGAAACTATTACGAAGCCGTCCGCCGCGGCGTTAAACACGTAAAACAGCGGTTTGTCGTCGGCTCTTGCGGACGACGGCGGTTTGTCGGCTGTATAAACAAGCGTCAAATCGGGAATTTTCAAAGACCTTATCGCAAGCGTGTTTTTGTTCGTCCAAAACGCTTGTCCGACGCTTTTGGCGGTTTCAAAATCAACAGGCGCGGCAAAAACACCGCTTATTAAGCCCGATAAAATTATAAATATTAGTTGCTTTTTCATTTCGTTATTCCTTTTAATACGTTTTTGTCGTCGCGGAAACATACGAAGACAATGGGCTTTCTCCGTAAGCGTTAGATGCCGAAATTTTGAAATATCTTGTGCTTCCCGCCGACATTCCGTAAAGCCGCAAACTATTTCCCGTATAGGGACCGATTTTTTGGTATGCTCCTGTCGGTGAGGCGGAATAATGCACAAAATATTGCGTCGCCGTCGAAACCGAATTCCATCTAATCAAGATAGTGTCTTTAGCGATTCCTTCCGCCGACAATCCGGTAGGCGTATTCGGTGCCGTCGGCGCCGGGGTTTGTACAAACGCTTCCTGCGATTTTGCGCCTTCTCCGTTTTTATTTACCGCCGACACCTTAAAAAAATATGTTTCTCCCGCTTTCAGTCCGTTGACAACGGTAAAATTGTCAAGCATCGGTGCGTAATATTGATAAGAAACCTGCGGCTGCGTAGAATAATAAACTCTGTATCCATCCGCACCGCTAACACTGTTCCACAAAAGTCGGGCGCTGATTTTTCCGTTATCCTGTTCATCGATTTTTAATTCTGCAAGAAGTCCTTGCGGCGCAAGCGGCAACGCGCCCGATACGCTAACCGAAACATAGAGCGATTTTGCTCCTTCCCGTCCTTGATTATCGACCGCCGACACTTTGAAATAATGCGTTTTCTCGTTATCGAGATTTGCGAATTTCATCCGCGTTTCGCCCGTTTCGCCCGCAAATGAATATTCTTCAAAAAAATTGTCGGATAAAGATAAATAAACTTTATATTTAACGTCGTCGTCATTTTCATTATTGCCGCCGTTGTTTCTCAAATTTTTTTCGTTGTCTGCCACTTTGTCCCATTCCAATATTAAATTGTTGTTCGGAAGAAGCGTAGTTTTAAGATTTTGAGGCGTGCCGATAAGCGTTTTTTCCGAAACTGCGTCGGTAGTGTCGCTTTCGCCGTAATCGTTTATCGCCGTCAATTTGAAATAATATTTTGTGGACGGCAAAAGTCCTCTAATCGTCGTTTGATTTCCGTAAACCGCCTGCGCCGCGACCGAATATTCCGAAGACGGCTGCGTCGATTTGTAAACGCGATAATACTTCGCCGCGTCTTGTGCGGACGTGTCTTTTTCCCAAAACAAATCCACTTCGTTCGGATTATTTACAATCGCGGAAAGTTCTTGCGGTTTTTGGGGCGGATAATGTTTAACGTCATCGGGAGTCGTACAAGAAAAAAACGCAAGTATTGTCGTTAATACCGCGATTTTAAGAAATCCGATTTTGTTTCGCATAAAACGCTCCCGTTTCCGTAATATAGCGGACACCGCGTTACGAAAATACTATATTCGCGGAATGTAGTTCAAAAATATTTTCTGAAACACTATATCATAAACTTCGACAAAAGTTATTTTATCCATAAAAAATCATCGGAGATATTTATGTTTCACGACCCAATGTTTCTGTTTTCTATTTTTTTGAGCGGATTATTCGCGGGATTTGTCAACGTTTATTCCGGCGGCGCGACAATTTTAACCGTCGCGCTTATGATTTTTTACGGCATTCCCGTTTCTGTCGCTAACGGAACGAATCGAATCGGCGTTTTGGCGGCGTCTTCCGTTTCGACTTATACTTTTTGGAAAAAGGATGTAATTTGTGCAAAAAAAGCGCTGAAAATCGGAATTTGGACCATTCCGGGCGCGATTGCCGGAGCGTTATTTTCTGTTAATTTGAATAACGAAGTTTTTGCTAAAATTCTCGGAGTCATAGTGATTTTTATCGCCGTTTCGCTTTTTATTCCGAATAAATCCGGCGAAACTGCAAAAGAATTTAACCCTTTCGTTTTGGCGATTTCTATGTTTGTAGTAGGAATTTACGGCGGATTTATTCAAACGGGCGTAGGATTTATTCAAATGGCGGTTTTCAAGCATATCGGAGGAATGAGTTTGTTAAAAACCAACGCCTACAAAATGGCGAATACTTTGATTTTTACAATTCCCGCAGTCGCCGTTTTCGCCCTTACAAATTCGATTTTATTCGATTGCGCGGTCGTTGTAGCCGTCGGAAGCGCGGCTGGCGCAAAAATCGGCTCAACTCTTGCGATAAAAAAAGGCGAAAAATTTATCAAAACGGTTATGCTCTTTGCGCTGTTAATAATATCGATTATGCTTTTTACGCATGTAAAATAGTGTTTTTTCAAAATATTTATCATTTTTGCTTTTACTTTTTATTATTTTACTTACGGTAAAAAAAAGGAGATTTTTTATGAAATTGTTTGTGTGTTTGTTTTTTTTGGTTTTTACATGGGCATACGCTAAAGACGCTGTCGCGTCTCAGAGCGCCGACACGACTAAAAGCGGCGGTACATCAAGTAAAAGCGCCGCTTCAACTCAGAGTACCGCGACGGCTCAAAGTGCCGCAACGACAAGTAAAAAGCAGCCGACCGCTTCAAGCGACGCGACAAAGAAATACGTTCATCCGCGCTTGGAGTTTTTCAAAAGGCAGCCGTATTATCCTTATGACGCCGTTCTTAGAGAACTTGTCGCGTTGGGAGAAATGTACGTCGAATTGCCCAGAAGTATAAACGACGTACTTGTCGGCTTTGAGAAAGCATACGGAGCGGGCGAAGGAGTGTTGAGTTTGCAACTTGACGAAAGTTATCGTTCTTTGTTTTCCTGTTATGATAGAATAACCATCAAAATTAACGAAATGGCGTTTCACAAGCAAAACGATAAATTTTACAAAAATTTCATAAAAGGAAAAGAGCAGTGTTCGTTTTTTATCAGTTTGTTGTTCACGGACAAAAAAGCGTTTGTGGCTGAATTGGAAAAAGAATCTACGGCAAAAAGGATAGAACTTGCCCGCGCACCTATTCTTGCGGAAATTGAAAGCGCCGAAAGTTTGCTGCATAATCTTAAAAGAGAAGAACAATATCACACTCTTCAACACGGGGAAGCGGAAGTGTATCCTTTGAAAAAGATAAGGCACGACATAAAAGAGTTGGAACATAAACTTTCAGTTCTTCAAAAACGTTTGGACGATGCCGGCAAATAAACATCGGAATTAAACAAAAAAACAAACGGCAAATCACTTAAAACGATATTGCCGTTTGTTTTTTTATACCGATTCTATTCCGGTTCCGCAGTCCCGATTTGAATATGATTTTTAAGTTCAGGCGAAATTTCTATGAGTTTTTTTGCGACCGCTTCCAAATGCTGTGCATACCTGAAATGTGCGCCCTTGCCTGTGCGTAATTCAATCTCGTAAATAACCTTGTCCAAGTGGGTCGAATGCTCGAATGCGACCTGCGTTCCAAGCAAATATCCGTAATAATGCAAGTTTTTGGCGGCAAGTTTTTTAAGTAGCGCCGCGTATTTTGCAAAAAAACTTTCGTAATTTTTTTCGGATAATTCGGGCGGCAAGAAAAAACCCACGGGCGCAAGCGGAGTAAATTTATTTCCGCTTCTGTGGCGGTTCAGGTCTCGCAATTCCGCAATCGAAATATTGTTAAACGCAAACTTGACAACTTGCCGCTTTACGCCGCTTCCCACTACGCTGTATCTGCTGGTTTTTTTGGCGAATTCTTGCGAAATATCGTTTATTTCGGGAATAAATTCGGGATTTTCGCCAAAAATTCTCACAAAAACTTCGTCGGGAACGTTTTTCGTTTCTACGCCGTTTTCAAGAATGTACCGCGACGAATAATTTACTAACTTTTCGGCGTGAAATACGCTCGCTTCGTCGGCAAAACTGTGTTTTATCAAATTCGGGACGACTTTTTTCAATTCTTCGCGGATTTGTTTGGCGGCGTTTTTCGCCTCGGCAAGCGGAATCGATTCCAATTCCCGCAGCGTCTGACACCAAACGCGGGCGGTCATAACGTATGCGGCGCAGGTCTTTGTCGCAAAAGGAATAAAACTGCGGCAGCGGTCTAACGCGTAATTTTTCAGTATTCTTTGACGGACTTTTTCGGGTTCGTCGGGCGAAATGCGCAGTTTTTCTGGAAATTCAGCCGCGATTTTGTCGAGTTTGGCGTATTCTTTGTTGTAAATATCAAACGCTTCGCCGCAAAAGTCCTGCCATTCTTGCGCAAACTCCGGCGCAATACCCGCAACTTCCGGCGAAATTAAACTTTGCGGCGACATTTTTATGTAGCGCGTACTTGATTCTTGTCCGTCGGTAAGTTGGGTTATTTCAAAAATTTTATACGCCAAAAACATCGAACAGTCATCGATTGCGACGGCGATAGCCCCCGTCAATCCGCCAATACTTGCGTGTCCGTAGTCAATAAACTTGAATATTTTTTCTACGCTCGCGTCGGGATTTTCTTTATCGATGCCTTGTAAAATCTTGTCGATTCCCAAGTTTGAACGGGAATATTTTGCCAAAACGCTCGCTAAAAGTTCGGGAGTAACGGCGGTTAAGTTCTTTGCCGCAAGCGGCGCGGTAGTCGGGATTAAGGTTATTTTCATTTTTTGCCCAAACGAATTATTCTAACATTTTCACACAGAAAATAATAATTTTTCCGAATGCCCTGCAAATGAAAAGCACTTTACCCCACAAATTTCCCCAAACGTTCCATAAATTCTTTTATGGACAATGTAGATTTTAATAATCATTAAAATTAAAAAACGGCATAATGTTTTTTCAAAAAATCCCGAACGGTTAAAATCTTAATATTCTCAAAATTTTTAATATCAAGTAAATCTTTGTCGCCGCTTACCAAGTTGTTTAGCCATCATTTCAAACGACCTCAAAGTTTTGGTTTCTCCCTTTAATATCAATGTTTTTTCCATAAACATATCCTTTCTTTATTAAGAATATACTATTTGCCTACAAACAAAAAACTTTAATTTCTCTCTCTTCCAAATTTTTTTCAAATTCCATACAAATCCAAATAGTATTTTACCCATACCAAGAACGATGGATAGTAGGGATAATCCTTACTTTTCGTCTAAATCTTTCTGTTTACATAGAAGGCTAATTACCTCTTAGGTTGTTCTGCCTAAGCCTTCTATATATACAAATAGGCGTACATTCATCGTTCTTGGTAAAACTATGATTATGGGCAGGACAGCCCTCTCTCGTTTTATCGCTGTCTTTTTTCCCGTAATTCATAAAACTTTTATCGGCAATAAGCGTGGGGCTTGTTGTCTAAAATTAACAACTAAATCTTTAAGAAAGGAGATTAGTTATGTTTCAAGGTTCAATCAAAAAAATTACCAGACGGTTGGTAATCGTGTCGATGGCGGTATGTGCGGGACTGTGGTTTGCTGGTTGCGGTCCGAGAGAAAAAGAAGAAGAAAAAAAGGAAGAAGACCCGCTTAAAGTAACCGGCGGAAACCTGACAGAAGGTGGCGGCGGAGTAAATGCGCCTGTAACAGAAGCAAATCTTAACGATTTTATTAACGTGTTTTTATCGGCGTTAAACAGCGATTATTCGGAGAGCGGCAACGCGCCGAGAGGCAAAAGAGATAAGCGTCTCCCAGAATACGATAAAGGATACGAAGGTTGGAAAGGAAACTATAAAATAATTGGTGACTCTTTGGGATATGTTGAAATTACGGAAGAAGCAGGCGAAGGGTCTGATTGGACAAATACAAGCGCTTACTATTATATCCCTGAAAGTAATACATACAAATTTTTTGATTTTTCAAATACAAATAAATTGTTTTTGGGCGGCGCTTTCGGATATGTTTTGAAAGACGAAGTGAAAAACAACATTGGAAACACAACGGAAAAGGTCAACGGCGCGATAAATTTCAAAGGAGCGTATGAAGGGAAAGTGGTTTTTGATAATTTATCGTTCGTGTTTAAATACACATACAAAGAAATTTTAGTTGAAAAAGAATGGGGAACTTGGACGGAATCCAAAATAGATACCATTAGTTACACAAAAAGCGGAAAGTTTTATGTGGAAAGCGGTGGAAATAAGATTAATTTGCCCGATTCTTTGGTTTGGGCTTTTATACATCCGTATTCCAACAAAGACAGAGATTACGGCGACGATAAGATAACTCTTAACACTAACGTAGCCGTTCCCGCCGCTCCCAACGGAAATTTAAGCGAACGTGCAGGCGGAGAAGTTGTAAATGCCAGCAACGTTGACGAGTTTTTTGAGGCGTTTAGGGAAGAATTTAGCCAAACGACTCGCGCCTCACGCGCCTTAATCGAGGGAACAGAAAATTGGGAATATCTTGAACACGGGGAAGTCAGCGGTTACCGTTCGTATAAATGGTATTCCAAAAGTCAGTTTAACAACAGCGGAGAATACTCCGTCGGAACAGCAACAACGAAATACGACGATTATTCAAACAAAGGTCGTTTGTATTTAGGCGGCGGTTATGGGGAATTGGTAGTCGGGTTTTCTAAATACACTAATAACCCGTATTCTCAGACAAGCAAAGACACGACCACGATTAACGGAAAAGTGAAGTTTAACGGAGAATTTAAGGGTGAGTTGGATTTTCAGAGTTTTAAGTACGAGGGCAACTATGAAGCCCCAGTCCACGGTTACGAATACAAAATTATTAGCGGAAAGGTGATGATTGGTTCGTACGACGCTACGCAGAAGTATTTTGATGAGTTTATTCGTTAAAACTAATTAACGGCGTTTATACGCTACTTTTTGAGGCGGGGCGGAGAAATCCGTCCCGCTTTTTTTGTTTTATTTTTTCCTGCGGCGAATATTATTTTCAGTCATAAAAATCGGCAAAAAGGACGAAAAATGAGCAAAGAACATTTTAAGCAGGTAAATACTAAAATTCAGTTTCCCGAAATAGAAAGGGAAATTCTTTCCAAATGGAAAGAAGAGGACTCTTTCAAAGAAAGTTTGAAGCAAAACGAAAAAAACGAACGCTTCGTATTTTACGACGGACCGCCTTTCGCTACCGGACTTCCACACTACGGACACTTGCTTGCCGGAACGATAAAGGACATCGTGCCGAGATTTTGGACGATGAAAGGCAAATTCGTAGAACGCAGATTCGGATGGGACACACACGGACTTCCGGTAGAAAACGAGTTGGAAAAAGAATTTAAGGTTTCCGGCAAAAAACAAATCGAAGAAATGGGACTGTCGCTTTTTAACGAAGCGTGCCGTTCGATAGTTTTTCGCTATACTTCGCAATGGAAAGAAGTCGTCGAACGAATGGGACGCTGGGTCGATTTTGATAACCAATACCGTACGCTTGACGCATCGTTTATGGAAAGCGTTTGGTGGGTTTTCAAACAAATTTGGGATAAGAATCTTATTTATTCGGGATTTCGCGTACAGCCGTATTGTCCGCGATGCTCGACGCCGCTTTCAAATTTCGAGGTAAACGAGGGCTACAAAGATAAAAAAGATATTTCGATAACGGTAAAATTTCCTCTTGTAAACGAAAAAAATACTTCCGTTTTGGTTTGGACGACTACGCCCTGGACGCTTCCGTCAAACGTGGTTTTAGCGGCTGGTCCCGACATAGATTACGTCAAAGTAAAAGACGGCGAAGAATATTTTATTTTGGCGAAAGCCCGCCTTAGCGCATATTACAAAAACGAAAGCGATTACGAAATCGTATCGCATTACAAAGGCGGCGACTTGGTAGGATTAAGATACGAGCCGATGTTTGATTATTTTGTGAATACGAGCGAAAAATTTTTCCAAGTTACGACCGCAGAGTACGTTTCGACGGAAGACGGAACGGGCGTCGTCCATATCGCTCCCGCGTTCGGCGAAGACGACTTTCAGGTCGGAAAAGCGATGGACTTGCCTATGGTATGCCCTGTGGATTCGGAAGGAAACTTCACTTCGCAGGTAAGGGACTGGTCGGGAAAATTCGTGCATTCTGTAAACGAAGAGGTTATTGCGGACATAAAAAAACGCGGGCGTTTGGTTCACAAACAGACGATAGAACATCGCTATCCGTTTTGTTACCGTTGCGACACTCCGCTGATTTACAAGGCGATTGACACGTGGTTTATGAAAATTGAACCGATTCGCCAAAATATGCTGGACTCCAACGATAACATCCATTGGGTTCCCGAACATTTGCAGCAGGGACGTTTCGGAAACGGACTGAAAAGCGCGCCCGACTGGAATTTGGCTCGAAACCGCTACTGGGGAACGCCTATTCCGATTTGGAATTGCGAATGCGGACACATTCACTGCGTCGGTTCGCTTGAAGAACTTCACGAACTCGTAGGCGGAGGCGACAAACAAAAGGGCAGGAAAATTCACGGCGAAGCGGCAAAGTCCGTAAAAGAAAATTTGGATAAAATCGCCGATTCGCAGTTTGCAAAATACAACATAGATTCAAAATGGGCGAAAAGCGTTAAGACGACCGAAATTAGCGAAATAGATTTGCATCCGCACGTTGTAAACGAATTGAAACTTGTTTGCCCCAAGTGCAAAAAAATTATGAAGCGTACGAGCGAAGTTTTGGATTGCTGGTTTGAAAGCGGTTCTATGCCTTATGCGCAAAATCATTATCCGTTTGAAAATAAAGACGTTTTTGAAAAGAATTTTCCGGCGCAGTTTATCGCCGAAGGAATCGACCAGACACGCGGCTGGTTTTATACGCTTACGGTTTTGGCAAGCGCGCTTTTTGGTAAAGAGGCGTTCAAAAACGTCGTTGTCAACGGAATCATTTTGGCAGAAGACGGAAGTAAAATGTCCAAACGCCTCAAAAATTATACGCCGCCGCAGGAAATGCTTGAAAAAAGCGGCGCGGACGCGATACGTCTGTTTTTGATAAATTCGCCCGCCGTTCGCGCGGAGGACTTGCGTTTTTCCGAAAAAGGCGTTATGGAAATGGCTCGCAGCGTTCTTCTGCCGTATTGGAACGCGTACAGTTTCTTCACGACTTACGCAAACGTTGACGGCTGGACGCCAAACGGCGACGAACTTAATTCTTCAAACGAATTGGATAAATGGATAATTTCTTATCTAAATCATTGCATCGGCGACGTAAATACGGAAATGGAGCAGTATAATCTGTATAAAGTCGTGCCGCTTTTGGTCGAATTTATAGACAACCTCACAAATTGGTATATTCGCCGCAGCCGACGCAGATTTTGGAAAAGCGAAAACGACGGCGACAAAAACGCCGCTTATCAGACGCTATATTACGTTCTGGTGGAATTTTCAAAACTTATGGCGCCTTTTTTGCCATTTCTCACAGACGCGGTTTATAGAAATCTGGTCGCAGGTATAGACAAAAACGCAAAAAAATCTATACATCTCTGCGCTTTCCCCGTCGCCGACAATTCAAAAATAGACGCGGACGTAGAAATGCGTATGAATCTAATCCGTGAATCCGTCGGAATCGGACGCTTGCTTCGTGCAAGATACACAATAAAAAACCGCCAGCCGCTTTCGGATATTACGATTATCATACGCGACGAACACAAATGCGCTTTGCTGAAAGAAATGTCGGAGATTATAGCGGAAGAGTTGAACGTAAAAGAAGTCAGGTGCATAAACGATGAAAACGCCGTTTTGGTGGTGAGCGCAAAGCCGAACTTCAAGAAATTAGGAAAAACGCTTGGAAAAGATATGAAAACGGTCGCAGACGAAATAGCAAAGTTTACGAGTAAAGATATTTGTGAATTGGAAAGCGGCGGCGTAAAAGTAATTTCGGGTTATGAAATTCGTTTTGACGACATAGAACTAAAACGCGAGAAACGTGAGGGTGTGGAAGTAGAAACTTCGGGTGAAATTACGCTTGCGCTCAACACGGAAATTACGGTCGAACTTAAAAACGAGGGGTATGCCCGCGAACTGATAAACCGTATTCAAAACATTCGCAAAGAACGCGATTATAACGTCGCTGACAGAATTTGCGTAAGAGTAAGTTGCGACGAAACTTTGCAAAATTCGCTTAAAACCTGCGAAAGCATAATCAAATCCGAAACGCTCGCGACTTCAATCGAGTGGGGAGTTAGCATAAATAATCCCGTCAAAGTGGAAATCGACGAGTTTGCGCTCGATTTGGAGGTTGAGGTTGGGTAGGGGAGAGTTGATGAATTTGGTTCAATGCCGATTAAGCAAAAAGTATTTTGTTTTAAAAACTATTTTGCTTAATCAGATAATAAACGCTTCGTTATTTTCATATGCTTTCAAACCATTTTTTATCAATATTTACTTCTTCAACATAATCAATTGAAATACCTAATTTTAATTCTTTAATTTTATTAACTAATGCTTCTCCATCTAATAAATCTATCGGTGTAGCCCCATCTCTTGATGCCTCTTTTATTGCATCTCTTGTGAAACTACCCGTTGTTGCAAATAAACCTTTGTCTGCCCTTCCCTGTAAAACACCGCGAAAATCACGTATTTCATGTTCCGGCGTTTCACGTAAAAATTTTTCCATAACTTCAAGTTCTTGAAGAACTAACGACTTCTGGGGTAAGGCGGGGTTTAGTTCGTCACTCATCGTCCTTATCTCCCACTAGGGTTTATTTTCACATGTTTTCACAAAGTGAAAATAATATTCGCCGCATACAAAAACGATGTAAAACGCTAATCGGCAAGAATTTCAGACAAATATTGTTTATAAATATAAGCGATAATATCGTTTCTGTCATTTCGCCAAGGTTTATTTTTACCGGGGAAGTGCAAAACTTTATATTTCATCGGAAAAACCTGCGAAGGTCTTGCCGGAAAATTATATATCGCGGGCAGTATTTTCCATTTATCGGCACAAAGAATATTCAAAACGTCCTGGTCACAGGTTTGCGGCTGGTAATCGTATGAAAAACCAATCGCATAACGGAATAAATCTACGTCTGAAATGTTTTTCCTGAACTCGTCCGTATTTAGCAGTAAAATTCCGCTGTTAAAATATTTTTCTTTTTTAATCAAATTATGTGAAAATACACACGAATATTTATTTATATGCTCAATCTTAGAACCCCATTCCGCACAAAATTCATCGACAGCCGCCAACATATAACCGGAAACGTCATATTCAAACATGTGCGAAATATCACCGATAATCAAAGTATCGACGTCAAGATAAACAACCTTTGAGTATTCTTTGAACAGGTAGGGAATCAACAATCTCGACCAGCAATCTATGCTTAAATAATTTTTGCTTTCTCTGCAAATCGGAATGCTTTCAAAAGCGTCGGCTACATTTACGATTTCCAATTCGGTATTCGGAAATTGTGCCGTTTGATTTTTCAAAAGAGATAATTTTTCATACGGTAAGCCGCGGCTGAAAACATAAATATTATATTTTTTGTGCGGATTTGCGTGTTCTAACATTGATTTTATGGTAACGGCGCAGAAAGGCGCATAATTTTCGTCGGTAGAAAGGACAACAGGAACAATATTTTCATCGGTTTTATGCAGCGAATAAGACGGATAAACAATTTTCCCATCCCAATTTTCAGCGATTTTTTTTCCGTTTCCGGCAGTTTGTAAGTTTTGTTGGCTAAATAATTGCGGATATTGAAGTTTAACTTTCTGTAAAATATCGTTTATATTTTCAAACGCCGAAAATTCTTTCCTTTCTTTGATCGTTTCAACAATAATATTTGCCATATTAACGATAAAATACGGCAGATATTGTATATACTTCAAAGCAATATCGTCGAGTATTTCCTGTAATATTTTCATCATTCCGGCAATTTCGCTTTCTTCGTCCGATTCAAATCTGTATGTCTTTTTCAGCAATTTGAAAATCGCATCGACGTGTTCTTTACAAATTGCCCCTTTTGAAAACCAAAAGCCGACTATTTGCCAAACAATGTTATAGCGTAAAAGCGTGTCAAAAATTTTTCCGTTTTCATTTGAAACGTCAAGCCAATAGTCAAAAACCTTATATATTTCCAATTTATGCAAACCGAACTCCGAGCGAAGAAGAGAAGTCGGAGATTGATAATAGTGATAATACGCCTCATTTATGATAACTTGTCTTTTGCAGCGCTGCATTCTCCAAAGTAAAAACCATGTATCTTCGTAAACTCTGACGTTTTGCGGAAATCTCAAATCCGAAAATATATTTCTATGGTATAAATGCGGTACGGAGTATCCGGTATCTCTAACAGAACGGTCTAAATATCCTATAAACATTTCTTGCCAGGAGTTAAAAATAAGATTGTTTTCCCCTGCGGTAATTTCACGAAATTGGATTTGAGATTTTGTTTGTTGCCCGTCGGGATAATTTCTATATACGAAACAACTTGCCATATCAGCGTTATGTTTTTCAATAGCGTTTAACAAAACTTCATACATATTCGGCTCTATCCAGTCATCACTGTCGACAAAGCCCAAATATTGTCCGGTAGCAATATCTATACCGGCGTTTCGCGCCGAAGCCAAACCGCCGTTTTGTTTGTGAACAGCGACAATTCTTTTATCTTTTTGGGCGTATTCGTCTAATATTTTTCCGCAGTTATCCGGAGAGCCGTCGTCAACCCCTATTATTTCCAAATTTTTGTACGTTTGATTGCAAATACTGTCCAAACATTTTACAAGATACTGTTCAACTTTGTATATTGGAATTATTACGCTGATTTTCACCGTCGTTTCCGCTCCTTTTTATTTTTGAAAATGCTGTTTGATTTTTTCCAAAACGGCGATAATCCGTGGCGCAAGCGTCTGTTCGTTTGGGCTTTGCATTTTATTTTGCATGGTCTTTATTCTCTCTAAAACGTAGGAGGCGTTTTTTACAATTTCGTCAGACGGACTTGATGCGATAAATTTTTCTAATTTTTCCAATTCCCCTCGAATTTCATCGTAATTATCTACGATTTTTGGAGGGAATCTGTCGTCCGTAGTAAAATCAATCTTTTTACGCAAAATTCTATGAACATATTTCCCTTTCCACTCGCCCAATGCGGGATTATACCAAACGTTATACGGTTCTTCCGAATAAACATAAAAATCGGTATCCTTAATTCTTTCGCAAAATTCGTCCAAATACAAACTTTGGTCTATTATCTGCAATTCTTCTTTTGAATAAACTTTTGCCCAATCCAAATAGTACGGAGCGGGAATATGAATATAAACCACCCCTTCTCTTTTCAACATTTTAGATATGTTTTTGAACATTCTGTTATGAAGTTCTATCGGAATATGTTCGCATACGTCCGGCATTATCACCATATCGAATTTTCTATCAAGAACAAAATCGGAAGCGTCAAGCGCTTGAAATTCAACATTCAAAAAATTTTTGTACGTCTCCTCGGCATACTTTATTGATTCTGACGACAAATCGCAGCAAAAAATGCTCCCTTCCCGCAAATACGGGATCAAAAGCGATGAAAGCGTTCCTATTCCGCAACCGATTTCCAAAACGTTGTGGTTTGGCAAAAGCCCTATTGTTTTCGCTTTATTAAAAATACTGTGATGACGCGCATTTACGCCGATTCTTTTTTGTCTTTCAATAAATTCCTTATCGTAATAATCCTGGCTTTGTTTTTTAGAGATTTCGTTCATTTTAGTCCTTTGATAAATTTCCTACATTTTCGCTTTCGCCGCTTTATACACAATTTCGTCCAATTTCTCAATATGTTTTTTCTCGTTAAAATTTTCACTGATGTTTTTCTTTCCCGCCGCACCCATTTCTTTCGCTTTTTCGGGATTGTCCAAAACCCAAATCATTTTTTCAGCCATGGCGTCGATGTCGTTTTCCTTAACCAAAAATCCGGTCTCGTTGTCAATTATCACATCGGGAATCCCCGCGTGAAAAGTTGAAATTACGGGGAGTCCTGCTAAACTCGCTTCACAAACTACGACCGGAGTTCCTTCCATATCGCCGTTTGACGCGGTTATAGAATGCTGGACGAAAGCCGTCGCGTCTAAAAACCATTCTTTTAACTGTTCGGGCTTAAACACTCCGGGTAAATAAACGGATTGTTCGATATTGTTTTCTTTAACCAAATTTTTGCATCCCTGTAATAATTCGCCGTCGCCTGCTAAAATCAATTTCGCGTCCGAATGTTTTTCAAGAACTTTTTTGAACGCTAAAATAGTGTTATGCGGCGCTTTTTTCATTACAAATCTTCCGGCTCCGACAAACAATTTTTTACTGAATCTCGGCTGAATTTTGTAATATTCCCAGTTTGCCGTACAAGGATTCCAAATTATTTTTTCGGGCGGGCATCCCAAATTTATCAAAGTATTTTGCATATACTTTGAGACCGCAATTACAAAATCCGCATACTCAAACATTTCCAAATATTTTTGTTTGTAATTTTCAATAATTGTTTTCATAGAAATATCAAATCCGTGGAAATGAACGATTAGAGGCAGTTTAAGTTGTTTGCAAACATTCAGTATTCCGGCTCCGTTCGTACCGAATTGAGCGAAAACCACGTCCGTATTTTCGTCGATAAAGGATAACGCCGTGAGAATTTCTCTTTCGCTTAACTGAAGAGCGCCGTTATTTTGCTGTTTGGCGATTTCAATTCTCGCAAGGTTGTAAGGGCGGACCAAGTTGAAACTATTCAAGCAAATCGGCGTCACTCCATCGTTGTAATAATTTATTTTTGCGTTTATTTTTTCTCTTTGCAGATTAATAAACGTTTCGCTCGGTACGGATTGCTGGTTGCGGTGTATCATCGCCACGACCGGCTTCGCGTTCTTAACGTCCGATTTTACAAGTTCTATTTTTAACTTCTGCAAGTTCATTACGCAAAGTTCGGCTGCTTTTAGCGCGAAATTGCTGTTATTATGCCCGCCGTTCATATAAAATATGCAGTAATAAACATAAATTTTGAGCATCTGTGGCGAATAAAATTTACTGTAATGTTTATACATTTCCACAAAATCCTCTTCTGAAATTTTGTAAGCCCAAGGCAAACTTATATTTGAAAAAAGCGCCCAAACCGTATCGGGAGTAATTTCGTCGAGTACCAACGCTTCAATATTAGGCAAACCAGCCGTGTATTCGCTTTGCAAATGTATGCGTTTGCCTTTCAGCGTATTTATTGCAATGCGATTCGTCGCTCCGGTGTCGTCATAAAGCGTGTGGTACTGCGTGTCATGAAAAATAACTATTCCGTTTTTACTCATATACGGTAGAATTTCCAAAAGATTCAAATGTTCGCCCGGATTTATGTGCGCTGTGTCGATAAACACAATATCAATTCCGTTTTTAGGTAGAGAACCGAAATATTTACAGGGCACTCCGCCCGCATACAATTCCCATTTTGGTGTAAGGTCCGGAACTATTTGCTCTACGAGGAAACCTGTTTTTCTGCCGTTGTCTTTGTCGTTATCGTGGAACCAAATCTTATTGTAATCAAACGAATATAATTTTGCGTCAATATCGCTTATGGCGTTTAATATGATGCACGAACTTCCGCCAGCCGAAAGCCCTATCTCTACAATATTTTTCGGTTTTGTTTTGCGTATGATTCCATTGAGAAATCCCTGCTCTTTCGGAGTCATTTCGTTTTTGAAGTATTCGGAGCCGAAAACCTTTCCCTCCAATTTTGTTTTTATTTTATCAAGAATATTTCTCTCGTAATTTTCAATATCGGTGAAATCTATTTTGTCGTAATTAGTTTGTCTTTTTTCGTTTAATGTTTCTTTGTGTGTCAAAATTCCGTCCAAAAGTCCATCGCCCCAGTACTGCGTTTGACTTTCCGCAGCCAAATATTTCTTAACTTTTTCCAAAACAGCGGCGAATCTATGCACAAGAATTTCTTCGTTTGTACCTTTTATTTTTTCAACGTTTAATCTAACCCGTTCAAAAATGTAATTCGCCGCTTCCTGTATTCCGTGTTCCGGCGTCTCGAGCAAAAACTTTTCTAAAACTTCAAGTTCTTGAAGAACTAACGATTTATCAGACATTATTTATCGCCCCTTTGCTTTTTTACTCTTAAAAGTAAATTTCGCCCAAACAAAAAGTCAAAAAATATTAACAAAGATTTTTAGTAAAATGAAGATAATAGTTTTTTTGTCGGTAAAAATTATTTTAGTTCCATATAAAAGACAAAAAAATGAAAATATTCGACGAAATCAGAGACAAAATTCTAAGATTTTATTTTGCGTTATCTCAAAAACATTTTAACGCTTCTAATAACTTGGCGTTCTCTTCGGGCGTTTTGACCGCTACCCGAACATATTCGCCGACAATGTTGTTTTTGCCGCTCAAATCCTTAATAAGAATATTATGGCGGTTTAACAAAAATTCGGTAAGTTCGGCGGCGGTTCCTACCGTAAGGCGGCACGTAAAATAATTGGCTTTGCTTGGAATCGGTTTCAAAAACGGAATGTTTTTCAAAGCGGTATAAAATTCGTCTCGAACGGGATAAAACCGTTCCATAGCGTTTGTGAAATCTTTTTTGTATTTTTCGCATATCTGCAAATAAAATTCCGCAAAAGAATTGATATTCCATATAGGCAAATCTTTTCGCAGCGTATTTATCAAGAGTTCGTCGCCGCAAGCGAGTATTCCCAAACGAAAACCCGGAATTCCATACGCTTTTGATATGCTTTTTATGACGATTAAATGCGGATATTTAATTAGCAAATCGTCTATAAGCAAGGTGCTTTTAATATCGGCGAAGTCGATAAACGACTCGTCTAATATCAATTTGATGTTTTTTTCTTTTGTCCATTCGATAAGTTTTAGCATATCCTCGTATGGAACGTAGTTTCCTGTCGGATTGTCGGGATTTATTACGACGAGCGCCTCTACGGATTTGCCGGAGAAAAAATTCGTCAAATCTTGGGCGGAATATGAAAGCGTTTCGTTGTCGGGTTTGAAAGCGATTACATCTCCGGTTTTTCTATTGGAATATTCTTCAAAAGACGGGAAAACAACTCCTATTTTTCCCGTAATTTGTTCGAGTACTGATTTTATCAATTCCGCCGCCCCGTTGCCGGTTACTATTCTTGACTGGGCGATTTCAAAAAATTTCGCCGCAAGCAAACAATTTATTCTGAGAGCCGAGGGATACTGCGTCGCCAAAATCTCAAAATTGGCTTTTATTTCGTCAAGCAGTTTCTGTGGCGGAAAATACGGATTGACCAAATAGCAAAAATCTAACATATGCGGATACCGCCAATACCCGCC
>Ga0268262_10001637_pt1 | contig 27302 bp, 24 predicted proteins | sample TergutNc150P3_FD_190354 | JGI IMG/M metagenome (GOLD analysis project Ga0268262, IMG submission 190354) | Nasutitermes corniger P3 segment gut microbial community from laboratory colony in Florida, USA - Nc150 P3 (SPAdes) (version 2) | ecosystem: Host-associated > Arthropoda: Insects >... | reverse complement strand
CCCCATCATTTATTGTCTTCAAAAAATCTTTTATGACTATCTCTTTTTTATCTTTATCCCAATTTTCAATAAATTCAATATTTTTTATTACCCAATTTCCTTCTTCTTTTCTATAGCATTTTTTAATTTCCTGATATCTATTATAATAATCCAATACATTATTATTTATATCAATAATTCCCAATTCTTTAAATTCAATATTTTCCACAGCTTTATTCTCCTTTTACTTATATTATATTTTCAATTATTTTGAAAACAATTTCAAAAAACTTGCACCTAACTACTTTTAGGAGCTGGTTTTTTGCTTTTATTATTATCTAAATTTATATTCCAAAATATTTTTATAATCCGCATTATAACAATAATTTATTTTATTCTCGTTTTTTGAGAATACCATTGAAAAATCAGTTTTCCATTCGCCAGTTTGCTTAACTTTTTCTAAGATTTCAAATGCGTCTTTTATTGATAAATTCTTTTTATTTTCCAAATATTTCTTCGTGTTTTTATATCTATCATAACCATAATCAGAGTATTTTTTCCCAGAATTATAATCCATAAGGGAAAAATTAGTCATTATAAAATATGGTGATTCTTCAAATTTATTTTTGACAAATCCTCTGCCGGGTTCTATTACCCAAACATTTCCATTTTTATCTACAATTAAATTATGAGTACAAAGGCTCGGCGCATTAACTATTTCCATTGCATTCAAATAATTGTCTAGATTATTTATGTCTATTTTTCCTGAAAGTAAATCTTTAACCAAATAAGTGGTTAATGTCCTTGTTTTATTGAGTCTTTTATATAATCCTTTTCCATTTGAATCAACAACCATATCATTTACAAACGTCTTTTTAGAATTCATGCCAAATGATATATTTTTCCCTCGTTCCGTATAAATTTCTACAATAAATGAATTATTTTCCTTAGTGTTTAATTCAAATTTTAGTCCATTATTGTCAAAATTCATGGCTATCAATAAATCATCTTGTCTACTCACAAAACATGTACACATAAAATCTCCTTATATTTGTTTCTAGTTTATTATACAGCATTTAGAGATAAAAACTTAACATTTTTAATCATTTTTCAAAATAATTTATAATTCATTATTGTATCATTTTTTATACACTTTCATCAACCAATTCAAAAAACTTGCGCTTACCGTCCTCGTTATGTGTCGTTTTGCCTTACTCCATTATTTATATAAATAAAGAAATTGCACAATATAATAGCAATACTACCATTATTATATCAATTAATTTTTTTTGTTTACAAAATACTACCTTAAATACTGATCCAAATAATGCCCAACATAATGTTGCAGTAAATCCTACTAAAGCTATGGAAAATACAAACAATATTAATGTCGGTACTCCTTGATAATTTGGTAAAATGTATGAAGACATTACCATTATCCCAAAAAGTATAACCTTTGGATTAATTAATTGTAATAATGCCCCTATTATAAAACTTCCATTATTGTCTCTAATTTTATTTTCTTTTGAAGGAACGATTGTCTTGATAATTAAATAAACCATGTATAAGGTTCCCAATATTTTCATAGGGAATTGGACTTTTGGAACTACTTTATATAAAAAGGAAGAAAACCATAAACACAATACCATAATAAAAAGACTGCCAACAAGTATGCCAAAATTGAATTTGATCCCTTTCCTAAAACCTACATTTTTTGCGTTATTCATTGACATTATATTATTTGGTCCTGGGGTAAATGTCATAAAAATTGTATACAAAATAATTGAAGTCATATTAATATCCTTTTTTCCAGAAAAATTAATTTATAATATATTTCCTCAACTTCATTAAACCAATGAAAATCACCGTTTATTTTGCAATAATAGGAATAATTGCCATTTAAATATTCGGATGGTCCACGAAATGGATTTTCTTTCGGTATATTTAATAATGCTTCCTTTAAAAAATTTCCGGAAAAATTATCTCCTATTACCCTGACAATATAATTCATTGACCCAAAAGGAATATTTTTATTCCATAATGCTTCTTCTCCGGCAAATTTTGATCCACCTAAATATGTATCAATGTACTTTAAATCTTCATCTAAATATTTTAAATCGTGAGAATTTGGTCTTGACGAGTCAGTTTGATTACCTTTTCCCGCATAAGTTGTCTTTTTTGCCTTAATTAAAAATTCAACTACATTTTTATCCATTAAATTATAACCTCCAAAAATCATAATCCAAAAATGGGGAAATCCAATTGTTCTTCCGGAATATCCAACTTCTTGCCATATTCCATTACCTCTTTCCATGTTTTTTTATCCAAATAATTAAATTTTATTAGTTTATTGAAAAATACGGCAATTACATCGGTTCCATGCCAAAAATGAGAATACCAATTTCCAACAATTTCTTTTGCAACATTTTCTATAAATTCTTCTTCAATTTCAACCTCAAATAAATGCCACCTTTCACTTTTTTGTTCATGTTCGGTAATATGCATTTTTAGGACTGTTACATTGTTTAATATTCTATTGTTATTAAGCCCTTCTTCAACAATTATTCCTCTGTATTTCATAGTTTTCTCCGTAAATTGTGTCTCATAATATAAATCTCTCGTTTATTTTTTAATTAATTCCTTATCAAAGATACCCGCAACCTCTTCGGCTCCGTTTGAATAATTGCTTAGGAGCTGTCCCAAAACAACATATACTTAATATCATTAAACAAATATAATTTCTTTGGGAAAATATCATGGAAGAAATTATTAACTGATGTTATGCAAAGCCCTATAAAAATGGAATTTAGGTTAAAATGGTCTAAAAATAGGCTATTTTAGCATATTTTATACTGCTTTGCGTAAAGTGAGTTATTAAGAGGAAATTCAATATATTTGGAAAATGGAACTATAAAATATTGCCAAGAATATTATCATATAATATATTATTATAATTGTATAATTTATTTTAGGACAGCTCCTTAAAATTACAAGAATATAACTGGTATTTTTATAATAAGTCAACTGCGTACCGACTCCGCCTCCATCGCCGCTATGATCTATTTTATCATCGTTAACATGGAATCCATAACCATAAGAAGGCGAGTTCAATTCAGGTTTTGGAGTTATAACTTTATTTGTTAATAAATCGCTTAATAGGTTATTATGTACCAGGGCAAACATAAATTTGGAAAGATCATCAACTGTTGAAAATGCGCCCATAGCCGGTGTTCCCCGAAGCAGGGTTCTGTTGTCAGCCACTCTTCTCCATTGCCCATATTTTTCATTATAATGATAACGAGTAGCGCGGTTTTCTACCGTTTCAGTATAAGACCAAAATCCCGAATTCTTCATATCAGTTGGTACGAATATATTTTCATTGATATAGGAATAATATGACATTTCTGCCGCTTTTTCTATTAATAAACCCAAAACATGATATCCAAGATTGCTGTATTTCCATTTTTCTCCCGGCGTGAAATATAAAGAAGCCAACTCAACCGCTTCGGAATAGTCATTAATATCTTCACATAATTTAAGATAAGCCATAACATAAGCTTCTTCATATTTTTCCGTAAAATAATCACCTAATCCTGACGTGTGTGTCAATAATTGTTCAACAGTTATCTTATCGAAAATAACATTTTTTAAGTCTAAATATTCCGAAACAAAATCAGACTGATTAATTTTCCCGGATTCAATCAATTTAGCTATCGCGACGGCTGTCATTGGTTTAGTAATGGACATGATATTGAATTTTGTATCCAGATTGATTTTAACGTCATAATCCCTTGAAGCATATCCATAATAATAAGAATAAACAGGATTTCTGTTTTCGTCGGTTAAAAGTATACACCCGGAAAATTTATCATTTTCTGATAATGCATGTATCTCATTATTTATTTTTTCAATATCAATACTTATCAGAGTATCATCTCTTTTCTTTTCGGAATTATTACATGATATATAACCGATAGAAATACCAACAACAAGAATTAATAAAACAACATTAAACTTTTTCATAGATTAACCTCAATTGTTATCGTTACTGTCCTGATATACTGATTAGACATATTGTCCCATAAAGGTAGCATATAAAACAGATATAAAATTAACATTTTTCATCATCTTTAGCTTTTTTTTTAATGGGGGCAAACCATCCCATTTGACAAAATTCTCCATCATAGGATTCTTCGTCTATCTTCTCAAAATACATATCACTAATCTTTGAAAAATTTCGGCCATATTCGCAATCAAAAAACTTTTCAATGGCAGAATACATGCTTTTTGCCTTATTCCGATTAATCTCGAAATAATGATGCTGCCCTATGTAACGAAACTTGACGCATAATGAAGGTGAAAAAGTATAACATTCAAATCCTTCAGGAATATTTTTTAATGTTTTCACCTGAATAGAAGGTAAATACCAATTATAGTCTGCGTCTTTACTGTCTGTTCTGGTTAATCCAATATAAACATTTGGCGTTACCGTATTTGTTATCTTGCTGCGATCGTTTTCCCAAAAATGTTTTCCTGCTTTTGGAGCCATATTGATTGAATCGTTATAGGGTATTTGATGTTTCCTGCCTATAACATGAAATTGCGGAACCATAACTATTTCCGGTTCAAACATAATGCCATTTTCAATTAAATTTGTGCCAAACAAATTAAGAGGGGGCGTTACTTTTACTATCTGCCCTGTTTTACGGATAATGCCGGGAGTAACGCCGAATTCCCGCTTAAAAGACCTTACATATGACTGCTCGTATTCAAAACCGTATTCCAGAGCAATATTTAGTAAGTTGGAATCGGTATTGAAAAGGCTCTCAAGGCTTGCCGTCAGCTTGCGGGAACGTATGTAAGCCCCAATGGATTGATTGAATGCGAACTTGAACAGTCTTTGCAAATGGATTGATGAGAACCCTGCATTATCTGCCAGAAAATCGGCGTTTATGTCTTCTTTTATCCTCTTTTCTATCTCATTTAGTACGCTTTCAAGCAAATCATTTGGCTTTTGCATTATATTTCCTCCTGTTTGGGAGTATATCAAATAATTTAGGGGTAAAAATTAACATTTTTCATCATTATTCGATATTTTATTGAACCAATTTACTAGCCAATTTATATACTTGATTTATTTCTTTTGTATCCAAATTCCATTTCTTTAATTCATTTTTTATTAATTCGGGGTGTTTTTTACTTATATCCCTTAATGCGTTTCCAACTGATTTTCTTACATATTCACTTTCGTCTGTTTTATGCTCTGATAATAATTTAATTGCTTCTTCTGGATTATCATTGAAATATGGTCTGTTTGTCCAAATTCTTAACCCTTCAGTAACAGCCCGTCTTTGATTTTTATTCTTGCTATTTAACCATTCGTTTATTGTTTCCAATGAATTTTCATAACCATTGTTTTTACAATAATTATCAAATGCCATTGCCAGAAATTCCTGAACTTGCCATGAAGGATTCATACTTACTTTATTTTTCAAAAAATTATAGGCCTTTTTTTGTTTATATGCAATAATTCCCATAATATATACTCCAAATAATTGGATATAATATAATTCGCAATTATAACATTCCATTGCAACTTCCCAACAATTTTCAATAGAATTAATTTTACAAAACTTTTCTGCTTCCTTTTGAATTAATCCATACCTTTCCTTGCCTGTTTCCTCATTAAAAAACAATTCTTTATAATGTTTTATATCAATCATATATGCTATCCTAATATTCCTAAATCATCTTTTCTAATATTAGTATAACCTTACCGATATACCAGTATATATATTGAACAAGGATAAGTCCCAGCCCAAACCTGTTGTCTGCCCGTACATTATTATTCCGGTTATGCCAATATTATCGGTAAAATAATACCCGCCGTCTATTTTACCCGCAATGATCATATCCTGCGTTGTCGGGGAGAAAAGGAGCACCCCGCCTATATTCCATTTGTCCCTCATATAGTGATAACCTGGCCCGAACATTATGTTTTGTGTAAAATATCCCGCGAAATTAAAACCTATTACATCAGTGAAGCAAAGTGTAAATCCCATTTTACTGATAAGATTTAAATCAAATGCCATTGAAACAAGAGTTTTTGTTTCCACCGTTGTGTTAAAAGAAGCTCCCAGCCCGTAAGTTCCTATAACGGTTCCTTTCTTTTCGCTTTGAGAAAAAACTAAAGATGCCGAAAACAAAACCAATATGCAGGAAATAATTATTGCCTTTTTCATTTTACCCCCATTAACTCCCTTAATAACGCCGAACCAGTTACAGTTGCGTCCAGTCTAAAGTCAAATGCCATATTTGACAGTACAACCACCGCAATACGTTTAGTTTTATCAAGACCAAGATAACTGTTATAATTGCCGGTTCCGCCCCTGTGCCATATAATATTATTAACAGTATCAATCATCCAGCCTGCGCCGACAGCGTCCGTGCGGATACCAAGTTCCGCATAATATGACTGTGTCGCATCCACCTGGGCTAAAACGCTGTGAGACAGGTTCAAATAAGTAGACGTTTCATCTATTTGCATTTTTGCGTACATCATCATATCCGTTATATTGGATATGATCGCCCCTGCCGGTATATAGGAATTACCTTTTTCCCATAACCAGTAATTTGACAAATCGCCGCTTCCGTCCGATATTTTGGTATTATTAAGCCCTAAATCATTTTTTATATAAGTATTCATCAGCGGCGTGTAATCCTCATTATATATATTTTCAAGAACCAGGCCGACAACCGCCATACCAAAATTGGAGTATAAAAACGGATAATCCCTATTCTCCAAATTTATTGTCCCGATACGGTTAAGCAGAATACTGTCTGTTATACCATATTCTCTGAAATCCAAAAAAGATGTTGAAACAAAACCCTCATAATAGGAGGGTTTATATCCCGACGTATGGGTTATAAGGCGTTTTATTGTCGGGTAATATTGTTTTGATGGAAGATTGAGAAACATATTTATTGGATTATCCAAACTCGCTTTATTTTCACTTATGGCTTTTGAGAGCAATGACGTAGTAAATGTCTTTGTGATAGAGCCAATTTCATAAACGTGTTCCTTATGTGATAATTCCTTGCCGTTTTCCCCGTAAACTTTATACGACATTTGCCCGTTTTGAACAATTCCGACTGTAATAACCGCTTTCTTAACCCCTTTTGTCGTATATTTAATCATTTCCATGCCTGACATTTCAGCAATGTCCCCAGACGGCATAGCGCATGAAATTAAAGAGAAAAAAATAACCGGCAATAAGAACCGCTCTATCTCATTTAGTACGCTTCCAAGTAAATCACCAGGCTTTTGCATTATATTTCCTTCTGAAAAACACCTTATGTTATGGAAGTATATCAAATAATTCAAGGTTGAAAGTTAACATTTTTCATCATTGCAGTGCAATGTCAACAAGTTAAGGATTTCGAGCTTATCCAGGAAATTCAAGCGAAGCCCCTTTTTTTCTTCCTCTGCGCCTCCGCGATCCTCTGAGAGAGGCCTTCTTTCCCTCCAAGTTACTTAACATAAAGCAGAAAATCATATAAAATAGCCGAAATGATACATTTAGCGCAGCGCATACGTTCTATTCTAAAAAAATCCCCGCCTGTTTCTGCGGAAACAGAAGACGACGGTTTGCCGACGGAAGAAGACCTGGTACGAGCCAGCGCTCTCTTGACGCATGAAAGGAATTTCAAGGACCTGGTAGGCGTTTTTGTTGAACAGGCGCAGGATATTGCCCGCCTGGACATGGCCGCTTTTTACGTCCTGAAAGATACCGAAGACCGCAAGAGCGACCTGAAACTCGCTGTAAAAAGGGGAAGGTACGCTGTCCCTGAAACCATTTCCGGCGGGAGCGATCTGGTGTGCTTTATACGCGAATGTAAGGAATCGTTAATTTTTAACAACAATGAAACCCCTCGGAAATACGAAGCGTTTATGAAAGAAGTACTTATAAACCCGGAAATGAAAAGCGGGATGGCCCTTCCTATAGTAAGCTTCCCCCGCGAAATCGGCATTTTGTTTGCAGGGTCGCTTACGCCCTGTTTCTTTAAACGCCGCAGGTTTTACTTTCTGGACTCCTATACAAAACTCGCCGCCGGAGCGCTGCAAACTTCCCTCCTCTTTGGCGAAACACGGCTGCAGGACAGAAAAATCGACTCGCTCGAAAGGTATCAGGAAAATGTCTTTAACTCGATGACAAACATGATCATCACAACGGACGAGGTAGGACAAATATACTACTTTAACGAACCTGCGGCTCATGCTATGGGGTTAAAGGAAGAAGACCTGGGGCGCGGGCTGGAAAACGTCTTCCGCAATTGCCTTTCGCAAAGAGCCATAACCGCGATTCTCAAAAGCCTGGAAACAGGGGAGGAGATACTGGGGCTTGAGGGAATCTACCGGGGCGGAGACAAGGACCTGGATTATTCATTGAACATAACGCCCCTGAAAACCCCGCGCGGCAAAAAGGAAGGGCTTACGCTTCTGTTTACCAACCAAACCCGCGAGAAAGAGTTAAAGAAGGTGGTGAAGACCGTAAACGACGAAAGGCGGCTCATCAAGGATATGTTCGCCCGCTATATGTCGCAGGAAGTAATGACAAGCCTTATGGAAAACCCGGACAGCATAAAACTGGGAGGGGACAAAAGAGAGGCGACAGTGTTCTTTGCCGATATACGCGGGTATACAAGTTTTTCGGAAGGCCGCGATCCCGAAGTTATCGTAGAAGTCCTTAACGATTATTTCAGCGAAGCGGTTGAAAATGTTATACATCACAAGGGCTATATCGACAAATTCATCGGAGACTGCATCATGGCAGTGTGGGGCGTTCCCATGCAGCCGAAAAAAGACGACGCGATAAACGCGGTTTCATGCGCGATAGCCATTCAGAATTCCATACACTCGGCAACAAGAAAATTCTTCCGCAAAGAAGCGGCGCAATTGCGTATCGGCATAGGCATTAACACCGGCCCCCTGGTGGCGGGAAACCTGGGAAGCATGCAGAGGATGGATTACTCGGTTATCGGAGACACTGTAAACCTCGCGGCGCGGCTTGAAGGCGTCGCGGAAGCGGACGAGATAATCATTTCCCATGCGACACGGGAGCATATAGGGAACCACTTCAACCTTGAAAAGAGAGCGCCTATCTTCGTTAAGGGCAAGGAAAAACCGATACGGATTTACAACGTACTGGGGTTGAAATAAATTAGGAATTAGGAATAAAGAAGGAAGGAAGGAAACTATGGAAAATTTGTTGGCTTATTTGGCAGAATTTAATATGCCGGGCAGGGCTATGCTTGCGCCGGTTTTGTTAATTTTTTTGATACTTTTTGTTTTATGGTTTGTACATACGCGCATTTTTAAATACCGCCTGCGTAAAATTATTAACGCGAAAGGAAGGCGGCAAAGGGAAGAAGCGGTCAGCAATTTCGCAAAACACTACCCGCCCGCAAAACTTGTACTCTATTCGCACCGCATGGAAAGGTACTCGCGCCAAATGGGGCCGGAGGTTGTCAGGAGGACGGGGCTTTCCGAAAAATGGGTGCAAAAAGTCGCGAATTCGCCGTTACCGACAGCCGTTGACCTGCGCCGCGTACTTCTGTACTGCCCCGAGACGGCGGCGTTTAAAGTCTATCTTGCCGCAGAAAAGCACCCGCGCCTGCGCCGCGTTATCAGGGAATGGATTAGGAAAGACGGCGAGGAAAAAGTAATCCGTCGTTTGGCCGATTCATGCAGGGGCGAAAGCTTTGAGCCGGAATTCGGGAAAACTTTTCTGGAGAATAACGGAGCGCTTCTCCGCGAGTTAACCGGGGAGACCGAATGGCACGCGCGATATTTTGCCTACAAGATCCTTATCCACGACAAAGAGGAGACCGCGCAAAGGAGCATGGAAGCGGGCATGACCGATCCCCACTCCCTTGTCAGGAAAATCATAACGGAGAATATCAGCGGGGACAGGAAAAAAATCTCAACTATATTATGGGACAGGTTAATCCATGACCCCGCGTATGAAGTGCGCGAAGCTGCCAAAAAACGCATCGCAAAAGAATTTATGGATATGTACAGCCTCAAGGACAAGACGCTGAACGCCGAAGAAAATTTCAGGCTTCTTGAACTGCTTGATCCTAATTCGCAGGAAGATAAAACTTTCGCAATGTCCATGCTTCAAAGCAGCAATAAAGAACTTCAGTACCCGGCGGCGGTATTCCTGGAAAAATGCGGAATACTGAATTTATATCTTGCCAGGAACAAGATGGAGGATGCCGTCACCGTAAAAAACAGCATCCGGCTTTTAAAGAACGCTATGGACGTAAGGGTTTCCGGCTTCCTTACCGAATATTCATCGGGCGACGGCGCCCCCCTTCTGGTAGCCGCTAATCTTCTGGCGGGAGCCGCCGGGCAGCATGAAAACGTTTATATTTTGGCAAAAAAAGTTTTTAGCTTCTTTGCCAATAAAAAAGCGGAACCTTCATACAGGGAAATATATATAAGAACCGTTGAAGCGATAGCTGCCGGGGGAAACATAAAGGCTTACGAAATTTTAGCCGAAGAACTGGCCCGCAGGGAAAACGATCCTGTTTTCCTTGAGATGCTTCTCCCCAGGCTCACGGCAAAAGCCGAGGTAATAATCTCCCCGCTGCTTTTCCGCTTTTTGGAAAATGTTAATTTCCCCGCGCGGGACAGGCTTGTAAAAGTATTGGGGAATTTTAGCCCTGATATTGTTTTGCCTGAAGTATTCCGTATTTTAAACAACGGCCGCACGAAATTCCATCACACGGTGCGGATCTCCGCGTTAAAAATACTGGGCCTGCTCCGTATGCCGTTCTGTTTTCAGAAGATGCTGGAAAACCTGCCGACCCTGACAACGGAAGAAAGGGACGAATTCGCCCTCCTGATTGCGCGCTATCCAAAGGAAATATTTGAAGACAAGGTAAAGACGCTTCTCGAGTCGCCCGACGCGCAAATAAGGGCTTCGATAATTTCGATTCTTCCGGTTGTAAAGAACGACACTTTTATGAAAGAAACCAGGGCCGCATTGAAGGATGTTGATCCTGACGTGCGGGTTGCGGCGATCAAGGCGCTTCTGGAATTTGGCGAGGTCAAACTGCTTAACCAGGAAACGTCGATGCTGCACGATCCTGTTGAGAGGGTGCGTCTTGCCACGGCGGAAGTTATCGCGAGGCTGGGCAATAACGCGGCAATTGAAATACTGAGAAAGGTAACGGTTGATCCCAATGAAACCGAAGTTGTAAAGCTCGGCGTTATTTCCGGGCTGGGCCATGCGGTAAACGCGGAAGGCATTCCGGTGCTTGTTTCCGTTCTTGATTCGCAGGAAGAATTTAGGGAAGACGCCGTTAACGCCCTGGCGATGAGAACGTCAAAACGCGATATTACCAAGTTAATAGAAATCTTTAAAAACTCGGAACCGCAGCTTAGGGAAAAACTGATTCCGGTATTCAAAAAGCAGGGGAAAGAGGCCGAGCCTGCTATTTTGGAAATCCTCAAGGAAGAAGTTAAGTCGCTCAAACCCTATCTGGTAAAGATTCTTGAAGAAACAGGTTATGTTGAAGAAGCGAAGAGGCGGCTGTCCAACAGGGATGTGGAAGTAAGAAGGGAAGCCGCCTCGATGCTTTCGCTTCTCGGCACTCTTTCCTCTTTCCGGGGCCTTGTAACAGCGGCAAAAGACCCTGATCACGCGGTGCGTATATGCGTGGTAAGGGCGCTGGAAAAATTAAAGGGCGCTCAGAGTTACGATTTTCTGGAGAAGCTCAAGCAAGACCCGGACAGCCGCGTACGGAAGTACACCAACTGGGCTTTGGAAAGGCTTGATTCTCTGGCGATGGAGTGAAAATCAAATAACAAATAATAAATAACAGGTAACAAAGCAAGACTGCTACATCTTGCTTTGTTATTTATTACCTGTTATTTATTATTTGATTAGAATGTGTACACAAAACGCAGGTTCACCCAGTTGGTCTGCCTGATTCTGTCTGCCGCCACATACTCCCTCATAAACCGGTACGCGAGAGCGACATACATATTGTTAAAATTAATCCGTACCAAAGGCTCAAAGGCAAGGGTTTTGTACGGGGCATCTTTTGCAGGCGCGGCTTCGCCAAAATCCATTTCATAGACGGCCGTAAAACCGGCACCAAAAAGATCCGTTATGGCGTAGTAGATAACAGGTTTCAACTTGAACATAACTTTTTTAAAACCGGCGTCAACACCCGTCCTGAGTTGCGCGTCCAGAGCTCCAGGGTTGTACTGTATGTACAGCCAGTTGATATAGTTAATACGGCTTTCCTGTTCCGCCGCAATCCCAACCAGCGAACCGTTTGCCCAAACAGCAAGGCCCGGTACTATATTACGCAACGCCCGTTCTTCCACACGGTAGATCATATCCATTCCCTCAGACTGGCCGAAAGTGGCAAGGCCGGAGTCTTTATCGCCGTCAAAACGGTACGCGGCGTTGATATGAAAAAGATCATGGGTGTAGGAAAAGCCCACAATAGTTTCCGCCAGCATCGGCAGTATTGAGAAATCATAATTGGTTGCGTCGGTATTATTCTCATTCAACACAAAACCGACGTTAAGGCCCGGCACTACATTGGGTTTGATTTCGAACCTTAGACCCGCGAGATTATCCAGTTCCTGCCAAATTTCAGGGCCGCCTGTTCTCCCCCAGGGCGACTGGCCCAGCCTGCCGCCGGAGAGCCTGAGCTGGTTGTTGAAAAAATCACCGTAGCCCATAGCATAAGCCCAGGCCGGTGCTACGCCGCTAAAGTTCTGGGTTTCCCAGCGCATTTTAAAGCCGATATTACCCTTTGTTAATTCGCCGTTCAGCCTAATTCTTCCGGGAATACCGGCATCGTCGTTGTTCCCAATCCGCGCCCGGTCAATTGTTGTTGTGCCCGGTTCTTCTATTTTGTCCCATAAAAAACCGGTTTTTACCTCGCCAGAAAATTCCATTTTGACATCTTCATTTATAAAATCCGCAATGGCAATGGCATCATCGGCGGAGGTCAGCGCGGCTGCCAGAACCGTTACGCACAGGGCAAGACAAATTTTCTTCATTATAGCCTTCCCTATTTGGTAAACCTTACCGAGATAATGGACGAAGCAGGCAGGTCTATAGTGCCTGTTTTACCGTCAGCGCTCAGGACAACAATTTCCGGCTCCATAGCCCTAACACCCTCGGCAGTGGTATCGTTCTGGTTAACACCCACCGAAGTATTACCCCCCTGGGTAATTACCATGGACGCGCCTTTTGCAGCAAACGGAATAGTGATATCCAACAGTCCGATTTCATTCGTAGCGTGCCGATTGAACAATACCAGTGTGATCTCATCGTCAGACTCGTACGCTGTTACGAATACATTGGAAGATGTCGTGTTGACAGAGACACCGGTCGCCGTGGCAGCAATCCTGGTTTTTCCGGTCGCGTACTTGGCATAGTGGGACAGGGCTAATCCCCGGAACAAGGGCTTGCCGTCAACTGTTCCGTATTGGCCGTCTCCTATCAGGCTGTAAAAGCGTTTTGAATACCACCAGATATACGCGTTAAAATCATACGTCATGCAGTCATGCACTTCCTTGACCATTTCCCAGACCGACCGCCATTGCGAATCGATATTGTAGTTACTTTCCGTGTTTAGCAGATGTTCGGTCATCCACACTTCCTTTCCCTTGCTAATAGCCGTGCCATGGCGCCTCAGACCGCCGCCGTATATATGACCGCCTATCACGCCTACCGTGTCCATTGCGGCTTGATCGTTATATATGGGGGTGTAGTACTTATCAAGGTATTGGTAGGATTCACCAGGCATGAGTTTTACCGTACTGTTCTGGGTAATAAACTGCCCGTAATCCTTGATAAAGTCGCGCATCTCTTCACCCGTCCACTCGCAACCGTCATATTTCACAGCAATATCCGGTTCATTCTGGGTTGAAATGTAGTCAATCGCTGCCCTGTTTTTTTCCATCAGGGCAATATAGTCTCTCAGATGCCTGGCGTAATCGCCCCAATGTTCCTCTTTCAGTTTACCGGTCAGGCGGGTACCATTTGTTTTCCATTCGCCAGGCGGAGTCCAGGGACTTGCCAGAAGAAGGGCACCGTATTTCTTTGCCTGCCTGATCATGTTGAAATAATTTCTATGAGCGTCCGGAGCGTTCTCCGGTGCCTCTTCAACGCCGTTAAACAGGTCGTCCATATAGGGGTAAATCATAATACGGAAAATGTTATAACCCAGGCCGTCGGGGCTGAACATCGTGTCAACATCATCTGTAGTGACCTCCGGACTGGTCCATGCGCTCGACATTCCGCCAAAGCCGCGAATATACTGGTTTTGGGTTGCGTTATTAACTGCAATGGAAGCGGTTGCCGTTCCTGCCGCTTCAGAAGTAACCCTAATCCGCGCGATATTGCTGGTTTTTACGGCTGTTTTGATTTCTTTGGTATCATCGGTATTTGTTACCACTACATAGTAAAACATGTCGCCGGTCTCGCCAAGGGTCGGCGTATAACTATTATTTGTTTCATTCTCAATCAAGGTGCTTCCGGAAGTGCTAAGCGTGGTATTTGTGTACCATGCGTATGACAAGGTTCCCGTTTCCGAATCATTTGTTACCCTTACCGACAGGGTTTCAGGCGTAGCGTCCTGGGTATAGTTTCGGCTCGCCAGATCGGATATAGCCGGCATTACCGCAGATGTTGGAGGAGGAGGCTCGCTATCCTCTTCTTCTTCCGCCGCCTTTCCAAGATCGCCGCAACTGAATACCAGAGCGAGAATCAGCACCATGCTGAACAATCCGACCATTAACCATGTTCTTCGACTAATCATACAGAACCTCCAAAATATTATTTTTTTTCACACAATATGCACACATTTATTGAAAAGTATACCATTGAACAAAACCGGAAAATATTGATATACTAAACAATCCTGTATAAAGTAAATTTGATTTTTGGAGTAAAGTTATGAAAAAAACAGTTGCTGTTAATGATGATTTTGTGCCGAAAATTTTCTACAACGTCTTCAGAAAATGCAGCCCGAATTGGCGGCTTCAGCCTCATTCTGTGGACAGGTATGATATTACTTATATTGTTAAAGGCAATGCGCGTTATACGATCAACGGGAAGATCCATGAACTGGGGCCGGGAGACCTGCTCTGCCTGACCGACGGTGCCGAAAAAGAAGCCGTTACCTATCCAAAAAGCCTGATGCATTGCTTCAGCGTCAATTTTGACACGCTTTACCCGGAGTCCAAATGCTTACCCCCTGCCTTCCCGACGGTAAACAATATCGGGCTTAAGCCGGATTTAATCGACCTGTTTAAGGAGATTACGATAAGCTGGTCCAACCAGCAGGAAGGTTATGTAATGAGAACCCGCGCCCTGCTTCTGCTTATCCTGCACCGTCTTTGCGAAATCCTCATGTACAAATTTGACAATATAACAAGCGATTACCGCATAAATAAAGCGATCCGCCATATAGCCATGCACTATTCGGACAACCTCACGGTGAAAGGCCTTGCCGATCTGGTTCATTTGGACAAGGTCTACTTCGGGCACCTGTTTAAAAAACAAACCGGAAAAACGGTGCACCGGTACATAATGCAGATACGGGTGCAGAACGCCGAAAATATGCTGCAAAGCGGCAGTTACAAAATAAACGAAGCGGCGGAACAGTGCGGTTTCAGCGATGTGATTCATTTCTACAAGTCCTTCAAGATGATACGGGGCTTCCCTCCGTCAAGATGCAAGCCGAGGAAATAGGAGGAATAAAGAAATTCTTCTCTTCCCCTCCGTGTCCGCGTACCGAAGGTACGCTGTGTCCTTAACTTGTTGACATTGATTAACAATTAGCAATGAACAATTAGCAATGTCAAGATTGTTGTATCTTGCACTGCTAACTGTTCATTGTTAATTGTCTTTAATTGTCTTTAATTGTCTTTAGTCCGCTTCGTAGACCATTATGGTTCGGGTTGTCACGCCGGGCGATTGCTGGACAAAGGCTGTCTGTCCGGTACCGTTCCACAAAGTGTTATCCCTCGGATCCAGCGCCTCAATTTTCTTGGTGCCGTCCGCATTGCTAAGCACGATGTCCTTAATAAAGTACGTCTTTGTGCCGCTTCCGCCGGCCTCGGGAATAACCCCTATAGCAATGAGGATAATGGTATCTGTTGCGTCATTATCCCATTTGTACGGCATATTATTCGAGCCGTAGTTATTGTCCCTTCCTCCAACAAGGTCTAACATATGCGCTTTCCAGCCGTCCGCCGTAGTTATAGTCGTACCGCCTGTTATACCGCTTGGTGTTGACGCTCCGCCGCTATTGGTAAGCAAAAGGCCGTTTGCCGCATTCTGCATATTGACTATTCCAGTTGATCCAAGCGGGAAACTGCTGGGAACGGCGGGTTTATACGCAGGATTAGCCGTATTAGGTACATCCTTGTCGTCATCATCCTTATGAGTAGCCTCATTTGTCGGGTTATTGTCCGCATCAAGGAAAGGCAAGCCCTCAGCGGGAGTACCGAGGGTATATATGCTTGTCGGGAAGGTTCCCCATGCCCTTACACGCCCTGTCACGGAGCCGGACGCTTTAAGTTTAAAGGATACGCGGTCATAATCGCCCAGTTTGCCGCCTGCGGGAATTTTAAACGCGTAAAGAGGGGCGGCTGTACCGTTGTTGGCAATCAGTTCTATCCATCCTTCGGGCAGTGTATCCGTCCAGCCTGCCTTAAAGGTTACATTGCCTGTAATCGGGGTAGAAGATGTTACCGTATTCCCTGCGTCGTCCTTCCAGCCCAGGAAGAAATAACCCTCTCTTGTCGGGGCTTCGGGCCATTTTGCAGCGGTTACGCCGGGGCCGCTCAGGTTGTCGTCCGCTCCAACTACGTCGGTCACAGTTTTATCAGGTGTCGTACCGTCTTCATATTTAAATGTTACCGTATACCGGGGCGCTTTGTAGAAAGTAATGGAGTTAATTTTAAAGCGGCCTATAGCTGCCGAGCCTTGCGCCACAATCCTGAAACCTCCGGTTGTCCCGGCACCGGAGACATCCTGTATGATCTTTTTCCCGTCGGCATTGCTCAGCCAGGGCTGCTTGTTAGTGCCGTTGCCGCCGAACCCTGTATTGTTTCCATATTGTCTTATGGCAACACCGGTGCCGCTGCCGCTTTCGCCGCTTAAAATCTCGGTCAATATAATAAAGTAGTCGTAATTGTTAGCGTTCTCCTGTGTTGCCCCTACGGCAGTCGGGAACTTATAGTCCAGAATGCCGCTTCCTACCAGTGAATATGACCCTTCATTATGATTTATTCCGCCGCCGGTTCCGGGTTCAAACAAAGGCCGTTCATGGACAATGTGTCCGTCCTCTATCTTTGGCTCGAGGCCCTTAAATTCCCACCGGGCGTATACCGTGATGGAATTTGTAACCGGAGTATCTTTTGTGAATTTAGTGGTTTCCTCTTGGCCGGCCGGGGGCGCGGAAAGGGTATTCCACCCTTTGAATTCAAAGCCGGGCCTTGCGCCAAGATCGGGGGGCATTTTATCGCCTAAGGTGACGGTTTCGCCGCTTTGGGTAATTGCAAATTCCACGGTAGCGGGATTCGGGTCGGAAACATTGGAATCATCGGTGTTTTTACTGAAAGTTACGACATACCCTATCTTCCACTGGGCGTATACGGTTATGTCGCCGGTAACTACAGTAGCGCCTTGAGCGGGCGAACCCGTTTTAAATTCGTTGCCGGAACCGTCGGCTTTTGTATTATAATTGACAAATATGTAACCAGGCCGAGTCGGAGACTCGGGCGCCCTGGTTACAGTTGTCGCGGGGCTGGTCACCTTCCTGGTAGCAGGGTCAGGCGCGGTGCTTCCCGGGTCGTCGTTGTTTTTGTCAAAAGTAACAGTGTAACTGTAGTCGCCGGAACCAGTACCGTTGCCGGAGTCAGAATCGCTGGGGCAGCCTGCCATCGCCAACGCGAAAAGCATGAGCGCCGCCAGAATCGCGTTAATTCCTTTCTTCATAAAATCCCTCCAGAGTCAGAATTTTGGGAATACTGTCCCTGACAGCCAAAATGTAATAAAAATTATAAACAATATACCATAATAAGCAAAACTGGAAAAATTGATATAATGTACAATCTTGTATAAAGTAAATTTGTATTTTGTCATGACCTTTTGGTCAGATTCCGCACCCAGCGCTCTTTCTTCAAAAAATGGCGGGCGACCAGCGTTTTGGCAATGTCTGAAAGTTTTATCAGGGCAAACATCGGCACGGGCTGTATGGATGTAAAAAGCGAGAGGAGTATTGCAGCGGGGATGACCAACAGGGTGTTGACCGAGAGATCGGTGTACATTCCTGTCGCCGCGTCGCCGCCGGCGCGGGATATGGCGAACTGCACATTGAGAAAACCCCATAAAGGCAGATAGGCCAGGATCACATATACAAGGCCGATGCAGTTAAACCGCGCGGCAGGGCTGAGGTTGGAAAAAACAAGGGGGACAAGCAGGGCGGAAACAGCCGCCCCTAAAAGCGCGAGGATAACACCGGCGACAACGGTACCGGATTTTAACCATGCGGCGCGGCTGCGGGCTTCTTCAAGTTTGCCCGCGCCGAGCGCCCCCCCGACAAGAACGCCCGAAGCTGTCCATATCCCGCCGAAAAGCAAAAAGAAAATATTCGCGATAGTCCAGCCCGCCGCCATTCCGGCGACGACTTCCGCGCCCCCGCGCCTGTTGTACATGGCGACCATTATCGTTTCGGAACTGACCCATGACAACTCGGAAACAAAAATCATCCCTGATTTATACATAATCTCGACAAAAAATTTCCAGTGTACGTTAAAGAGCTTTGTGATTCCGGTATAGAACGGGGCTTTGACCTTTGAGGCATAAATCAGAAAAACCGCAAACTCAAAAACACGGGCTATGATTGTGGCGTAAGCCGCGCCCTTAACTTCCAGGCGGGGAGCGCCGAGGTTGCCGTATATCAGTATCCAGTTGCCGGCGGTGTTTACCAGGGTTGCCGCAGCAGAAATAAACAGCGGAACCCTGGGGCGGGCAATCTCGCGAAAGCTGGTCCCTATGGAAAAAGAAACCGCCATGGGAACAAACGTCCATGAGATCAGCTTTATGTAATCGCTTCCAAGCCTGACAATTTCATCCTGTTGGGCGTTTCCAATAGTCATCATGCCCAGCATCCTGTGCGGTATGGTCCAGCAGAGGGCAAAATACAGGAGAGCGGCGGTAATGGCAAAAATTATTTTAAACCTGAAAGCCTGCTGCATCCCCTGGGCGTCGCCCGCGCCCTTGAACTGGGCGATATACATGCCGCCGGCCTGGCAGATTGTATTCATAATAACCAGAAAAATAAAACTTATCTGGTTAGTCACATTAACCGAAGCCATGCTTATGTCGCCGAGACCGGCAACCATAAAGTTGTCGATAAGGGAGACCATACTCATAATAAGCTGCTGGAGCATGACCGGAAGGGCAATAGCAATTGCCTCCCTGTAAAAATTCATGGGGCCGAATCGTGATGATAAATTACGCATAATGATTTATCGAGTGGATTTTCTTTTTGGCTTTTTCTCTATTCATCTTACGGTAGAATTCGGACTGTTTATATATTTCCTCCACTGATGTAGTATGTATCTTGCCGTCTATTATCATAATTTTTTTATTTTTCATCATCTCCGGCAGCAGCATTTCGCCTTCATGTTCGGGAAGCCCGACCATTTTATACAGTTCAGGCAACCCAAAGGCGAAGGTATAAGGGGCCGCGCCGTCCGGGCGGACACGGCTTTTTTCAAGCTGGATAAACAGCGCGTCATACATCCGGCCTATGGGATTGTCGATCTGAGCATTGCCCAACTGCTCGTCCATGAGCCATAGCCTGTCCGCAAGGAGGGATGTGATCCTGGCAATAAGCTGGGGCTGGTTTTTAATCAATAATTCAAAGTTTGCCTTGTTTACAGCCAGCACCTCGCAGTCATCATAAGCCACCGCGTTGGCAGTCCGCAGTTTGCCTTCCAAAAGCGCCATCTCCCCGAGTATATCCCCAGGATTCAACATGGCCAAAAGCATCTCTTTATTGTCAACAATTTTAGTGATTCCTACAGAACCTTTTTGTATGATAAAAAGTTCGCCCCCCGGCTCCCCTTCGGCAAAGAGCATTGTATTCTTGCTGTAAGTCCGGTTTAAGTCATTCGTATTGAATTCCGTTATTACGGCCTGGCCTGCCAGTTTCTCAAGCCTGTCCCTGGCAGCGGCAGTTTTACCGCCCTCAGGGCAATGCTTGAGGTATTGGGTATACGCGTGAAGGGCCTGGTTATACTGGTTCTGGTTGAAGTAATATTCCCCGACATTATAGAGATGGGAAAGGCTGTTTATAGCTGTCTTCTTCAGGGTAAGTTTTACAAGGGCTTCGTTCAGGTGTCTGAGATGCTTTGAAAAGTGCATGATTATTTTTATGGCTACCTCGGTATTCTTCTCGATAAACTCCGCGTATTGATGCTGGTGAACAGGAACGAGGGCAACATCTGTCAATGCCTGAGCGGTTTCGATGTGGCTATGGGATGACATGGTGGAAATGACGCCAAAGATGTCCCCCGGACCGAGCACGTCATCTTCACCCTTCACCATTGTCTCTTTGAATATTTTTACCTTTCCATCTTGAATGATAAAGAAAAAGTCCGCCTTCTGCTTTCCTTCCACAATAATATATGCGTCTTTTTTATAACGCAAAGGCTTCATATTGTATTGTTTTTCCATATTGTATAGCGCTCCTTTAGATAGACAGATATGACCAAAATAGCATATTATTAAATTTATACAACTAAAGTGAATATTCGTCAATATACCGATCGGGCAGTGTCGCCTATTAACTAATTCCTTTATTGGAAATTACAAAGTAACTTTACCGCCGAGCTTGTGCCGATACGGTCTGCCCCGGCAAGTATAAACGCCTCCAAATCTTCGCGGGTTTTTATGCCGCCAGCCGCTTTAATCTTAACTTCCGGCCCGATGTGCTGTCTGAACAGCTTTACATCGGCAATCATCGCGCCCGAACTGCCGAAGCCCGTCGAGGTTTTGATAAAATCCGCCCCCGCTTCTGTGACAATGTTGCAGGCTCGTATTTTCTCTTCTTCACTCAGGTAACAGGCCTCGATAATAACTTTAAGAATTTTTTCACCGCATACTCTTTTTACGGATTTTATTTCATCCAGAACCGAATCGTAATTGCCGTTTTTCACGTCTCCCGCATTGATTACCATGTCAATTTCTGTAGCGCCGTTTTCCAGGGCAAGCCCGGTTTCATTAACCTTGACAGCCGGATATGTATAACCCAAGGGGAAGCCAACCACCGTACAGATGACCAGTTCTTTCCCGAATTCCGCGAAAACAGGTTTGACATACGCCGGAGGGATGCATACGGACGCCGTTTTAAAACGAACCGCCTCATGGCAAAGGTTTTTAATCTCTGCCCACGAGGCGGTCATCTTTAACAACGTGTGATCAACGCGCCCTAATATTTCGCTGTCAATCAACCGTTCCTCCTATTGGATATACAGTTTCCGCTCCGTATATTTGGTGTGCAGCAGTTTATGCGCCTTGTGGCTGCTCGGCTCGTCAAGGAATTCCTTGTACACTTCCTGGATGAAGGGGTTCTGATGCGAACAGCGGTACTTGGATTTTTCATCGTCAATGTACAGGCCCTTTGCGCGCTTGTTGCGTATATCATCGGTAGCGCCGTAAGGCTGTCCGCCTCCGGCCACGCATCCGCCCCTGCACGCCATAACCTCCACAAAGTGATACGGCGGCTCTTTCCCTTTTGCCCTTGCGTCCCGGATTTGATCCAGTACTGCGGCTATGTTTCCCATCTGGTGGGCGACGGCTATGCGGATTTTTGTTCCCGAGCCGTTCGGAATCGGCACGCCGAAATCAATTTCAGCCGACTTAACGCCGTCAAGCCCGCGCACGGACTTGAGATTCACGTCCTGAAGTTCCTTCCCTGTAACAAGATGGTAGGCGCTGCGAACAGCCGCTTCCATAACGCCGCCCGTCGCGCCGAATATGGTGCCGCCTCCGGCATACGGCCCCAGCGGGTTGTCCGCTTCCTCATCGGAAAGGTTCATCATGTCAATGCCCGCCTGTTTTATCATTCTGGCAAGCTCGCGGCTTGTGATGGAAATGTCCACGTCGTAGCCTGTGTCAACGCCGAGGAACGCGCCGGCGCTCTTCATGTCGTCGTTGCGGTGGGTTTCCCATTTTTTCGCGGTACAGGGCATAACCGAAACCGAGTACACTGTTTCAGGCGCGACATTCGCCTTCTTCGCCCAGTACGCCTTTATCATCGCCCCCATCATCTGCTGCGGGGATTTCGCCGTCGAGAAATTATTGATCATGTCGGGGTAGTACTTTTCCATGTAATCGACCCAGGCCGGGCAGCAGGAGGTGATCAGCGGGATAACGCTGTCTTTTGTAGTCAGGCGTTTTTTCAGTTCTGTGCCTTCTTCCATGATCGTAAGGTCGGCGGAGAAGTTCGTGTCAAACACGGTCTTGAAACCGAGCCGCCTGAGCGCGGCGTAGATCTTTTTGGTGACGATTGTTCCGGGATCAAGCCCGAATTCCTCCGCAAGGGCGACACGTACCGCCGGGGCGATCTGCACCACGCTGTGAAGAAGGGGATTGTGCAGCGCGTCCCAGACCTTTGCCGTGTCGTCGCGCTCGTAAATCGCGCCGACCGGGCAGTGGGCCGAACACTGGCCGCACTTGATGCACGGGCTGTCGCCTAACGGAACGTCGGCGGCGCTGGCTATCTTTCCATTAATGCCCCTGCCCAGGAATTCAAGCGCCCAGACGTTCTGCACGTCCTGGCAGACCTTGACGCACCTGCCGCAGCGTATGCATTTTTCGGGGTTAAGGATAATCGCCGGATTGGAATCGTCAATTGGGATCTCGTTTACCACCTTTTTATAGGGGGACTGGCGTATGCCGAATTCCGCGGCAAGGGTCTGCAGTTCGCAGTTACCGTTGCGGGGGCATTGCAGACAATCGTTGGGATGGTTGGAAAGGATCAATTCCAGCACGGTACGCCGCGTGGAGATGATCTCTGCGTCATGAGTGATGATCTCCTTGCCTTCCAGCCCGCCGTCAACCGGCGTCGTGCAGGCGCGGATCAGCTTGGGGCTGCCCGCCACGCGGACTATGCAGATACCGCAGGAGGCCCACGCCGGAAGATCGGGATTGTAGCAAAGGGAAGGAATAATAATGTTCGCCTTCTTGGCGGCTTCGAGAATCGAGGTTCCTTCCTCAACCTGGATCGGAATGCCGTTTATTTTCAAGTTTATCATTTATCTAACTCCTTTTTTCCTTAGCTCCGCGTGATTGCGCCAAACTTGCAATGCTTCAGACATTCGCCGCATTTAGCGCATGTCTCCTGCTCGATGACGTAGGGGGGCTTTTTCTTGTCCGGAAATTTCGCCGCATCCAGCGCCTTAATGCAGTCGGCGGGGCATTTCTTCGCGCAGATCCCGCAACCGATACATTTGTCCGTGTGAATGATAAAGCGCAGCAGTTTTTTACATTTACCGGCGCGGCATTTTTTGTCGTGGATATGCTCAATGTACTCCTCGCGGTAATTTCTCAATGTGGACAGCGTGGGGTTTGCCGCGCTGCCGCCAAGCATACAGAGGCTCGCCTTGGTCATAGCCACGCCGATCTCGCTCAGTTTGTTGAGGTCTTCGTCCTCGCCGTTGCCGTTGGCGATTTTTTCCAGAAGATGGAGTATCTGGGTTGTACCGATGCGGCAGGGAGAGCATTTGCCGCAGCTTTCATCAACGCAGAACTCCATATAGAAACGCGCCACGTCAACAACGCAGTCGTCCTCGTCCATGACGATCATGCCGCCCGAACCCATCATGGAGCCGTTGGCGGTAAGGGTTTCAAAGTCAATGGGCAGATCAAGCGATGCCTCGGTAAGAATACCCCCGGAAGGGCCTCCCGTCTGCACTCCCTTGAATTTCTTTCCGCCCTTTATGCCCCCGCCGATCTCGAAGATGATCTCCCGCAGGGTTGTCCCCATCGGCACTTCCACAAGGCCGGAATTCTTTACCTTTCCTGTAAGGGCGAAAACTTTGGTTCCCTTGGATTTTTCGGTTCCAAGCCTGGCAAGCCATGCCCCGCCCTTTGAGGTAATCACCGGGACATTCGCAAGCGTTTCAACGTTGTTAATAATAGTGGGCTTTCCCCACAGGCCCTTATTCGCCGGGAACGGCGGTTTGGGCACGGGCATTCCCCGGTTGCCCTCGACGGACTTGATAAGCGCGGTTTCTTCGCCGCAGACAAAGGCCCCCGCGCCGAGGCGGATTTCAATGTCAAAATCAAAACCGGAGCCGAGGATGTTTTTCCCCAGCAGGCCGTATTCCTGCGCCTGTTTCAGGGCGATTTTAAGCCTGTCGATGGCGAGCGGGTACTCGGCGCGGATGTACACATAACCCTGGTTCGCGCCGATAGCCTTGCCGGCCGTGATCATCCCCTCGATAACCGAGTGGGGGTCGCCTTCAATGGTGGAACGGTCCATGTACGCGCCGGGGTCGCCTTCGTCGGCGTTGCAGATAACGTATTTAACGTCGCCGTGGGCTTTCCGCGCCAGATCCCATTTCAGCCAGGTGGGGAAGCCCGCGCCGCCCCTCCCGCGCAGGCCGGAAGTCTTCACTTCCTCTATGATCTTCTCCGGAGTCCAGTCAAACAGGACATGCTCAAGCCCCTGGTAGCCTTCGCGGGCTATATATTCGTCGATGCTTTCAGGATCGATAAAACCGCAGTTGCGTAGCACAACCCTGACCTGTTTCTGGTAGAACTGGATGTCCTCTACGGCATCGACAGGTTTTTTATGATGGTCGTCTTTATAGAGAAGCCGCTGAACCTCGCGCCCCTTGATGATATGTTCGGCGATGATCTCATGCGCGTCTTCCGGCTTCACTTCGACATAGAAGGAATCTTCCGGGAGGACTTTGACAATCGGCCCCATTTCGCAAAACCCGAAACACCCCGTTTTGACAATCTGCACCTCTGGCTTAACGCCCTGCTTCTCCGCCTCGGCAACGAGTTGTTCAAAAATCTCGTTCCCTTTGTTGGATTCGCAGGCAGTACCGCCGCAGACGAGGATATAGTGTTTATATGCATTGTTTTCTGCCATCTTTTCCCCCTTTATGCGTTAACAATGTCAGCGGCGGGACGATCCAGAATGCGGCCACTCAGGAGTTCCTTGCCGATAATATGTTTTTGGATAATCTCTTTTGCGACAGCGTCGTCCACGTTTCCGTAGATGACGGTGGGCATACCCGGAGCGATAACCTCGACTGTCGGCTCGGAGTGGCACAGCCCCATACAGCCGGTCTGCCGCACAATCACGCTGTCCACAAGATTGTTCTCGTCCAGCCCTTTTACAAACGAGTCCAGCGTCTGCTTTGCCCCGGCGGCGATACCGCATGTTCCCATACCCACGACAATCTGGACTTCCTTGCCTTCGGTGTCCCGCTTCCGCAGATCGTTCTTTTTGTTGTCCCGCAGACTCTGCAGGTCCTTCAAGCTCATCTTAGCCATAAAAACCCTCCTAAATTTATTCCTCTTCTTCTTCCTGCGATCTCAAAAACTGGTCAAGCATCACTAAAGCCCCTGGGGTCTCAAAGCCGCCCAGGGCTTCTTCAATCTCCGACTTGCGGAATTCGTATTCCAGCGGCTCTTTGCCTTCCTGACGGCTGGAACGCCGGATAATAATTTCTTCCGGTCCGTTGAACATCATGACTGTCCTGAACAAGCCGGGCAAGTCTCCGACGGGCGGCGTATCAAAATTGCCGGTATCAAACCACGCCGTCGCCATAGTGCCGACCCCTTTTTCGGACTGCACGTCCCAGCCGCCGCCCGACTGTTCGGCGGTCTGTATTAAAAACGGAAGCCCGAGTCCCACTTTCCGGTGGGGGTGCTTCACCCCGTCGGTAACAAAAGGGTCCATGGCCTTCGCCAGTTGTTCTTTTGTCATCCCTTTGCCGTTATCCCTTACCAGGAAACGGAATTCTTTTTTAACCGAGTCCTCGGTTATCTCAAGTTCAACCAGCGACGCCCCGGATTCGCATCCGTTCTGTGTAATATCGGTCACCAGATCGGCAAGGGTAAAGTGCATAATCAAAGAGCAAATAGCAGGTAGCAAATAGCAAAGTTAAGACGCTCTCTTCCTTTGCTCCTTGCTATTTGCTATTTGCTATTTGTCTCCTTGTATTTGTCGATAATTCCGGGGAGCATGTCTTTTGTCAGTTTGCCATAGGTGTCGTTGCCCACCGTTAATACCGGCGCGAGGCCGCAGCATCCGACGCAGCGGACCGGGTCCACGGAAAAAAGGCCGTCTTCTGTAACGGCATCAGGCTCAATTTTTAAAATGCGTCTGATATCATCGATCAAATCCTGCGCGCCCTTTAGGTAACAGGCTGTTCCCAGGCACACGGAAACTCTATGCTTGCCCGGTTTGGTCGTTTTGAAAAAATGGTAAAAGGTGATAACCCCGTAGATCCGGGCCAGGCGAATCCCCGTAAGCCGGGAAATCTGTTCTGCCGAAGCTCTTGATATATAACCAAAGGTTTCCTGGGTTTTATGGAGAATCATAATCAGACTCCCCTCTTTTACCTTCCATTCATCTATAAAAGAAAGCAATTCCTGGGGAAACTCTATATCCCCGCCAGCATTCATGTCCGCCATGTAAACCCCCGTTTCTTAGTAATACGAAGATTATACCTTTCCTTTGAAAATATAGCAATAAGCAATTTGCCCAATTACGGTATAAAAGCGGGAAGTTTTTCTGAATTTTATCACGGGGATACAAGCTGTTTTAGATAAAAAATCCCTGCCTCGCGACAGGGTTAGCAGGGAAAGGCTGAACTGAATCATAACCGCTCCCTATTTTTAATATATAGCTATCAGTAACGATTGTCAAGCGTTTTTTCTGCCGGGTTATCCCCCGTCACCTCCGGTTAAAAATATACCCCGCGCCAGGGCGCAATTTATTCGTTATTTCTCTCGCAAAGAACGCCAAGACGCAGAGGGCGCAAAGGGAAGAGAAAGGGTACGAGAATGTTGTCAGAAAACTTGAATATATTATCCTCCACTGCTCACTGCTCACTGAGGCTGTAGAAAAACTCCATGAAATCCAGTAAAATAAGTAAAGGAGAAAACAATGCCCAACTACAAACATTCTGACGTAAAAGATGGCCAAGGATTATTTTTGGTAGTCAATCTTAAAGAACAGTT